>JGI994J12354_10006177_pt1 | contig 10076 bp, 11 predicted proteins | sample IntmicLarv3ML3BL_FD_12354 | JGI IMG/M metagenome (IMG submission 12354)
CTTGGCCAGCGGGGTCCAGGGGCAGAGCCCTTGGCCAGCGGGGTCCAGGGGCAGAGCCCCTGGCTGCCGGAGGCAAAGAAAATTCAAGGACAAACAACTCTAAAAAGCTTTCGTCATGCCGCCATCCACCAAAATGGTCTGCCCTGTAATGAAGGTATTGGCCTCCGAGCAAAGAAACGCCGTCAGCCTGCCGTATTCATCAGGAGTGCCATAGCGGCCCAAAGGAATTCCTTTGATCGTGTTTTGATAGACTTCCTCGACAGTAATTCCGGCTTTGTCCGCCCTGACCTGATCAAGATACGCGATGCGCGCTGTGCCGATACGCCCAGGCCCCATGACGTTGACCAGGATATTGTCTTTGCCCAGTTCCTGGGAAAGGGTCTTGGACAAGCCCATAACCCCCATCCGGAACGTATTGGACAGGATGAGGTTGTCCAGCACCTGTTTGACGGAAGAGGACGTGTTGTTGACGATCCGGCCCTTGCCGAGAGCGCGCATGGATGGCAACACCTCACGGATGGCGCGGATGTAGGAAAGCAGGTTGAGGTCGTAGGCCTTTTGCCAGCCTGCATCATCAAAGGAGTCAAACGTTCCGGCAGGCGGCCCTCCGGCATTGTTGACCAGCGCAAATACGGGNCCGCACCGGCTTATGGTGTTTGCCACCGCCTTTTTGATGTCTTCATACTTCGTGATGTCGCCCAGAGTGCACTCCGGCTTGTTGCCGGTTTCTTTTGCAATATCCGCCTGAGCTTGTTCCAGTTCGTCCGCCACGATGCTGAACAGCATCACCTTTGCGCCTTCGCGGGCGAATTCCATGGCCGCAGCCTTGCCAAGCCCGGCGCTCGAAGCCATAACCAATACGGATTTATCTTTCAGGCCAAGATCCATTTGCGTCGCTCCTTATGCCGGTCCGTTATTTGCCGACCTTAAGGTCGACAACGGGGTTGGACAGGGTTGTGAAACCGTCGATGCGGCATTCGATCACATCGCCATGGGAGATATGCACAGCTCTGGGGGTGCCGGTGGAGATGATGTCTCCGGCATAGGTCGTCGCGATTTTGGTGTGGTAGGACACCAGAAAATCCGGCGGGAAGGTCATATTGGAAACGGAATTTGTGGCGTGGACATTGCCGTTGATAACGGTAGACACGTTGAGCTGCATCACATCTTCCACTTCGTCCGGCGTTACGAGCTCCGGTCCGAAGGAGAAGAANGTNTCGAANTTNTTCACCTGGGTCAGATAACGCGGGTTAAGGCGAAGGATNTCTTCGGCCGTCATGTCNATAATGGTNGTAAAGCCNGCAACAACGCTCAGCCAGTTTTTTTCGTCNACATCCTTGCATTTTTTACCGAAGATGACGCCCAATTCCGACTCCCCTGTGGTTTTTTCCGATTGCAGGGGAATCTGGATGGCCTCGCCGTGGCCGATAATCGTGTTATCCCATTTGGGAAAACTTGCCGGGCGGCCCGTGGGGGCTTTTTCAGCCAGATCACCCGCATGATCCACATAATTCAGGCCAATGCCCCAAATTTTGTGCGGGCGCCTGTACAGGGGCGCATACGTGACCTGATCTTTGGGAAGCGCCGGAAGCGTTTCCAGGGAGCGTTTGCCGCTTCCGTTGTACCATTCTTTGAGATCATCAAGAGCGGCGGTCTGGATGATCTCAAACATGTCGGTGGGCCACCACTTCCCGAATTTCTCGTTTAGTTGGCGGATGGGGACAAGTCCCAAGGAGCTGACCACGCATGCGGTGTCCTGGCCGTTCAGATGGATTGTTGAGAGTCTCATTAGTAGCCTCCTTGCCGTTTGGGTGCGGGTCTATTGGTTTTATGATCCTTATATACAAAAATGCAATAATGACGCATAGTGATTTATATAGATTGTTTTAATCGATAAAATCGATACTATAGGAATAACAGTATGGATTTTTTGGGATTGGAAGCCTTCCTGGCCGTAGTTCGCATGCAAAGCTTCAGTAAAGCGGCGGAACACCTGAATCTGGCTCAATCAACCGTGAGCAAACGCCTGCAGGTTTTGGAACATTCTCTGGGAGTGCTTCTTTTTGAAAGGAAAAAGGGAAACCATCCCCTGCGGCTGACAGAAGCCGGAGAGCGGCTGCTGGAGCCTGCCGAGCGTTGCCGGATGCTTCAGATGGAACTGGAAAATCTTCATCTGTCCGCTCCTGACTACCGTCTCGCCATAGGGAGTCTCGATAGCCTGAACTACGCGGTTTTCCCCCGGTTATTCCATGCATTAAGCGAGCACAGACCCCGAATCGCTCTGAAGGTGATTACGTCGCACTCGCCGGAGTTATACCACCTGGTCGAGACCCGGCAGATTGACGTGGGGTTCACCTTTCTGCAACGGGAGCATCCTCATATTGACATCGTTCAGTATTATGTGGACCCTATAGTCGGGCTTTGCCTGGCCGGATCCGCCTACGCGGCCATGAAAAGAGTATTGCCCGACACCTTGCTTCCCGAACATGAACTGTATGTCGATTGGGGAGCAAACTACCGAAACTGGCATGATCAATGGTGGGAGGAGTCCCATAAAGACCGGATTGTGCTGGATACGGCCCAGCTTATTCTTTCCTTTTTCTACACCCGGGATCAATGGGCCGGTGTGCCTGTATCCGTTGCTAAAGCCCTTCAGAAAAATGCTCCCGACAAATATCGCATCTTCCACTTTTCGGCCCCTCCTCCCGATCGTATTTGCTACAAAATCACGCACGCAAGGGCAAAATCCAGCACTTTGGCCGTACTGGCTATAATGGATACCTATTTTAGCGGATTCATTTCATAAATGGTCTTTTGCCCTCCAACCGCGTCAGATTTCGTTTTGTATTTCGGTCGAGTACCATAAGAGTACACTCCCTCATACAAAATTCATCTTCCTTGTTGGAGAACAAAATCCCTGTTTATGAAATGACTTCATTGTGACCATCTCTCTGCCGGGTTTCCATCCAAACGCATTATTTCGCTTTTGCGAGCATTGTCGGCTCTGGCCGCTCTTGCGGGCAAGAGTAATGTCTTGGTAAAGATATTGACTTTCAATATCATATTAAGTTAGATTCTCGGCGTTCGGGCAGAGTTGAGGCAATGCAGCAAGCTGACATGCAGTTCCTTCTCCCGACGGTTCGGTTTGTTCAGGTTTTCATCAATGAGGAAGATATGGCCGCGAATCTCTCGGTAAAAGACATGTTTTTAAGCGCCGACCCGGTTGTCCAGGCGGTCATGCTTCTCCTTTTTCTTGCTTCGCTGTTTTCATGGGTAGTTATTATTGAAAAGGCGCTTGTGTTGCGCCGCATGAAAGCAGGCATCCGGGAATTTAAAAACACGGCTTCCATACTTGAAGACGAGGCGGTTTCCATTGATGCCTTCCCGCCCACAGCCCGTGCGATTGTCGCGGCGGGCATGCGGGAAAGCGCCGACTGCGCAGGTTGTGAAAGCAGGGCTGACTACAGAGAGCGTGTTGAGCGGGCCATGCGCGGTTCATTCGGCAGCCAGATGGACAGAGCCGGGGAGCGGGTGGTGTTTCTCGCTTCCGTGGGCTCCAGCGGGCCGTTTATCGGTCTTTTCGGCACTGTATGGGGAATCATGCACAGCTTTGCGGGTATAGCTGCGGCGGGTGAAACCACATTGGCAATTATCGCTCCGGGCATCGCCGAAGCGCTGTTCGCAACCGCAATGGGGCTGGTGGCGGCCATTCCGGCCGTACTCGGCTATAACAAAATCACCTCGACAATAAAGGCCGTTTCAAAAGAAGCCCTGGATGGGGTGGCCCTTTTGGGCAATCATCTGGCAAAACTGCACTTTACTACGGATTGTACGTATCCGGATACAAGGAGCTGACCATGCAAGCTACAGCCTCCAATCATGAAGCTGAATATTCCAGCGCGATTGCCGACATCAACATTACGCCCTTTATCGACATCATGCTGGTGCTGCTGATAATTTTTATGGTTGCCGCGCCGCTGATGATGGGCGGCGTGCATGTGAATCTCCCCAAAAGCAGTGGCAGCCCCATGTCCAAACCCGAGAACCCTCTTGTGGTCAGCATTGACGCGTCATACCGCATTTTTGTGGACAAAGAGGAAGTGCGGGAAACCGGACGGGAACAGTTTTTTCAGACTCTGGCGCGTGATTCCGAAACCGGAGAAGTCTATGTCCGGGGTGACGGCGAAATCAGGTACGCCAAAATGATTGAACTGATGGGCGAACTCGGCCAGGCGGGATTTTCGCGTGTCACGCTGGTGACGCAGGTCGGCGGCGACGGCGCTTCCCAATCGTCTGAGGATGCTTCTTCCGTCTTGCCAGCCGTGAACAACGGTATGGCTGCCGCGTCAAGATAGAGCATTTCACTTTCCGACACCCGGAAAACAGCAGGCAACCCCGTGACAGGCCTTGAAGATATCAGCAGGCACAAGAGATTTTTTTGGAGCGCCGTATTTCTCGCGGGCTTCCTTCATATAAGTATGGTCCTTGCCTGTATGTGGGTTGAAGGAGAGCAGCCCGCTCCGCAATTTGCCCCTTTGGCGCACATGGATTTCTCGCCTTATGATCCGGATGGAGGGCAGCCCGGCGATGGGAATTCCATGTCTCCTGCACAGGAGCCTGACGTGACTCCAGCTCCGCCGCAGCCTCTGCCGGAACCCGAAGCCCCACCGGAACCACCGGAAGAAGTCAAGGTTGTTGAAAGCAAGGCCGAAGAGGCCGATACTGTCGCTCCTCCCCCGCCACCGAAAAAAAAGGAGAAACCCAAACCCGTGGCCAAGCCCAAACCTGTCGCACAGGAAACTATTGCTCAGAATAATGAGGCCCCGCCTCAAGCGGGAAACACTGGCTCAGGGCAAAGCAGCGGCAATCCTCCGGGACAGGGCAGGGGTGGATCGGGCGGTGGAACCGGCAAGGGGAATCCCGATGCCGAACAGGCCTATCTTGCCCACATAATCAAAAAGCTCGACCGTCACAAAAAGTATCCTTCCGCCGCCAGAAATCGCCGCCTGGATGGCGTTGTGACAGTGAGTTTTTCAGTTAACAGGCAGGGGCAGGTGTCTGGTTCCCGGCTGGTAAAAAGTTCGGGGCATGCGCCTCTGGATCAGGAGGCCATGGCCCTCCTGAAACGGGCAACCCCGTTTCAGCCCATGCCGGACGCCATACAACGTCCCCAATTGCTTTTGAATATACCTATTCAGTTTTCCCTTTACTAGAGCAGATAACGCTTCAAATGGTCGCTTAACGGCAAGCAAAGCTTGCCTACGCCCATTTGGCGGCAAGGATTTGCCACAAATCCTTGCAGAGCATTTCAAGTGTGAAATGCGTTAAGCAAGCATCTCAAAGTGAAAATGCTCTAGAAGTTGAGAACAAAAGGGATGCTGTGCAGGGAGGAGGAGACTTCCCGCGTAGTGAGAAGCTGCCACTTCACCTGGGCCGGATCTTTGCCCACTGCCTTGGCGGCTGTTTCCGCCACTCCTTTGGCGTTGATCACGGGATGGCGGGCAAATACCTGGGGCAGGCCGTAGGTCAGATTGCAGGCCAGGCATTTTCCCGGACGCTGGGTCAGATCAAAGGCGAACTCATATTGGTCCTTGGAAGCTTTTACAAAGCGCAGGGAAATGTCATAAGCGCCTTCTTCAGTTCCGCCGAAAAGAGCTTCAAAAAAATCATCAGCACGTTGCGCCGGGAAAACGCTTTGGGTCCATTCGGGGGTAAATACCGCTGCCGCATCAACACTCATGTCTATACTCCTTACTCTGAGACACGCCGATGGTGTAGTGAGAAATGATCCGCGGCAAAGCCGCGTATACCTCGTAATCATGGCATTCTGGACTGTTCCGGGTGTAGAGTCAAATGGTCTTTTCCCGGCGCCTGCCTGGTAGCATGTACTGAGGAATCTGCCCGCTGCCGTTATATTTGCGCAGAGAGGGAAAATGGCGTAGATTTTGTCGGTTCGGAAAAAANTTGCAATGTCGGGATTTGCCCGCAAATCCTTGTCACGAGATGCTTGCAGGCGAGCTTTGCTTGCCGTTAAGCAAGCATTCAAAGTGAAAATGCTCTAACTGTCCCAGAGGGCGCATGCTGAAAAGACCAAAAAAATACTCCGCCAGAAGCACCGAAGAAAAAGCCGTTCGCATGGTGGAGTGGCTTACTGATAAAAAAGGCAAAGATGTTCTTGCCCTTGACCTCTCCAGAGAAAACACCCTCTCGGAAGCCATGATAATAGTGACGGCCAGTTCCGTGCGACACGGCCAGGGCCTCGCCGATCACCTGCTCGAAGAGGCGGGTAAAGATAATTTTGAGTTCCTGCGTATGGAAGGGCAGACTGTGGGGCAGTGGATCCTCTTGGACTTCAACGATATTGTCGTGCACATTTTTCAGCGCGACAATCGTGAACTTTTCCGTCTTGAGGATCTCTGGCCCGCCGCAGGTGTATTTGCCGATACCCGCGAGAAGATATGACGTCCGTCTCCCTTACTCCCACTCTGCTGCTCATTCTCGATGGGTGGGGACAGGCGGCTCCCGGCCCCGGCAATGCCGTCAGCCTTGCGGCCACTCCCAACATCGACGCCCTCATGACGCTTCCCTGCAAAACCACCCTGCTTTGTTCGGGCAGGGCGGTGGGGTTGCCTGACGGCTACATGGGCAACTCCGAAGTCGGGCACATGAACATGGGCGCGGGCCGCATCGTCTATCAGGATATGACCCGCATAGACATCGCCATTGAGGACGGCTCCTTTTTCATGAATCCCGCCATCATGGACTGCATTCTGGCCGCGAAAAAAAGCGGCGGCAGGCTGCACCTTATGGGACTGCTTTCCGACGGCGGCGTGCATAGCCATATCCGGCATCTGGCCGCCCTGCTTGAAGCAACGGACAAGGCCGGAGTGCCGGCATGCGTGCATGCCTTCATGGATGGACGGGATACTGCCCCGGACTCGGGCATGGGCTTCATGCGCGAGTTGTTGCGAATTCTTCCCCCTTCCGCCCGCGTATCCAGCTTGACGGGCCGCTATTACGCCATGGACAGAGACAAGCGCTGGGATCGCATCCGGATAGCCTGGGACGCCCTCACGCAAGGCAAGGCTCCGCATTGCGCCGACGCCGTGCAGGCAGTGCGGGAAGCTTACGACAGCGGCGAGACGGACGAATTCATCATGCCCCGCCTGGTGGTTGCTCCGGGAGAGGAACCCTGCTGTATCAGCGACAATGATGCCGTGTTTTTTTTCAACTTCAGGGCGGATCGGGCCCGTCAGTTCTCGCGCTGCCTTTTTGACGACAGCTTTGCCGAGTTTGACCGGGGCAATCGCCCCCGTCTCTCCGCTTTCACCACCATGACGGCTTATGAAGCGGATTTTCCCATGCCGGTGGCCTTTGTCAGGCAGAGCCTTGTGCACGGACTGGGAGAAACGCTTTCCCATAAGGGCGTGAAGCAACTGCGCCTTGCCGAAACGGAAAAATACGCCCATGTCACCTATTTTTTCAACGGCGGGCGGGAAGAACCCTTTCCCGGCGAAGACCGCCGCCTGGTTCCCTCGCCCCGTGACGTGGCAACCTATGATCTCAAGCCGGAAATGAGCGTGTATGAAGTCACGGACACGTTGCTGCAGGAGTGGCAATCAGGCGGATACGACTTTATCGTCTGCAATCTTGCCAACCTGGACATGGTGGGGCATACCGGCGTCATCCCTGCTGCCGTCAAGGCCTGCGAGGCGGTTGACGCCTGCGTGGGGCGCATCGTCGCAGCGGTGAAAGCCCGCAGGGGTCGGCTCATCATGACCTCCGACCACGGCAACGCGGAAGAAATGCTTGCCCCTGACCATCATCCCCAGACAGCGCACAGTAAAAATCCTGTAGCTCTCGTTATTATGGACGGCGATGCCATGGACGCCGCCNCCCCCCGTCCCCTGCGTCAAGGCAAGCTGGGGGACATCGCGCCCACGGTGTTGCAATTGTGGGGAATGCCGATCCCGGAAGAGATGACCGGCAAAAGTCTGTTGGAGGAAAAATGACCGTTTCCAAACGCCCTGTATCGCCGGTCAAGCCCATCGCGGTGGAGCTGGTGTTTTTTTATCCCTGTCCCTTCTGTATGCGCGAATTGCCGCTGGTGTCTCCGGCCCAGCCTACAATGATCACATGCGATGTCTGCCGTCAATCGTTTCCCATTGTGCCCATAGACGAGTACACGGTGCATTTTATCAAGCTCATGCTGGCGGACGGCCCCGCTGCTGTGGACCCGGACTACATTTGAATCCGCAAGCACAAGAGCGAGCGAGAGAAACAGCAGCCCGATGCGAGCAGCTGGGTTTTTCTCTGAACGACGCCCAGAGCCTTGCCCTGGCAGGCTATCTGGATTTGCTCGTCAAGTGGAACAAGGTAATGAACCTTGTGGGACGCTCTGATTGGCGTGATATCCTCGACCATCTGGTGGTGGACAGCCTCTATCTGGCCGACTTTGTGCGCGGCCTGGAACTGCCCGACAGCCCGGAATGCTGGGATCTGGGCGCAGGGGCCGGCCTGCCCGGCCTTCCTCTGCGCATGCTCTGGCAAAAAGGCCGCTACCACCTTGTGGACGCGCGGGAAAAAAGGGCGATTTTCCTGCGTACGGTTCTGGCCGCTTTTCCCCTGCCGGGGGTTTTAGTCTTTCAGGGCAGAGTGGAAGCATTCATGCCCACCCGACCGCCTGCGGACCTGATTGTCAGCCGCGCCTTCATGCCTTGGGAAAAAGTGCTCCATTTGGTCAGGGATTTCACCGTTCCCGGCTCTTTTTGTCTTTTTCTCACTCTGGTCCCTCTCCCCCCGGATTTGCCGCAAGGCTGGACAGCTCATGCGGAGAAGAGGTACATGACAACCAGTACGCCGCGCTTTTTCTGGGCGTTGCGCCGGGGCTGAAACCATTATCCCAAATCTCGTGCCATAGCGAAGCGAATCTCCTCCTCCCAAACAATCAGCCTTACCGACACCCCCCATGCCAGGTTGGACACGCCGCCGTTTTTTTCTCACTCCCCCCTATTTTCTCCCCCGTGGCATTGATGCTGCGGGAGCAGTGCGGCATGACGTTTTTTCCCGTTTCTGGACGCCCGTCGTCTGCCTGCTGCTTACCTTTATCATGGCCACGGGCGCGCGCCTGCTTGAAATCCCCTTCTGGGACAACCTCTCCTACAGACTGGGCGAGGAATACCTTCTGGCCACGCATGACGCCTACCACTGGATTGCCGGAGCTGAAGGTTTCGGTCGGGCGGTGGACCATCCCATGGCCTGGCTGGCCCGTTGGTTGGCATGGCTGACGGGCACGACTCCCGCTGTAGCAGCTTTCTGGACGCCGCCCGTATTCAGCGGCCTGATGGCCGTCAGTGTTTTTTTATGGGGCTGGGGGTTGGGGCGGCCTTTTTCCGGAATGTGCGCCGGGGTGCTGGCTTCGCTTGCGCCCGCCTATTGCGCTCGAACGTTGCTGGGGTTTTATGACACCGACCTGATTATCGTGACCTTCGCCGTGCTCGTGGGGCTTGTGCCTGCCCTGTGGTTATCTCCCTGGCTGGCAAGCCTGCCCGGAGTCATGCTCCAGCTCTTTTCAGGAAAAAAAAGCAGGGGCTTTTCGGCGGACGGAAGCAAGGCGGAGCGGAAAGAAGCCAGCCCAGGCTCAATCCTGCTTTCGGGCACCCCTTGGCGCTTCGGCTACAGGGCGGATCGTCCCGGACTGTTTTTGTTCAGCCGGGCCGAAGTGGAACACAGCATGCTCACCTGGCCCTGGCTGCTGTTGCTCATACTTTCCGGCTTGTTCGGGCACAGCATGCAGAGCTGGCACTCTCTTTTTCCGTATCTTGTGCGCTATTCCGCCCTGATGCCGCTTCTGGTGGTTTTTGTTGCGGGGCCCAGAGGGGGCCGTCTCACGCTTCTGGCCGGGGCGCTGTGCCATTCCTTTCCCCTGTTGCTGGGCTTGCCCGGAGCGGCTGTAGGTCTGGTATACGCCATCGCCTTGATGTATTCCCGGGCAGATATGGGAGACGCATATGACCCGCCCGCTTCTCCCTTTTTCGCCAGCGCCGCGCCAAAAGCCCCACCAACATCCCTTTGCT
>JGI994J12354_10006178_pt1 | contig 10076 bp, 2 predicted proteins | sample IntmicLarv3ML3BL_FD_12354 | JGI IMG/M metagenome (IMG submission 12354)
CTCCAACGAAGCGGCAGACGATAATTACCGCATCGCCATGGTCAAACGCTATATTGACAAAAACGTCGGCGGGGACATCACACTGGAAAGCATGTCGGCCATTGTGTCTATGAACCCGGCGTATTTCAGCCGTTTCTTCAAGCGGCACACAGGCCTGCATTTCGCGGACTTTCTTACAGAGCGGCGCATGGAGAAGGCCATCGAGCTTTTGCGTGACCCGGGCTATAAAGTGTTTGAAATCAGCGCTATGGTCGGCTATTTCAGTAAAAAGAATTTCTATAAACGCTTCCGGCTTTACACCGGCCGCACACCAAGCGAATACCGCAACGAAGTGCTTAAAATAGAGGATGCAGAAGATGAAGAATAGGCTCAAAATTATGCGTGTGCTTCTGCGGAATGACGCATATCGTGTATCATTTATGAAATATCTCGGCGGCGCAGTCGGCACGGTTCTGGTCGCCTTTTTTGTGTTTGGCTTGCTGTACTACAACCTGTATTCCGCTTATTTGCGCCACACCCAATCATTATACCATGAGCGAAACCTGTACCGCACAAGCGCCGCGGTGTCGTACCTGCTTGACAATGTAGAGCAAAACTATCTTCTGATCGCGGCAGACGACAACCTGGCGGTGCTCTTAACCACGCCCGAGAGGGAGCTGCCCGCGTTTAACCAAGGGTCACCCAGCGCATCGGGTGTCAGCTACACCAGCATCCGTCAAACGATTGGCGGGCTGTTTGAAAAAACGGTGCTTTCCCCCGCGATGGACTCGATTTATGTATACAGCGAGGTCAACGGTTATATCGTTACCTGGACAGAGTTCCGAACCTATGACAGTTTTTCGGACCGAGGCTTTTTGGATGCGGCGGCATTCTCAAACGGGCACGGCATCACCGCGCGTGAGAAATGGACGCACACAGGCGTGCCAAACGTGATTACCATATTGCGTGAGATTTCGCACGAGGGCAAGCGCATCGGTGTAATCGCATTCAATTTGAAATACGATGTCTTTGCCGAATATATAAACCGCGGTGCCGAAGCCCTTCCACAAGATTTGTATGTTACCGACAGCGCCGGAAACTTGTTCTTTTCAGAAAATATCGAAGCGCTGCGCGCAGCGCCCCTGGCAAAAGAACCGTATGAAAAACTGGCGGCGGAGGCGATGGAAACGGGCAGCAGCACACTGTTTGAGGGCGGTGTCGTATACGCGGTATCCCACGCGGCGGATGGCAGCCACACGGTGTACGGCGCGATGGGCTCGGTGGGCGTAATCGGGTTCACGCGGGACTTCACAAGGCTGGCTTTGTGGAGCGGCATTGGCGGGCTTGCCATCGCTGTCGTCGCCGCGTTTCTGATTTCTTTCCGTTTATACCGCAATATTTTGCAGTTGATTGCCGCCATCGGTGAGCCATATGATAAGGAGCATTCTGACGAACTGAAGTACATCGCCGCAAGCATTGCAGGCCTGACGGCGCGCAACAGCAGCATCGAAAGCGAGCTGGCCGAAAAACTGGCGGAGCTGAAAAAGGCGCAGGCCATCGCTTTGCAAACCCAGATAAACCCGCACTTTATACTCAACACTCTGCAAATTGTGAATCTGGAAATCATGCAGCAAACAGGCGGTGACTCCCCTGCCACGCGGGTTGTCGCGTTGCTTTCCGACATTCTTAAAAGCAACTTGAATACAACGGATTATCTCGTCCCGCTTTCCTATGAAATCCGCCAGGCCATGAAATATGCCGATATCGAAAACCTTCGCGGCAAGAACCGCCTGCATATGGATTTTGATATAGACGAGCCGCTGACAGAATACCGAACTGTTAAATTCATCCTCCAGCCGGTGCTTGAAAACTGCATAAAGCACGGCTTTTCGGGGCGTGATAACGAAAACCGACGGGTAACGGTTTGCGGGCGCAGGGAAGGCAAGCGGTTGGTGCTTACCATACGCGACAACGGCAACGGCATCCCGCCGCAGGCGCTGGCAGAGCTGCAAGAACGCTTGCGCCGCAGCCATATCGCCGAAAGCCGCCATATCGGCCTGTGCAATGTCGATAAGCGCATCAAGCTCGTGTTCGGAAGCGACTGCGGAGTAACGGTCGCCTCGGAGGAAAAGCAAGGCACCGTCGTGACCATTCGGCAGCGGCTGGTGCGGAAGCAGTGGCAGTAGGCTGTGTCGGCGCTTCCTTAATGCGGCGCAAAAGCGTTAAAGCTTCGCTTGCGTGGCAACGTGAAGCCCACCGCTCTGTGGAAGCGAACCCGCGAAGCCCCGAGCGGAGTGGGGTGAAAGCCGCCAAGCTTGGTATCCTGAGCGTGAGCGAAGGCATGGCTTTTTAGAGCTTGTATTCATAAGCAAAGCAAGGAATAATAAACAACATGGATACTATAAAGAGAGTCAAATAACACGGCGACCTAACAGATTTACAATGGGGAAAAATGGAAGAATGTTTCCAAGGCGTGCGAACCCGCAAATGGGCAAAGCGTGAATTGATGAACGCGGTCTTGCACTTCGATAAAGGCAGGGTGCCAGTGGCGGTTGCAGCCGCATGATTTTCCACCTTTCGCAACAGTTTGGGGCTTTTACAGATGTGACAAGCTATCCGGATTGTGGGAACGGATATTGTGTAGCTTGGTTGAACAAACCCGCATCAACGCCGGGCGCGAAGCCGGTTCAACATATAGGATTATAGATTCCCAACGCGTTAAGACCATCTGTGCCGCCGATGGAAGAGGGAGCGACGGCGGGGGAAAAGAATGCGCCATATTGTTGATATCATGGGCAATTTTCGTGCGGTCATTGTGCATGCGGCCAGAATGACAAACAGGGAAAATCCCCAAACAAAAGCAAGGCTCTTTCAAAACGATAACCACAAACCACGCCGAACCGCCTTGATTCCATACAGAATCAAGGCGGTTTTATGCTTGCGGCGGATGCATGTGTGTTTTGCACAGCGGCGAATTGTCATAATAGGACACCAAAAGTAAAAGTGCGGGTATCTACAAAACAAGAAGGGTGGTTTATAATAATATTGCACAAAGGATATACGCGCCAAGGTCTTTCGATAAGGCAAAACGGCAGACGCAATGGCGTGCAATCAAAGATTGAAGGAGGTATTGTATGCAATTGATTAAGAATGCAGCAGCAAAAATGACGCATTGGCGCCAAAAGGCAGTCAAGCCGCTTCTGGCGCTTGTGCTGGTTATGGCAATGGCCATACCGGGCGGGTTTTTGATGGCGGCCGACTATGCGGAAGAGGTAAGCTTTACCTACAGCGCATCCTTCCAAGGCACGGAGAAAAGCGCTGACCCGTCGGGCGCAGGCAGCAGCGAGTACGCGGGCATCGAAGTTGCGACAAACATGTGGTCGGAAAGCGGTGATGCGTCCGAGTTTGAAACGTATGACGGCAAGTATGCCCTGAAAGCGGGCGAATTCAAGCACTTCCGCGGCACAGGCGGGAAAGCGTATTCCATGATCGCGATGAATTTCGACAGCGCGTTCAAGGCGGGCGGCACCCCGGTGACCTTGGATGTGACCATCAATTTTTATGACGATGGCACAAAATCGGGCGACTTGTTCCGTATTGAGGCAAATGAGGCGTGGCCGTCCGTCGGCGCAAACGTTGCCGCCGGGGATACAGCCGGTTGGAGAACGGAAACAGTCACGCTGACGGACGCCGGTTTTGGCGCAGGCATGGCAGGCAAAGACCTTTTCCTGCTGGCCTATCAGGAAATCGGGGTCAGCTCGATAACCGTCAGCAAGGCGGCATCGGCAGATACCACTTTGACACAACTGACAAACCTGTACAACACACATTTCGTTAAAATCAGCGGCGGCTTGGACAGCAACTACTCTGCCGATTCATGGGCGGCCTTTACGCTTGCCATGACGGCGGCTAAGTCCCTTATGGATGCAAGCAGCGCCGAGGATACAGCCAACAACAATGCCATTGCCGCCATAAACACAGCGGTTGCGGCATTGACGTTTCCTGCAAAATGGGCCAATGAAATCACGGCCGATTTCACTTCCAACTTCGGTTTCGGCAGTGAAGGCAGTGCAAACACACCCGGCTATGACGGGCTGGAGTTTAAGGAGAATGGTAGCATAGACGATTATGCAGGCATCGGCCGCGCCTTTAAGGCAAATGTGACCGACAGCTCCAATGTCGTCAAAATGTGGCCGCACAGCTCCTTTTTCTCCATATTTGACGGAACGGTTACAGTCAAATATTTCGATGACAATTCAGGGGCAAGCTTCTGGCTGGAATATAACCATGAAAGCGGCGTAGGCGCGGGTGAAAGCACCGGCGTAACGGCACTGGACGCAGGCGGCGGCTGGAAAACAGTCGATTTGCCGGTTGCGGATGTAAGGTCACAAAGCGGCTTTGGCTCGACCGTCTTTACTTTGCATGTGTCGGGTGCACCTGTCCACATCCAAACCGTGACAATCAAAAAGGATGCATCCCCGGTTGGTTCCGCCGCGCAGGAGGCTTTGAAGGCGCTAATCGCGGCATGTGCGGCGCTGACCGAGGCGGATTATACAACAGAAACCTGGGCGGACTTGGCGGCGGCTGTTGCCGTGGCGCAAGGCGTTGCCGCAATTGATGGGTCGCTTGATACCGTTTATAGCGGGGCGGCCGCGGTTTTGCAAGGCGTTTATGATGCGCTTGCATTGGTGGACACACGCTTTATCAGCGATGACCAAACAAAGGCAATCAGCTTTACATTTAGCGAGAACTTTGAAGGCGGCAAGGGCAGCATTTCCGCCGCACCCGCCAACAGCGACGGCGATGGCTTGCTTGTCAGCCCGCTTTATTGGACTGACGGCAGCAATTATGATCCCGCATTTGTATTGTACAACGGCAAGTGGGCATATCAGGCAGGAAATTCTGCGGATTTCCGCGGCGGCACCCCCTACACCGTGATGGCCATGGATTTTGCCGACGAGTTTAAAGGCGCGGATGCTTCCGCCAAAATCAAAGTGGAAGTGACGTACTTTGACGATGCGGCGAACAACAAATTCTGCATCGTGGCCAATGAGGGCATTTCTGCCACAACTGTTTGGGATAACCCGACCGAGGCAAACGCAGGCCAGTGGGTGACATGGGAGTACGAACTTCCGGCAGATGTCTTTTTCGGCGGCACCTTTGCGGGGCGCGATTTGGCGATTTGCGCAGAGTATCCCGTATACATCCATTCCGTTATCGTGTCCAAGGTAGAGGCGGAACCGCCCGCACTCGGTGCGGCGGAACCGATTATCGATGCCATGTTCTCTGTAACAGGCAGCAGCCCTGTTGAGGACGACATGGCGGCAAGCATTGTGAGAAATGCTTCATATGGAACCGATACGCTTGATATGAACGGCGTGGACACGGATTACGCCGATCGCGCGCATGTTAACATCACGCTTGATGACAAGTATATGACAGACACACTCAAGACTCTGTATGTCACCATCGAATACAGCGCCGATGTATTGTCGGGTACCGATGCGTTTGGCCTGTCCTATTACAACGGCAATGGCTGGGACGGCTGGAGCGAATACATCCAAGTCGGTCAGGACAGCGGCGTTCAGACAAAGACATTCGTGCTGCAAGACGCGAAGCTGGACGGGCTTGGCGGCGCGACATTCCAGATTGAAGCGAAGTCGCCTGTGAAAATTCACTCCATAACAGTCAATGCACCGGGTGATGCCGCACGGCCAGCAGATGAGCCGGAATGGGCGGATGAAGTGTCCCTGGAATGGGATGCTGCGGGCAATTTGATCGAAAGCGGACTTTTCTATGACGCGTATGCTTTGATTGACGCGGGCAAGGCGGCGGTGGAAACCTTCGGCGGCCAAAAGGGCTTGCGTACCTTTGCACCGTATGGTACCGACGAGTTCCACCTAACATTGCGCTTGGCGGACATTTTTAAGGACATCGAAATGGATTCCGTTGACCTTGAGGTTGAGGTGGAATACTGGGACGGCCTGCAATCCGCCTGGACGGTGAGTGACAACCAGCGCACATACGGTTTTGTCGTGTATTACAAGAGTAACGACAACAGCGCAAACGGTAAGGACGAATGGTTCCCGTTTGGCACAGCCGTCATCGCAAGCGGTGAGCAGGCGTGGAAAACCGAAACCATTGTACTGGAGAACGCGCTGATTGACGGCAGCGTTCACGGTAACGGCAATATTTCCATTGATATTAAGGAGCCTATGGCCATCCGCAAGGTAACGGTGCGCAAGGTTGAAAACGTGCGCCTTACAGTGGATATGGGCGATGCGGGCAACCTGTTTTACAGCGGAAACACCATTTCGCCCGAAGCTATCATTCATAACAACACCGCGGGCAACAAAACATTTACGCTTATGTATACCGTTTTGGATGACCAAGGCAAGTTTGTAAAATTGGGCAGCGATACCGTTTTCGTGGAAGCGGGCAAGTCTGAAACCGAGATCCTCGCGATTATGGGGATGCCCAAGGGCGCATTTACGATCACGTTTGAATTGCTGGACGGCGCGCAAGTGCTGGCGTCCAACACCCGCAGGATGAGCGTTGTAGAGAATATAGATCATCTGTGGAACACACCCACGCTTCAGATGTTTGGCGTAAACACGCATATGCAGTGGCACAGCGGCTACTCTGAATGGGCGCAGACCAACATTGATGTCGTTATCAAAATGCTGAAAGCGGCAGGCATCACCATGATCCGTGATGAGTATACATGGTGGGAGGTTGAACGCGAAAAAGGCGTGTATAAGTTTGAGCATGACTGGTATTTGAAGGCGTTCATTGAAGCAGGCATCACGCCGTTGCTTATGCTGAACTACGGCAACGCCAACTATGGCCCGGTGGATCATAACAACAATGCCGTGTTCCCGGATACGCCGGAATATATTGAGGCGTGCGGCGATTATGTGGAAGCGTTGTTGACGCATTTCGCGGCCGACCCTGTGTTAAGCCAAATAAAGTATTTCGAAATCTGGAACGAGCCGAACAACGAAAACACGGCGGCGAAATACTTCCCCGTGATGCAGGAAATTTACAACAGAGGCAAGGCGGTTATGCCAAGCGCCATCTTCGTCGGCGGTGCGGTTTGTATGGACAGCCGCGCATGGATGACCGATTTAATGACGCTGGAGGGCAATTCGGGCGATACGCATATGGATGCGTTCTCCTACCATTACCCGAACCGCGACAAATTTGTGACAAACACAGCCGAAATCAAGACAATGATTGAAGAAAAAACAGGCGTTGCGGATATGCCGATCTGGATTACGGAGTACGGCTGGTCCACCTGGTCGAAGGGCCATTCCGAGCATGAGGCGGCTGCCTATGACGCGGAAACGTTTATCGAGCAATTGGCGTATATGCCGAATGAGGCCATTTTCCGCTACGTTGTCCAGGATTACTCGGATGAGGATTGGGCAAACGTATTCAAGATGGGCATGTTGACGGTTGAAGACGGCGGTGCGGCAAAGCCTTCCATCGCGGCTTACAACGCGGCCTCGTGGCTTCTGAATGGGGCTGTATCGATTGCCGGAGGCCAGCATGACGCATACACAGGCGGCACCCCGCTTGCAGAAGGCGTGCGCGCGTTTGAATTTGAAAAGGGCGCAGATAAGGTTGTGGCGCTGTGGGCGGTTGAACAAACCGAACCCAAGCAAGTTTCACTGGATATGGGCGCTTCGGTATTTACTGTGCATGACGGTTTTGGCAATGTTGTTCCGTTTACGGCGGTTAACGGCACCCTGTCGCTGACAGCCACCATTATGCCGACGTATATCGTAATTACAAACGGCGCGTCAGACCCGCTTTTGACACCGGGTGAGGAGTTGTTTGCGCTTGACGGTACCACCTTATCCGGTGTGCCGGGCGAAGTGCTTTCCATCTCCGTTACACGCAGCGGCGCGGCTGTGGCATTAACAGGCACGTATGATTTGGCGCTTCCGCTTGGGTGGACGGTTGAAAGCGGCGATGCGTTCAACGGCACAACAGGCGCAAGCGTGACGGACACAATCCAGGTTAGGATTCCGTCTGCCGCCGCCATCGGCAGCGGCAGTATCGAAATCTATCCGAAGCAAGGCGGCAATGCCATCGGCAGCATGTCTATGCGCTATGTGGTTCTGGAAAGCGTTGTGACCAATGTGTATCCCAGGGCGACAAGTGCAGACACGTGGGAGCTGGTTGTAAGCCTGACAAACAATAAATCCGTTGCGGAACCCGCAGGGGAGATTGTGATTACAGCACCCGCCGCATCGGCCGATACGTATCCGTATGCAGAAATCCCTGCCAACAGCAGGACAGAGATTGTGATTTCAGCACCCGGGCTTAACGCAAGCAGTTTGACACAGTACAACATGTCGCGCGTAAGCGCTTCCGGCACGGTTGATTTGTCCAAAGGCATCAGCAACCTGGCCGCAGTGAAAACAAGCGGCGCCATTGTTATCGATGGCAGCTTGGAGGCGGAATGGGCACGCACCGCGGCATTTGAAAGCGACGGCGCAAGCTTCGTAAGCGGCGCGGCCGACAAGCCTTGGGTGGCCGATGATATCAGCTTCACAGGCAAAGCCATGTGGGATGATGACTATTTGTATATTGCGGTGGAAGTAACCGACGATGTGCATTTGATGAATCAAACGGTGGCAAACTCGTGGGCGCAAGACAGTTTGCAAATTTCCATTGACCCGATGCGCGGCCCCGGGCCGAATGCGGCAGGCGGCCATATCAGCATCATTGCGGCGCTGAACTCCGTTACAGGGGCGGTGGGCATGGAAGTGCAGTACAGCACATTGTCCGAATTGACGACGAAGGCCTTGGCGCAAAGCCATGCCGCCATCGTTCGCGATGATGCCAACAACAAGACAACATATGAATTGGCATTAAAGTGGTCGGATATTTTGCTTGACACACAAGTGGCTGCGGGCATTACGCCTGATTTGACACACACAGGTATAGCTGTTACCGTGAATGACAATGACGCAAACAAGCGTTACTGGATTAACTATATGGACGGTATCGCAACCGAAAAGCAACCGGCGTATTTCGGTGACCTCATGCTTTCGATATACGAGGTTGCACAGGCGCCTGAACCGACACCAACGCCCACACCCACACCGACGCCCACACCGGCTCCGGGCGGTTCCGGCGGCGGCAGCGTAATTATACTTCCGGCGCCCGCGCCGACACCGGCACCGGATGCAGGGAACGAAGAGGGCGAAGAAACGCCGCAGACCCCTGCGGACGCGAATGAAATCCCGTTTGCCGATGTGGCAGAAACGGATTGGTATTACGACAGCGTGCGGTTTGTGTATCAGAATAACCTCTTTAACGGCGTGTCGGCAAACTCGTTTGCACCGACTATGGCGATGAACCGCGCCATGATGGTACAGGTGTTGTATAACCTTGCGGGCAGACCGTCCGCAGGCGGGGAAAGCTTTAACGATGTTTCGTCCGGCGAGTGGTATTACAATGCGATTATCTGGGCGGCGGCCAACGGCGTTGTGCATGGCGTTGACGGAAACAATTTCGCCCCGAACAGCGTTATCACCCGTGAGCAAATGGCGGTTATGCTGTTTAACTACGCCAATTTCGCAGGGATAGACCTCCCTGTGATTTATGAAGACATCACATTTGTTGACGCGGCCGAAATCAGCCCTTGGGCGGTGGAAGCCATGGAAGCAATGTGCGCGGCAGGCATCATCAACGGCAAGGGCAACGGCGTTCTCGATCCTAAGGGAGAGGCGACCCGTGCGGAAGTAGCCGCGTTGTTTATGAGTTTTAAGCAAGCCACAGCGGAGTATGCTGAATAAGTTTGAAAGCGGAAGCGTTCCCGGTTTTGGGGGCGCTTCTGCGCTTTAAAACCGTACACGAAACAAAAAGTAGAAAAGAAAAACTAAAAGTAGAAGATGCGCCGTTTACAGGGCAAGCCCTTGGCTTTATAATACAGTTAGGTAAATTTGCATTTATTTAGACATATATGAAGAAATTTGTAAAATGCCGCATTTGCGCGGTATATATAGGAGGCAGATACGCATGATGATTCCGCTTCAACTGTGTAAGGATTGGGAAAACCCCGCCGTATGCGCCCGCGGCCG
>JGI994J12354_10006179_pt1 | contig 10076 bp, 9 predicted proteins | sample IntmicLarv3ML3BL_FD_12354 | JGI IMG/M metagenome (IMG submission 12354)
AAAAAAAAAAAAAAAAAAAAAAAAAAAACGGAAAAACAAAATAAAACAAAACGATAAACGCAGCAAAACGTTAAAGAACCGAAAAGATAAAGTTTTGAGCAATGACTATGAAGATTACGCTTTTAGGAACGGGCGATGCGCCGGGAACGCCGGAAATCGGTTGCGACTGTCCCGCGTGCGCGGATGCCAAAGCCGGAACGAAAAGCCAAAGAACGCGCTTTTCGATTCTGATTCAAACGGAACGGGGAAATGTTTTGATTGACACCAGCCCCGATATGCGTATGCAGCTCTTGAAAGCCGGAATTAAACATATTGATGCGGTCATTTGGACGCACGGCCATTACGATCATTACGGCGGCTTCCCCGAATTTTATCGCGTGCAGCGGGAAGTTCATGTTTACGGCATTCGAGAAACCGTGGATTATATCACCGGAATGGTTCATTTTATTGAGCCGGTGAAACATTATGTTAATCTTCATGAGCCGATGAAGTTGATCGGACTTGAATTTTCATTATTTGAGGTCGTTCATTTCCCCGAAAAACTTCCTTGCGGCGTCATGATTTCCGACGGGAAGCATAAAATTGTCATCAGCGGGGATTCTGAGAGGAATATTCCGGAAAAAAGTTTAGAATACATTCAAAATCCGGATTTGTTCATTGTGGACGCAATCGTTCCCGAAACAATGGATGTCAAAAAACACATGAATTCGACGCAGGCGCTTGAAATGGCGGAACTCATTCACGCCAAACGAACCGTGATGACGCATTTGAGCCACTTTTACGGGCCGCATGATATGGAAGCAAAAAAACTGCCGCTCGGGTATGACGGCATGGAATTTGAATTTTAATTGAAAAAGAATTGAATCGGAAACTTTGTAAACGGAATATATTTAAATAAAGAAAATCATTTGGGCAACCTTCACGATGAATCAAAAAGTATAAATCAAAACGAACCATTCAGTCGTAAACTTCACAAGCGATATTATAAGAAATACTATTTAGCTGACATAATTACGAATAATAAAATTAAAAGAATTAAAATTATCAAATTAAAGAGGAATAAGCATGGGAAATATAAGACCGTCCAACATCAAAACCATTTCATTTAAACTTTTAAACACCTACGGCGACGCATTTACCGGAGACTTTGACCAAAACAAAGCCCTTGTGACAAAATACACAACAATCGAAAGCAAAACCATCCGCAACAGAGTTGCCGGATACGTCACAAGAAAAGTCAGACGCGCACCGAAATACTAATATTTCGGGCTCTTTTTTTTCACATTTTATCTTTTGTTTTTTTACTTATTTTCATTTCTACTTTTTTGGTTTCGTTCCAATATTTCTTTTTGTTCAACCACCGCGCGAAAGTTGCCGGAATACTTTCACCCTCCGAGCCAAAGCCCTTTTAACCGCTTTTAAAGTATTAGAAATCAGGTTTGACAAAAATGAGTTTTTCTAAAAATGAAATGAGTTCAGTACTCGAAAAAAACTTCGGCTATACATCTTTTCGACCGAATCAGGAAGAAGCGATTCAAACGCTTTTGGACGGGAGAGATGTCTTTGTCTTAATGCCGACCGGTGGCGGCAAATCTCTTTGCTACCAGATTCCGGCGCTCATGAAAGACGGAACGGCCATTGTGATTTCGCCGCTCATTTCGCTTATGAAAGACCAGGTGGACAGCCTTGTCGCCAACGGAATTTCAGCCGCTTATCTGAACAGCACACTTACCGAGTCAGAAAGCAGCGAAATCAAAAACCGTCTTTTGAGCGGTGATTTGAAAATATTATACGTTGCGCCCGAACGGCTGATGATGGGAAGCATGCTGTCGCTTTTGAAAAAAATAAAAATCAGCCTTTTTGCGATTGACGAGGCGCACTGCGTTTCGGAATGGGGACACGATTTCCGTCCCGAATACCGTAAGCTGTCGGAATTAAGAGATAAATTTCCGAACACGTGCATTGCCGCGCTGACGGCAACCGCAACGGAGCGCGTTCGAAAAGATATTGTTCATGTTCTTCGGCTGGAAAATCCGGTTATCAAAATTTCCAGCTTTAACCGCCCGAATCTTTCCTACCAAATTGTTGAAAAAAAGGATGTTATGGAACAGTTGGACGCATACATTCGAAAAAACCGCAACAAATCCGGCATTATTTATTGTCAGAGCCGAGATGCGGTGGAACGGCTGGCTTTGAGGCTGACAAAATCCGGTTTTTCGGCGCTGCCGTATCATGCCGGCCTGTCGGATGAGAAGCGGGCGCGAAATCAAGACAGATTTATCCGTGACGATGTGGATATTATTGTTGCGACCGTGGCGTTCGGCATGGGAATTGACAAACCGGATGTGCGTTTTGTCATTCATTATGACCTGCCGAAAAATTTGGAAAGCTATTATCAGGAGACCGGACGCGGCGGCCGAGACGGTTTGGAATGCGAATGCATTTTATTTTTCAGCCGCGGCGACTGGCACAAAATTCGTTTTTTAATTGAAAAGAAGCCGAGCAAAAAAGAGCGGGATTTGGCATTTCAGCAGCTGGCGCAGATTATCAGCTACTGCGAAAGTACGGATTGCCGACGAAATGTGCTTTTGCGTTATTTCGGAGAAGACATCACCGAGCCGTGCGGCAACTGTGATTCCTGTTTCCACCCGCGGACGAAAGTGGACAACACAAAAGAAGCCTGTCTGCTTTTGGAATGTATCGATCAGACGGGGCAGCGATTTGGCTTATCCCATGTCGTTGACGTTCTGTACGGCGCACGAACTCAAAAAGTCAAAGACATGCGGCACGATCGATTAGAAATTCACGGTGCCGGTAAAAATGTTTCAAAAACGGAATGGAAACGCATCGGCAACGAATTGATTCAGGCAGGATACATGAGCGTCAGCGGAGAGAAGTATCCGATTGTAAAACTGAATGTAAACAGCCGAAAAATAATGGCGAATGAATTGGAAGTGAAATTGACGGAACCGCCGATTTCAAGAATTTCAAAAGGAAAAACCGTTCTGCCGTCTTCTTCCGGTCAGCCGGACGAGCTGATCGCAAGAGAGGACGAAGACGACGAAGATGTTTATGAGGAGACCGGCATTGAAGATGAAATCGGGAGACTGAATAATTCCGAAAGCGGCGCAATCGTTTACAACGGCCGAAAATCAACGCTGTCAGACGAAATCGATGATTATATTGAACCGCCGAATATTGAACCGCCGAAAAAGGCGACAGTGATTCCGAATGACTCCGCCGCCGAAAGTAAGCCGGAAAAGAAAAAGCCGGTAAAGCCGTCGACCGCCAAAAAGGCGGATAAAGGGAAATTTGATTCCGTTTTATTCGGCCGCCTGCGAGAGTTGCGAAAGAAAATCGCACTGGACAAAAATTTACCGCCGTACATTATTTTTGCGGACACAAGCCTGCGTCAAATGGCAACGGATCTGCCGACAGATGATGCTTCCTTTTTAAAAATAATCGGAGTTGCCGAATACAAACTTCAAAAATACGGCGGTCTCTTCATCAATGAAATCGCAGATTATTTGGGGGAAACGGAGGCATCGCATGCTTATGATTTCGAACAAAAGCCGGTAAAAGAGACGAAAAAAGAAACGGAGCCGGAATCGGAAGATGTTTCCGAAACAAATCTACCCAACCGATTTTCGGAAGACGATTTGAAAAAAACGCAGGGTTTGTTTTCACAGGGGCTTTCCGTCAGCGAAATTTCGGAAATACGCGGGATTTCGATTCAAAAAATATCGGAACAATTGGAAAAGCTGATTGCGCTTGAAAAAATTGATAATTTGGATTTTTTGATTCCCGAGAAAAAGCAAAAAGAAATTGCAGAGACGATAACGGCCCTTCAGATTGAATTTACGGAAAAAATAATGAATTCGATCGTTATTGAAAAAACGGAAACAAAGTGTTCGGAAGAAGAAATTCGTCTGATGAAAGCTCTTTTAGTTGCGGAAATGAAACGAAAAAAGAAAAACTGATTTTTAAAAAACGAAAAGCATAATATTTCCAAAAAGAACCGCCGTCAAAAATCCGAAAAAAAGAGGAATAAAGAATGGGATTTTCAAGAGAAGCAGCGGCTTTAAAGAAAACGGGCCGAACTCTGAAATGAAAAAAAGAAAAAGAGAAAATGAAAAAACAACGGCGAAGAACAAAGAGTTAATGAAAACAGAAAAAGCAAAAGATGAAAAAACGGAAAAAAGAAATGAAATAAATAATGAATCGGCTGTAAATGAAAAACGGATCGGGAAAAAAACGGCAAAGAGGAGAAATGATTTGCCGTCGGCACCGCCGAAAATTCCGAAATAAAAACAAAATATCGAGAAGAAAAAAACGATGAGGATTGAGGCCGAAACATCAATAACATAACGAAATCCGAACAAAAATATTTCAAAAATGAATGTCGGAAATAAAAGGGAAAACAGACCAATCCAAACGAAATCTGAAACTTTTTTTGTGAAAAAATCCTGTCGGCCGGCTTCCGCTAAAAACAGAAAAAAAAGAACGGTTTTAAAAAGCCGAAGGGATGACGGCAGATCCGAAAACATCATATTTTTTAAAAAATATGCCGGCAAATGAATGTTTTTAAATAATTCAAAAACGAATCAAACAGATTAAATAAAATTGATAATAAAATTGAAAATGATATCTTGGAATCATATCTTTAACGATAATACATTTACAAAAATGTTCATATAACATCTGCATAATACGAATATAACTGTAAAACATTACCGCTTATAGTAGGGGCTTTTCACATGGAAAACGTACAAGAATTTATAACCACCGAAATTGAAAAAATAAAAAACAAAGTTAATGGGACCGCACTGATTGCGCTTTCCGGCGGCGTTGACAGTTCCGTTTGCGCGGAATTGGCGTACCGTGCGATTGGCGACAGATTATATCCGCTTTTCATTGACACCGGTTTTATGAGAAAAGGTGAGCCGGAACAGGTGAAAGCTGCGTTTGCCCATATGAATATTCAGATGATTGATGCGAGCGACCGCTTTTTTGCAGCCGTCAAAGGCATTGAAGATCCGGAATTGAAAAGAAAAGCTGTCGGTGAGACATTCATTCGTGTTTTTGAAGAAGAAGCGAAAAAAATCAATGCCGATTACTTGATTCAGGGAACGATTTATCCCGACGTTTTGGAATCCGAAAAAGGCATCAAAGCGCACCACAATGTTGGCGGCATGCCCGAAAAAATGGAATTTAAAGGCGTCATCGAGCCGCTATACTATCTTTACAAAGACGACGTCAGAGAAGTCGGACGCGAACTCGGCTTGGCCGTTGCGCTGTCCGAAAGAATGCCGTTCCCCGGACCGGGATTGTCTGTCCGCGCCTGCGGTGAAGCGACAAGAGAAAAAGTAGCTGCCGTCCGCGCCGCCAATGCTATTGTCGAAGAAGAAGTCATGGAAACGCTCAACCCCTGGCAAGCGCTTGCAGCCGTCATCGGAAAAGGAACCGGACAAAAAGATGAAAAGCGTGTTTACGGCTGGATTATTGCAATCCGTATTGTTAATTCCGACAACGCCATCACCGCCGAGCCTTTGGAAGTGCCGTACCCCTTATTAAAAAAGATTCAGGAAAGAATTACAACAGAAATCCCCAATGCTGCGCGTGTTGTTTATGATGTGACACCCAAGCCGCCGGGAACAATTGAATTCGAGTAAAATCGAATTCGAATTTTTTTTCTTTTTTTGCTTTATTTAAAAAAATTATCCATTTCTTTTTGTCGTCTTTTTGCTTTTTCTTTTTCTTCCGCTTTTATTTCTTTAAGGGTTTGATGCCATTTACTGCCTTCTAATTTCTCTTTGGATATCAAATATAAATGAATAAAAGCTGAACATTGAATAAACAGGGCAATTCCCAACGAATAGAGAAAGTATTCAGGTTCGAATGTCCATATAAGAATAATCAAACAAGAAGAGACAGTCCCTGTTGTTCCAAGAAATTGAGCAAAATACCTGGGCCTTCTATCTATCCGTTCACTTCCTTTTTCCGATTTTGTAGAGATATTGCCCTTGATTAGTTTTTTTGAGAACGGAAGAAACCATTTAATTCCTGATTTCGTACATGAATCTTCTGCAAGATGCAATATTTGTCCAAAAAGAAGACCAATGAACCCGAAAATAAAGATATAAAACACATTAGAGAGTGGAAATATCTCTGAAAAATATAATAGAATTAAAGCAAAAATAGAAAAAGAAATTGAAAGAAGAAATGAGCTGAGAAAAACACCAATCAACGAATGAAGCATTCCGCGATGTTCCTCTTTTACCGGATCAAATTGGTTAGGATATTTTTTTACAAGTTTCTGAGTGAGTAAAAGGATAAACCAATGAATCGGCTTCATCAACAGATAGACCCCTTGATGTTTGTAATACAATTCAGACTTTCCGCCACAATCAGCATCAGGGGTTAAACTTCCAATAATAATACATACTGGGAAAACAGCTGCAATATAGATAGGAAACTCATAAAAAAGAATACAAAGAAGCAAGTACACAATGAATGGAACACTAAACACAAATGTGATTTTTAAATGATCTTTACCCAACATATCGTATCACAAATTATAATTAAGAATGGTAAACCATTTAAGAACATAGCAAAAGGAAAATAAAAATTGAACAAATATTTGTTCAATTTTTTATTTATTTTTTAAAGAGCTTGCCGAGAGTTTTACCGGTTTTATTGACATTTTTATCAAGTTTTTCGGCGTCGTCAAGCGTTTTGTTTACTTTATTAATATCCTTATTTGCTTTATCTAATGCATTGTCTGCCATTTGAGATTACTTCCTTTTTTCAATTTGAAAATTGAATTGAAAAGTACTTTTTGAATTTATTATATTTAGAAGTTTGGAGTTAAAAACTGTTTTTCGTTTTCTTTCTTTCCCAACTATTTAAATATTCAATGATTCGACATCCCTCTCCTGCGATATAAATATATAAAATACATGTAGAGTAGATATAAAAAACAATTTGAAGAATGAACACAATGATTGAAAAGGTGAAGTAATGACCGATAAAATATCCATTCGCTTTTTTGATGACCGTGAGGTTCGCGCCGTTTGGGATAATGAAAATTCCAAATGGTGGTTTTCAGTTATCGATATTGTATCTATTTTAAGTCAAAGCTCAGATTCAAGAAACTATTGGTATGTTTTGAAAAATCGTTTAAAAACGTCAAATAATGAAATCCTTACAAATTGTAAGGGGTTCAAATTGGTTGCGCCAGATGGAAAACGCCGTTTAACCGATTGCCTTGACTATGACGGTATTATCGAACTTTCCAAAAATTTCCCGAGCAAAAAAGCCAACCGCTTCATCGAGTGGTTCACTTACAGTGACGAGACGATTGACGGAAAAAGCAAATCAAAGGCCTATGCTCTTTTTGAAAGCTCGCTTTTGGATACGATGGAAGTCGGCACTGTAAAAGGATTGCAGCAAATACACGGTTACTTGTTCGGCGGACTTTATGATTTTGCGGGACAAATTCGAACAAAAAATATTGCAAAAGGCGGCTTCCGCTTTGCACCGGCTCAGTTTCTGGAGAATACACTTCAAACCATTGAGAATATGCCTGAAAGCACGTTTGAAAAAATTGCAGACAAATACACTGAGATGAATGTTGCTCACCCGTTCATGGAAGGAAACGGTAGAAGTATGCGCATTTGGCTTGACCTGATGCTCAAAAAAAATGTAAAACTTTGCGTTGACTGGAGCCGGATTAACAAGAAAGACTATTTGTCCGCTATGGAAAAAAGCGTATCTGACCCGTCACAAATTAAAGATTTACTGCACTCTGCGCTGACCGATAAAATAAACGATCGTGAGATGTTTATGAAAGGCGTCGATTACTCCTACTATTACGAGCAGGAAGATGAAATCATTGATTAAAATCTTTGATTTTGTATCCGAAAATATTTTTGTAAAGGATTAAAAAAGGGATAGCATTTTATTTTCGTTGTCCTTTGAATATGTATTATTTGCAGTATCTTTACAAAATATGGGAAAATCATGTCTTTAAATCAATCTGTTCTTGAAATCCGCCAACGACAGCGGATTAAATCTAAACCTTACGATGAACCGGCAGCTTTTTGGATCGGCAAAGATAATTTGCGCGGCGATGTTGTCGATGTTCTGACAATCATTTTTCAGACGTCGGGCTGCTATTGGGGAAAAAAAGGCGGCTGCACGATGTGCGGCTACGTTTATGACAGTTCGACGGGAGAGCCGGCTGACACGGATATAATGAAGCAGCTGGAAACGGCGCTGGCTCAAGCTGACAGAAGAAACCTTGAAAAGTTTATGGTGAAAATTTTCACGTCGGGCAGCTTTTTAGACGTTAAAGAAATTTCTGTTGACCTTCGAAAACAAATTCTAAAACGGCTCGCGGATGATGAAAGAATTGTCGCGGTTTTGGCGGAGACACGCCCTGAATTCGTAACGCAGGACGCGGCGAAGGATTGTTTGTCAGTCATGAACGGCAAGCCGTTTGAGTTCGCTTACGGCCTTGAAACCACGTCGGACCGGATTCGGGCGGAATCCATCAACAAAGGATTTACGTTTGAAAAATTCAAACAGGCGGCTGAAATTGCGAAGCAGAACGGCATTTTTACAAAAGCGTATTTAATGCTCAAGCCGCCGTTTTTATCGGAAAAGGAAGCCTTAGAAGACATTTTAAAAAGTATCGACGAAGTTGTCCCGTATGCTGAAACCGTTTCCATCAATTTGTGCAATGTTCAAAACGGCACGTTTGTCGAAAAACTTTGGGAAAATAAAGAGTTTCGGCCGCCATGGCTTTGGAGTATTGTCAGGATATTAAAGGAAGCAAAAGAGAAGCATCCGACTTTGTATTTGATGTCGGATCCGGTCGGCGCCGGCGCCAAACGCGGGCCGCGGAACTGTAAAATCTGCAGCAGAGACGTTGCCGATATGCTTCGCGAATTTTCAATCACGCAGGATGTCAAAACATTGGAAAAAATCGACTGCGATTGCAAATTGCTTTGGGAAAAAGAATTGCTTTTGGATGACGTGACGTTCGGCGCGCCGATTTTGGATTAAGATTAAAAGAAAAATGGAGAAGATAAAAAATGTCGCAAAAAAAGGTTTTTGAGAAAAAAATGTCATCCGATAAGGACGGAATCCGATTTGCAACGCCGGAGCCGGTAGCGAAATACAGAGCGGCAAGGCTGACCTGCGATACGATTGCCGACATCAGCTGCGGCATCGGCGGCCAGACCATTTACTTTGCGCAGCGGTGCAAGCACGTCTATGCAATTGAAATTGACGCGCAGAAGCTGGAATACGCTAAGCAGAACTGTGCGAAATACGGTCTTGAAAATGTGACATTCATTTGCGGCGACGCACTTGACCCGGCCGTGATTGCGCAGATTCCGCCGGTGGACATCGTCTTTTCCGATCCGGCCCGCCCGCCGGAAGAAGAAATGCGGCAGACTGACTGCCTCCGCCCGGGAATTCCGGCAGTGATGGAAGCGTATGCCGCAAAAACACAGAATTTTGCGTTTGAAGCGCCGCCTCAAATGCCTCCCGAGAGAATTGATTTTGAGTGTGAAAAAGAATACATTTCTCTCAACGGACAGCTGAATCGGTTGACGCTTTATTTTGGAAAAATCAAAAGATATAACAGAATCGCGGTTTCGCTTCCCGACGGGAATGCGATGGTGGACGCGCCGATAGAGCTGCCGGCAATGATTGAAACCGAAAAACCGATGCTGTTTATGTTTGAGCCGGATGCGTCTGTGATTTCGGCAAACCTTCTCAACGAACTTGTCGACGACATGATTAAAGCCATTGGCGGCCCTGTCCGCGTCATGAAAATTGACAAAAAAAGAACACTTTTGACCGCGGATTTGTTGACGGTGAATCCGATGAATAAAAACAATTACATTGCGCTTTGCACAATGCCGTTTGAGACGGAAACCGATTACGCTGAAATCAATACCTTCTTCAAGAAAAGCAATGTCGGGAAAGTAACGCTTCGCGGAAGCATCGACCCGAAAGACTATTGGGGCATTCGCAATCAGTTGGAAGCGGACTTGGACGGTTCC
>JGI994J12354_10006180_pt1 | contig 10075 bp, 11 predicted proteins | sample IntmicLarv3ML3BL_FD_12354 | JGI IMG/M metagenome (IMG submission 12354)
TCGCCACGACCGACTACGGCGCGGAGCTGACGGCCGCCGTCGCGCGCGGCAATGTGTTCGGCACACAATTCCACCCCGAAAAGAGCGGCGACGTCGGACTAAACATACTCCGCGCATTCTGCGAGGTGTGATGGAGTGCGAGTATTGTCGCGAAAAATCTCGCAGGGGAAACGCGCTTTCTTGAAAGAAAGCTGCAAAGAACTTTGGCAGAAGGGATTGCGTATGCAAAACTACATCTCGCGCGCATTTTCCGACTGGAAAACGCGCGAATTGTGGTTTCCACCACACCCCGTATATGTGGTCGCCCACCTATGACATTTCACCGCACCTTGGAGGACGCGACAATCTCGGCGCGCCGTCACGTATGGCAGGTTCGACCACATCCGCACACCAAAACACAACAAACGGAGCAACCAACCGATTGCTCCGTTTCGTTTTCAATTTCATTTTCCCTACGCCAAGAACCGCGTCAAAAACTCCTGCAAACGCTCGCTTTTCGGCTGCGTGAACAACTCGTCGGGACTGCCCTGCTCGGCAATTACACCGCCGTCCATGAACACCACGCGGTCCGACACGTCGCGCGCAAACGCCATTTCGTGCGTGACGACGAGCATCGTAAGACCCGTGTGGGCGAGGTGCGAAATGACCTCCAAAACACCGCCGACCATCTCCGGGTCGAGCGCACTCGTCGGCTCGTCGAACAGCAGTGCGTCCGGCTGCATGCACAACGCACGCGCAATCGCCACGCGTTGCTGCTGTCCGCCCGAAAGCTGGCGCGGCTTAGCGTGAACGTATTCGCCCATGCCGACTTTTTCGAGGTTTTCGAGCGCGATTTGACGCGCTTCGTCACGGTTCCGACCGGCGACCTTAATCTGCCCGACGGTGCAATTTTGCAACACGTTCATGTTCGCAAAAAGGTTGAACGACTGGAAAACCATGCCGACCTTTTCGCGGTAGTCGGGAATGCGGAAGCCGTGGCGCGTGACCGACTCACCCTTGAACAAAATCTCGCCCGCCGTCGGCCATTCAAGGAGGTTGACGCAACGCAAAAACGTCGATTTTCCGGAGCCGGACGAGCCGATTATCGACACGACCTCGCCCTGTCCGACTGACAAATCAATACCCTTTAGAATCTCCCGTTCACCGAAATTCTTGTGCAAATCGCGCACTTGAAGAACGGCATTCGTCTCGTTACTCATACTATTTCGTCCTCCTGCGCAACAAAGATTTCAGCGCGGAGCTGTTCGGACTGCCGCTGACGCCCGTGAGCGTGTAATCCGTCGGACCGTCTAACTTTTTCTCCAAAAGTCGCAGCAGCCGCGACGATACGAACGTTAAAAACAGGTAAATCGCTGCCGCAATCAGGAACGGCTCATACGTGCGGTAGTAGGAACTGCGAATCGCCTTGGTCGTGTAAAACAGCTCAGAGACCGTGATGACGTTCAGCACCGACGAATCCTTCAGATTGACGACAAACTCGTTGCCCGTAGCGGGCAAAATGTGCCGAATCGCTTGCGGCAGAATGACATGCAGCATCGTCTCCCAGTGGTTCATGCCGATTGCCTTCGCCGCCTCGGTCTGCCCCTTGTCGATGGCTCCAATGCCGCCGCGCACGATTTCCGCCATGTACGCACCGGTGTTGAGCGTGATGATGATAATACCCGCCGGCAACGCGGCGATGTTGATGCCGACAAATTCCGTCAAGCCGTAATAAATCAGCATCGCCTGCACCATCATCGGCGTGCCGCGCAACACCTCGGTGTAGACTGCAAGCACGGCGTTGACGATGCGCAAAAGCACCGAGCGCGGCGACGCGCCCGACTTGCCGCCGCCGTTCAGCGGAATTGTGCGAATCACGCCAATCAGCAGCCCAATCAGAAAGCCTGCAAGCGTGCCGACAATGGCAAGCGCAATTGTCATGCCCGTGCCCTTTAGGAATTGCTGCCAATACTTTTCGATGAAAAGTACAATCCAATCCCACATCGTCCTGTTTGTCAAATCACCACTCCCTTTCCTCTATCGGAGTTTGAAACGCCACGCCAAGTTAGCGGTTTCCCGCTAACTTGGACGTGTTTTGTATCTTTAATCTGTTTGCATTGCGCTGTTCGGTCTTGGACACAACGCCCGCGTGTTATCGTTATTCTCCGAGCGGCTGGCGCGAAATCGCCTGCTCCATAATCTGTGTGCGCTCTCCATCGGTGATATCGTTGAGAATCGCATCAACGGCGGCTTTGAGAGCGTCCTCGCCCTTGCGGAGACCGACAGAGACGGAAACCTCCTCGCCGAAGCCCGCATCACCGTTGAAAGAGATGTAAGTAACGTCGGGGTTTGAGAGCATCGCCGCCATGGCTGTCGGGCTCTCGGCGACGTACGCGTCGATTTTGCCCGAGGAAAGCGACATCAGCATCGTCGGGAAGTCGGCGTAGGCTTCGAGCTTCTCAACTCCCTCAATCTTGTTGATGAGGTCGTAGTGAATCGTCGCCTGCTGACCCGTGACCTTCGCGCCCGCGAAGTCGGCGAGCGTCGTCGCGCTGATATACGGGCTATCCTTGCGGATAACGAGAACAACGTCGGAAATCCAGTACGGAGCCGTGAAATCAAGAGTCTCGCGGCGCTCCGGCGTGTCCGTCATGCCCGCGATGATGAGGTCGATTTTGCCGGAGGTAAGGCTCGGCGGCAGGCCGTCCCACTCCGTCTTAACGATTTCCAGCTTGCTGCCGAGCTTATCGGCGATGAGCTTTGCAATTGCAACGTCGTAGCCGTCGGCATACTCTCCGCCGCCGATATCAACGGCGTAGCTCGTACCCTCAAACTGCGTCCAGTTGTACGGCGCATAGGCGCATTCCATACCGATGCGGATAACCTCGGGCGCGACGAACGCGTCGGACTCGGTCTCGGTTCCTGCGGCGGGCGTGTTCTGCGGGGCGGGTGCGGGGTCCTTCTTCGCGCAACCGGCGAACACCGCAACGAGCATCAGCATCGCTAACAGGAGTGCAACAATCTTCTTCATGGATTTTCCCTCTTTTCATAAACTTTTCTATTTCCAAGGCAGCTTGTCCGCCGAGGCTACATTATGGGTTCGCGCTCTCCGCCGTAAGCTCACGCGTTTCTGTCGGCGACGCGATGTCGCAAGGCTCGTCCGAGGTATCAACGCCATGCTTTTGCTTCGCACGCGCCAATTCGAGAGCCTCCGGCAACAGTATCGACAGCATAATCAGTCCGCCGCCGAGCAGTAACTTCGGGCTGAGCGGGTCGTAGCCGAAAAGCACCGCGAAAACCGCGCCGAACAGCGATTCAAGCGACAAAATCATCGACGCGACGTTGCTCGTTACGTACCGCTGCGCCGAGGTTTGCATCACGTAGCACACGCACGTAGACAACACGCCGAGGTATAGAATACTCCCCGCGCCACTGAACGACAGCGCGGCGGAAAAGTCGCGGTCGAACATCAAAAACGCAGCGAGCGCAACGACTGCCGACGTCGCGAACTGCACGAAAAGCAACAGCTTGTAATTAATCTCGCGCACGAGGTATTCCGTGGCAACAATCTGCCCCGCGAACAGCAATGCGCACAGCAACGTCCATAAATCGCCGGAACCGAACGCGAAGCCATCCGTAAAACTCACGCTCAGCGTCGCAACGCCGGCGAAGCACATTATCGACGCAACGTAGACAATCGGCGAGGGCTTTTTGCGGAACACGACGCGCCACATCAGCGGCACCATTATGACATATGCCGCCGTAATCAGCGCATTATTCGACGGCGAGGACTGCGCCAAGCCCGTCGTTTGCGCAAAAAAGCTCGCAATCAGGCTCACGCCGAGCGGCACCGCGAATTTGAGCGCGCGCCACGACATATGCTCGCGGATTTCCTTGCGGAACACGATGCCCGAAACGATTGCTGCTATGCCGAATTTGCCGAGCAGCGAGCCTATTACCGAAAAGCCCGCATCAAGCGAAACCTGCGTTAGTATGAAGCCGCCGCCCCAGATGATTGCCGCGAGCACGAGCGTCAGCTTGGAAAATGTTTGCCGATTTGCCATTCTTATGCCTACCTTTTTTGCTTTTTGCTGCACCAACGGTCACCGACCGTTCGCGGGCGATATGTGAATCGCCCCTACAGCGCGTCTACGTGACGCATCGCAAAAAGGACAAACTTTCACCAATAACACGGTATTTTAACATAATTCCCCGAAAAACGCAATAGCAAAATGACGCCTTTTGCATAGAATGCAATGTAAGCACCACAGCGAAAATCGGCTTACAATACTACGAATACGAGGGAAACCCAAAACAATGAGTGAAATCACAGTCAACGACAAGGGCTGCCATGAGCCCGCCCGCTCCGTCGTCTGCCCCACTACCGTAGATAAGAGCGTCGTCATTTCCGTGCCCGCGTCCGTCAAGACGTTCGCGGACATCGGCCACGTAGAGGCGCATTGCGCCTGCGAGCCCATCGTAACGCCGGGCTGGCATCCCCACGGACAGCGGTGCGGCTTCTGCGCCTTTACGGTAAAGCAGGAGATTTTCGTAAAGCTCCCAATTACGTTCGGCGCAGAGGTCTACGTCGGCGACGCGTACACCGATTGCGACGGCGCAATGCACTGCCCTCCGCGCGAGGAAAACACCCCCGAGCACTGCGAAATCTGTTGCGACAACGACTACGGCACCGCAAAATAGTCCCCCGCGCACCCAGCGCAAGCGACCTCGGCGAACTATCGCCGAGGTCGCTTGCGTTGGGTTTTTGCGATTTGTACACCAATAACGCGCCAACCTCAGTAGGGCGCAACAACCTCGGTGCGCCGCGCCCCGCGTTCGATTGCTGTTTGGAGTTTCGCGGAGCGAAACTCAGAGGGCGGCACAATAAATGCCACCTCTTGATTAAACAAAGAGCCGCCCTTCGGTTGCTTTGTGTCGAAAAATGTGCTACAATGACCTCTACCACACAAAAGAGGTGCAAAATGAAGAAACGCAAAATACCGTTCGTAATCATATTCATCGCGCTGTTCGTAACAGCCGTCGCGGCGATGTTTTACATCGGCGTCAGCCGCGAGATTAACATAATCCGCGCCCTCGGCAACACGCAGTCGGAGCTCGAAAAACGCCTCTACGATTCGCCGCTCGCCCTCCTCACCGAGCTTCCTGAGTACGCGCAGCTTGACGCGTCGCTCGCCTATGGGCTGTTCAATTTCACCGTACAGCTCTTTGTCAACGACGAAATCGCGGCCGTCGGCGGCGGTCTTTTCGGCGACACGCTCTACGGCGTGCGCCACGATTACGGCGCGAGCTTGACCTCGCTCACCGCCGACCTCGCCGCCGCGAAGCCCGAATACCTCGACACCGACGACAGCGGGGTTCAGATAGTCAATTACAACTTCACGAGCGCGGAATACGGCGAGGTTTGGGCAAGCCTTGCCGTCACGCAGCGTCGCATAACGCGCATTAGGCTTCTCGCCGACGGGTTCGATGCTACGTTGGAGTTCGGTGTGGATTACGCCGACGATTGGCGCGCCACAATCAACGGCACCACCATCGTCTGGCGCAGCGAAACCACCAACGGACACGCTCTTGAGACATTCATCATCAACAGCGAGCGCACCGTCACGCTCGACTGGGACATCTATTCCGGCGGCCTCACGCTGGAAATCGACGACCTGCTCGCGCACGGCTCACTCGTCATCGGCAAGGAGGATTTCCATCTGCAATTCAACGGCGACGACGCATTCGCGCTGACGTTCAACGGCACGCGCGGCGACGCTCCCAACCTCACCGCCTACGAATTCGTCGATGTTCGCGACAACCTCGAAAGCCTCGGCGACACCTTTTGGTTCGCACTGAAAGATTTGTACGAGCGGCGGTGATGTGTGGTGGCGCGCCGCGTTCCGCACGGGCGAACAAAGCATCGCAAGGCGGGCGGATATGGACGGGAACATCGCCAACCTCCGTAGAGGACGCAGTCCTCTGCGTCCCGCCGCGCCGTCACAACGAATTGCACACGAAAAAATGACGCCGAAATCGGCGTCATTTTTTGTTTCTGTGCTTATTCATCTGAAAAACGGGAACACCATTATCCCCAACAATACAACGACAATCACAAACAGCGCGCACGCGGCACAAACGAGCCCCGGCAGAAACACCAAAACGAAATCCCGCCGTTTGCGCGCACGCTCGGCGACACCGTTAAAACGATATGCCGCCATGCACGCAAGTAGCATCGGAACGCTGCCCCACGCGAGCAAGGCGAACGCCTCCTCGCGCCACGTAAACGGTATCATCGCCTGCGGAAACACAATCTCCCGCGAGCCGAACAGCGCCGTCAAGCCCAAGACAATGACGGCAATCACGCCCATTCCGTAAACGACATTCGCAATTGCCCTTTTTGCGTTTTGCATCTTCTTCCCCATTTCGTTTTTCCATTGCAAATCGCATTGCAACGCAACACCCCTATTCCGCCGCTTTTTTGAACCCGTCCTTCAACGACACGGCGCGATTGAACACGGGGAATCCATCCATGCTGTCGCGGCTGTCCACTACGAAGTAGCCCGTGCGCATAAACTGGAACGATGCCGGCGCGGTGACGTCCTCAAGGAACCGCTCCGCCCTGCAATTGCGCAGGATTTCAAGCGAATCGGGATTGATTTCCGTCGTGAAATCATCTGCCTTGCCCGGCTCGGCGACCTTGAACAGATTGTCGTACAGGCGCACCTCAACCTCGGCGCAGTCCTCGGCGTTCACCCAGTGAATAGTGCCGCGCACCTTGCGTCCGTCGGGCGTGTTGCCGCCGCGCGTCTCGGGGTCATACTCGGCGTGAACCTCCACGACGTTGCCGTATTCGTCCGTCTGATAGCCGGTGCATTTCACGATGTACGCGGACTTCAAGCGCACCTCGTTGCCCTCGAAAAGACGATTGTACTTCTTCGGCGGCTCGATTGCAAAGTCGTCCTGCTCAATCCAAAGCTCGCGGCTGAACGAGACCTCGCGCGTGCCCATGCTCTCGTCCTCGGGGTTGTTTTCGACCTCAAACGTCTCTGTCTGACCGACGGGATAGTTCGTGATAATCAGCTTCACCGGGCGCAAAACCGCCATAACGCGCTTCGCGGTTTTGTTAAGATCCTCGCGCAGGCAGTGCTCAAGCAGTGCGTATTCAACAGTATTTGAAGTTACACCGACACCGATGCGCGAGAAAAAGTCACGCAGCGAGCTCGGCGTATAACCGCGGCGGCGCAGCCCGCAAATCGTCGGCATACGCGGGTCGTTCCACCCCTCAACGAAGCCCTCCTCCACAAGTCGGCGCAGATAACGCTTAGACACGATGGAATACGTGATGCTGCGGCGGCCGAACTCCGTCTGATGCGGGAACTGCCGCACGCCGTCAACGATTATCTCGCAATTATCGACAACCCAGTCATAAAGCGGGCGGTGGTCCTTAAATTCAAGCGAGCAGAGTGAGTGCGTAATCCCCTCCAGCGCGTCCTGAATCGGGTGCGCAAAATCATACATCGGATAGATGCACCATTTCGTCCCCTGGCGATGATGCTCAATGTAGCGAATGCGGTAGATTACAGGGTCGCGCATGTTGAAGTTACCGCTGGCAAGGTCAATCCGCGCACGCAGCGTCATCGCGCCCTCCGGAAACTCGCCATTCTTCATGCGCTCAAAACGGTCAAGACTCTCCTCAATCGGACGGTCGCGCCACGGCGAGGTTGCCGGAACGCCAATGTCGCCGCGGTTCTTGCGATACTCCTCCGGCGTCTGCTCGCACACGTACGCCAGACCCTTGCGAATCAGCCCCACCGCAAGCTCATACGTCTGCGGAAAGTAATCGCTGCCGTAGAAAAACCTGTCTCCCCAGTCAAAGCCGAGCCACTTGATATCCTCTTTTATCGCCTCAACGAACTCCTCGTCCTCTTTTGCGGGGTTCGTGTCATCCATACGCAGATTGCACAGCCCGTTATATTTCTGCGCCGTGCCGAAATTTATGTTAATCGCATACGCATTACCTATGGTGAGGTAGCCGTTCGGCTCCGGCGGAAAGCGCGTGCGGATTTGCATGCCGTGCGTGCGTCCGCCCTCGGCGCAGTCCTCGTCGATGAAGTCGTGTATGAAGTTGCCTGTGTTGATGATTTCTTCCATGTTCTTCTCTCCCCCTATTTTAAGTCGTCAGACCCGTTTTTTATCTTTCGCACCTCTGCTATCGCGGCACGCACGCTATACGCGGCGTAAACAATTGTCGGTAAAAGCAGAAGCAGTAAAAATGCGCCTCTGTTCATTTTGATACCGTCCTCACGTTGGTACAGCATATCACCCACCGCAATTATAATTGCGTTCGCCAAAAGCACGATTATGACACGCGCACCTGTCAACAGTATAGTTTTATTTATTTGTATCTTAATAGGTACGACATCCGCAAGCTGTGTATGCACCTGCTCGGATGCTGCAACGGAGACAGTCAGAATGTAAATCCCGCCGACAATAACAATAACGTCTATAATCAGCATTACAATTCGGCGGCTTTCAAACTCATGAATAATGCCGGCCAGCACAATTATAGTAAGCAGCTCCACAGCTACCACGATAATATATTTGTCCATCTTACCCTTGAAGTCCATCTCCGCACCCCTACCTCGTAGTACCCGACATTATATAGTATAATTCGCGCGTTTGCAACACCTATTTTGCGCGGCGACGCTTACCATTCACCCCTGCTTTGCTCGCGAAACCGCTCAATCTGTTCCTCGTCTTTGATTTCCAGCGTGCGCTCCCCCGCGAGCGATTCGATGTGGTGCGTCAACTCGTGGCTGACGAGCCTGCGCAGTCGCTCGCGCAGGTGCGACGGCGCATAGCTGCCGCAAACGGTGGAAATTGAGCCGTAATACAAATTGATGTACCGCCCCATCGCGTCGTGGCAGTATTCGCCCATCACGTACAGGTCGTCCACGCCCGCGTCCTCGTTCATTTTCAGGCTCGGCAACAAATTCACGCCGCCGTTGAGCTCCGCGAACAGCTCCTGCGGGAACTCCGCCATTATCTCGTCAAGCATGTTTCCGATTTCGTCAAATGTAAACATCGCATTCTCCGTATCTTAATAAATAATCTGAGCATATTATATATGTTTTCGTTGCGTTTTTCAACAACTTCATGTTAAAATAGAAGCAAATTGGTTTTATGGAGCTTCCGAATGAGCAACTGCAATGAAAATTTACTCACCATACGCGCGATGAATGAGGCGGACATTGACGTTTTACTGAGCAACTTCGCAGAGCAGGGTTGGTCGAAGCCGCGCGAGGTGCTTACGAAGTATTTTGACGGGCAACGCAACAATGCGCTGTTTACGTTCGTTGCCGAACTCGGCGGCGATGTTGCGGGGTACGTCGTGCTCTATCCCGACGCGGACTTCGGTCCGTTTGCGGCGCAAAAAATCCCGCTTCTGAGTGATTTCATCGTCTTTAAAAAGTATCAGCGCAACGGAATAGGCAGTAAAATCCTCGACGCAGTGGAGGCGCGGGCGGCGCAACTGAGCGCGCGCGTCCATCTCGGCGTCGGGCTGCACAGCGGCTACGGCGCGGCTCAGCGGATTTACGCAAAGCGCGGTTACGTTCCCAACGGCAGCGGCGTTTGGTTTAACAACGCGCCGCTGGAGCAGTATGCCGATTGCAAAAACGACGACGAATTGGTTCTGTATTTGGTAAAGGATTTATCATAAATAAGGGAGGCTGAAATGTACGACCTTATCATCATCGGCGCGGGCCCCGCAGGGCTTTCCGCCGCCATCACGGCTCGCGCACGCGGCAAATCCGTGCTTGTGCTGTCGAATCCACGCAGCGAGAGCGGGCTTTACAAGGCCGCCGTCATCGACAATTACCCCGCTCTGCCCGCAATCAGCGGCGCGGAACTCTCGGACAGGCTCGCGGCTCATGCCGAGGCCGTCGGTGCGGAGCTGCGCACGGCGCGCGTGACGAGCATTCTGCCGATGAACGGCTCCGTTTCCGTCGCATTCGGCAACGCTTTTGAGAGCGCGAAAGCCGTTATTTTAGCACTCGGCACGGTGCAGACGAGCTTGTTTGACGGNGANCGG
>JGI994J12354_10006181_pt1 | contig 10075 bp, 8 predicted proteins | sample IntmicLarv3ML3BL_FD_12354 | JGI IMG/M metagenome (IMG submission 12354)
ACCTGCCGCAAAAATGTTTTTAATTGATTCAACTCTGAGCGAACCAAAAGGAATCTCATAAACCGGTCCCGGAATATTCCAAATACCTGTAGTTCCGATGCTGTCGTCAAAATGCTTGCCGGCATCATCAGTTCGAAGAGTATGAGCGCCTTTTATTCGGCGGGTAGTCCGGTACTGTGCTTGGCTCGGAAATGTTATATATGTCAGACTCGGGTCTTCTTTAAGCCTGTTTAACGCGGCTTCACGACCCTTCATAATGAACTCGGTAACCTCGGAGGCATCCGTTCCTCTGAATTTTGGTGTCCCCGGAGGGAGACATGCGCCGGAAAAACTACCCAGTGCAATAATCTTTACGAATTCAGGAGGAAGACCGGCAAGCTTGAAAATCAGATCCTCATTATCTGATTGGCAGTAAGCCCAGAGTGTGCAAAAGTTGTCCTGCTCCAGACATGGTGCACCGGCCTGGTAGAAGACGTCAGCATCGCCGGATGCATCAACAACAGCTTTACATCCATAGGCTTGTCTGCCTGACTTATTTTCAACTATGACAGCTGTGCAATAACCATCTTTCATTACAACATCGGAAAAGACTGTATCCAGTAGTACGTCGATCCCGGCTTCACGGATAAGCTCATCAAGTGCTATCATGAAAGCCGGTGCGTTAAAAGCGGTTTGGTAGCGTTCCTTCGTAGGCGCTTCCCATGGACCGCCTCGCCATTGCTCGGGAAGACTATCATTTCCATACTTGATAGAGGCATAAAGAAGCTCCTCACATATTCCGCTGTGAATCTTATGACCCATACCATCGCAAATTGGCAGATAGATAACGATCAATCCGGCAGTGGCAAGCCCGCCCAGCATTGTAGTTTTTTCAATCAAGAGAACCTTTGAACCATTTCTGGCTGCTGCAAGCGCGGCAGCTACACCCGCAACGCCGCCGCCAACAACAATGACATCATAGTCGCCATTAATTGCCGTTTCTCTTGTTTCTTTGATATGTCCCATTATTTAACCTCCACTTAATGTAAAACCTTAATACAGTTGATTGTTTAAGAGTACATGTAAACAGTCAATAATTAAGGGAATCTTTGAAAGAACCAATGAGAGGCGTTAAACTCCCCCACTGGTTCTTCCGGTCATAAATAAGCTACTATTGATTGTTTAGTCGTTCTTGTAAACGATAATATAACCTTCGTCACCATTGACGAAAACCTTATCGCCTGTCTCAATAACTGTGGTCGGGTCGGTTTCTAAGTCTGTTACAGCAGGAATCCGGCCATTTAAAGCTGCAGCGTTAGAAAGAGCATTAGACTGGTGATGAACAAAAGCCGCAGGCAGGTTTGGTCCCGAACCAAACGCTGCAAATCCTCCGGAGCCGCGTGCATAAGTATAAACAAGAACTTTATCCTTGTATGGGATTTTATACAGTGGGTGTTCACGCTCGGTTATCCATCCGTCTCTGGGGCTTTGATTTGCAAAGCCTTCAAGCGGTCCCGGTGAAACCAGAGCTTCAGCCGTGACCTGACCACCATACTGTTTTCTTCCATTAATACGAATCTCTCTCACGGTCTCTACCTCCATTCCCCACGCCATTTGCCCGTAATTGCTGCATCAATGCATTCGTCACGAGTGCCATAACAAACATGCAACGGGTCTTCCGGTGTTGAATACCTACCGGTGATGTAATAGGATTGTTTTACGGAATCCATTGCGACGGTCTTAATGCCATCCGGCATTCCCATTGCTGCAGGGCACGTTCCGGTAAGGAGTGTTGCGCCCGCATCGTCAAATATTTTAAGGAAACCCTGTGATTTAGCGAGGTCGTACATCCATGGTGTCGTCATTATCCACAGGCGCACTTTACATTTCTTGCCTTCCAGTTTGTAAGCTGCCCGCTGAAGATCCACCAGATTGTAATGGGGGCAGCCAAGTGAAACAAAGTCAACATCTTCAACAGGAAGATAATTAACCTTGTCGTATGCCGCTTTTAGCTCTGCCTCCCCGAGAACATATGTTTCCTTCGGAGCTTTACCGTTTAATGCGAGCTCCAGAGTTTGTGCTTCCGGAGTCACACCTGGGATGTGATACATTGGGATCGATCCGCCGGTATTAAGCGCTGAGTTGATTTTTACGATCTTTGATGTTGTAGCATCAGCCATCCCGACCATTGCAGGAACTTCAAGCTTAGATAATTCGCCAACGGCAAATCCGAAAACATCCCATTCTAATTCGGAGCGTATCGGACGTTCACTCTTAACTACAACTGTTGCATGCCTGTTTTCTGTAATATGCATACCATAATACGGCGCTTTACCGAGAAAACAGCTTGCGAAAGAACCGTCAAGATTCGTGCGGCCGCCAAGAACTGCATTACAGTAAGGAACGGCTGAGCTTTCGGTCCAGGAACAGTGTTGTCCTACCGTGGGCCAAAAGCTTGAAATGAGATAGTTTGCACATGTGCAGGAAGTAAAAAGACCCATCTTTCGGTATAGGGACATATAGTCTTCTTCACGTAGCCTTGTGTTATATTCAGGATCCTCCTGCTGAGGTATTCCACATTTTTCCCAGCCGTGAAAAGGTGTTTGAGGTAACGGGACTTTGTTTGAATAGGTCGGTACTTTGAATTTTGCTCCGGAGTCCACTAATGCGCGAAGCTCTTCTATCGGAAAACCAAATCTCCCTTGTGCAGCTCCTGCCGCATGTGTAAAATCGCTTGGACCATCAAGATCCACCAAGCGTTCTGCACCTGCAACCTCGCTAAGCGCAACAAGCTGCTCCATACATTTTTGTCGAACTAATCCTTCCTCTCCCTGTAACATTTTTTTCTCATCATCAGTTAAATACACGGACTTCCCTCCTCAAGTATATATAGAATTTGTTTAACAATCTGTTTTACTTGTTTCATTTCGTAAGGCGCACTGTTGTTAATTCAAAGATAGCTAACAGGTCACAAGTAGAATTTGGTGCGTATTAAAGTTGCCGATTATTATAGATATCAAGAAGAACAAAAAAGGAAAACTGTGTTTTGCGCTGTTGTCAATAAGGTAATCATTTTTTATCTTCAAAGAATACAGTTGATGCACCTTCGCTCAATCCCGATTTTTTAAATCTGTCGTTCCAATTTCCTACAGGACAATAGCTCAGACATCTGCCGCACATCCATGCGTTAGAATGGGAAAGTCCTGATGATTCAATTGGCATCTTTTTTGATGCAACAGCTATGTCGTCCCATGTTGGCTCTGTTTCGGTGAGATAGTCCTCACGCCCTCCAATGGCTTTGTTCATCGCCATTATACCCTTTGTGCACTTGGGGAAATTTAGATTGGCATAACGGCACTCTTTCTCGCCAATGTAAATACATGCAGGCTCTTCGGTTCCTGGAGCCGGTATTGCACCTGTCGGGCAAACCTTAGCACAGATTCCACAGTTGTTACACAACGGAGTTCCATTGTATAACGGGTCAGGCTCAATCTCCATCGAAGTCAAAATAACTCCAAACCTATTGCGTGGTCCGAATTCCGGGGTTAAAACAATGCCTAAATGACCGAATTCTCCCAGACCTGCTGCAACAGCAGCATGACGAATGCTTATTTGCATACCGTTTGTCATCGGACCGGTTGAACAGGGAGTCGCGGCAGTATTTGTATTTGCCTCAATAAATCGCGCAATAGAATAGCATGCGTAAGTAAGCTCAAAATTCGGCAGTGTCGAATAACCATACGTTCCGTACAAACCCTTTAAGTCCCATCGACCATCCTCAATTGCTCTGAAATTGGCTTGAATAACACCGTCCAGTAATCTGGCGCCAATAACGATGAATGACTTGCAACTGGGTAAAATGTCACACGGATGTTTTCCCTCCGGAGCTCCACTGAATCTTTCAATATTACTGAAACCGCAAAGACTCATTCCCAGTGACTTAGATAATTCCTTGATCTGGTTTTTTAGCTCATTCATATAAATCTCCCACAACAATATGATATAAAGATGCCGACAATGAAAAAATTAAGCACCTACGACTTACGTGTAAATCTTACTCGTAATTTACATAAAAATCAATAAAAAACTTTAATTCACCATAAAAATTAGTTATATTATATAATAAAAAGGTATAAGTGTTTCTTCTGGAACTGCAATTGCAGGTTTTCAGATGAATATATGGTGCATTCAATGGCAGCACTTAATGCTTTTCATACTAATAGGCTTGATGGAGGCGATAATTAGAAATGGATAACATCAGTTTCAATCAGATTAAGACATTTATTGTGATAGCAAAATATCTTAACTTGTCTAAAGCAGCGGAGGCAATGTTTGTTTCACAGCCGGCTGTGAGCAGAACCATCAAAAAATTCGAAGACAGTATTGGTGTAAGTCTGTTCACGAGAAGTAACAAAGGTATGGAATTGACGAACAGCGGCAGGTATTTATATTCATCACTTGAGATACTATACAACAATATGGATAGGATTATTAATACAGTAAGGCAAGTCTCAGCAGATAACAAAAAAAGTCTGAGTATTATCGTACCGACATCATATAACATTTCCGAAGGGTTTGATACAGTAAAGGAGATAATAAACAAATTTGAAAGTAAATATCCGTCAATAATCATCAGCGAATCGCATGTTGATAACATTCAATTGCGTGAAGCAATTGAATATGGAAGTGCGGACTTCATAGTTACTCAGGATTTTAAGCTTGAGGATATTCAGGGGATATCATCAAGGCGGATATCGAAATATGAATTATACATTGCAATGTCAGTAAACCATCCCTATGCTAGCCTTAATGAGCTTGATGTAAGCATGCTTAGCGGAGAAACCTTCTATGTGGTTCGGACACATGTTAACGAACATGAGGATGTTGACGGTGCAATGAATAAGTATAAGAGAATTGGGATTTCTCCCAAAAGTATTGAATTATTACAGAATCCTCATACACTGTATCATGCTATAAAGCGTGGACGAGGAGTAGCAATATGCGGTAGATTCAAGGAAATCGGGTTTGATAATGATATCAAGTATTTTCCCTATAAATATGCTTCGGAAGATACTTACATCGTAATTGCGTGGAGGACTGGAAAATTAAGAAAAGAAGCTGAATTGTTGTTAAACATGATGACTGAAGCTTTGTAGATTGTGCATGGTTGCGACTTTTTCGTGTGAATACTCTGAATATACACGGACTTATGTATATATTTGCGTGATGTTGAACAAATTTGCTATATCGTAATGGTTATGGTGATAGCAATTTATTTATTTTACACATATTGTAATGCTTCTGTATAATGTCGCTACATCATTAAAAGCTCAAAATACTGATTTAGGAAGGTTGTTCATGTTAAGTATAAAAGAAAACTACATGAGAGCATTGAGCGGAGAGATACCGGAGTATGTTCCAAGCTATAACTCTAATTTCCGTATACGACCGTCGATTCTTTACGGTGAACGTAAAGCCGAATTCGGTCGTGCGGGTAGAGATATCTTCGGCGTAGAGTGGACAAATGAAGGCAGTGCCTTTGAAGAAGCGCTGCCGAAATCGGGAGACTATATCTTAAAAGATATTCGAAAATGGCGGGATGTAATTAAGTTTCCTGATTTTTCTTATGTAAACTGGGATGATATGTCCAGAGCTGATTTTGCGAAATATAATCCCGAACTGCCCATTAACGGATTGGGTGCGGCTCAGGGTTTTTTTCAAAGCGTAGTATCCTTTATGGGGTTTATGGAAGGTCTGATTGCCTGCCATGAAGAACCGGAGGAAGTAAAGGAGCTCATTAATTACCTTTGTGACGGATATTTAAGTATCGCTGATGATTTTTTGAAGTATTATAAACCGGACTTCATTTCCTTTGGAGACGATATCGCACATGAGCGCAATCCTTTTGTTTCTCTTGAGATGTTTAGGGATATTTTTGCACCGGTTTGGCGGCGTTACATAGGATTCTTTAAAGACAGAGGCTATCTTGCCACACATCATAACTGCGGGCATTTTGAAGAATTTTTAGATGATGTCGTAGATATGGGGTTTAATTGTTGGGATCCTGCTCAGCCATCGAATGATCTTGTTGCAATAAAGAAAAAATATGGTAATAAGCTTATGATCGCAGGAGGATTTGATCCAAGACCGTTCCTGCCTATCTACGATGCCACAGAGGAACAATGCCGTGCAGCAGTTAAGAAACTAATGGATGAGCTGGCTCCAGGCGGGGGATTTGCATTCTCAGGAGGCGGATTAGGTCAAGATCCTGTGTCAAAACAGCGGTCAGAATGGATATTAGACGAGTACAATGAACTAAAAGCAACATATTATCAATAAATCACCGATTAATATTCAACCAGGCGGATTCCTGCGTATTTTAATGTTCTCAAGACGCGAAATAATTGAGTGCTTAGGCTTTATAAGGATGGTGATGGCAGAGTGCTGAAGAACGTAATAAAGAAAATTCTTACTGCAATCCCTATTATTCTAGGCGTCATAACCTTGATATTCTTTCTGGTCAGGCTTTCCGGTGTTTCTCCTGTTTACTTAATTGCCGGTGAGGATCCAACACTTGAAACGATACAAGCGCTCAACGAGCAGTGGGGATTTGATAAACCTATATATGTTCAGTGGTGGAGATTCATTTCCAACCTAATTCTTAGAGGTGATCTGGGAAGAGGTATTGTAACCAGCAGGGCAATCATGCCTGATTTGGTGTTAAATTTTAAGTACACACTTCAATTGATGTTTTCAAGCATGTTTGTATCAATATTGCTTGGTGTACCTTTCGGGATTATCACAGCTATGAAGAAGAATACGTGGATTGATCATCTCGTTAGATTTATTTCATTGTGTGGTGCGTCAATGCCGGGTTTTTGGGTAGCCATAATGTTCTTGAAGATTTTTGCTGTGGATTTGAAATTATTCCCCGTAATGGGAACAGGGACGGGCGAAGGGCTCTGGTCAGTGTTATGGCACCTTTGTCTTCCGTCTATAACCCTTGGCCTTAGCCTAATGGCAATGGTTACAAGAATGACCAGGACTTCTATGCTTGAAGTTATGGGTGAGCAATACATGACAACGGCAAAGGCTAAAGGACTAACCTACAACAAACAAATTATGAAGCACGCGTTCAAGAACGCGACAATTCCGATTATTACCGTTGTGGGGTTACAATTGGGGCGCCTGATTAGCATGGGTATGATAGTCGAGAATATTTTTTTCCGCCCCGGTATAGGGCAGTATTTATTTATTGCAATTACAAATATGGATTTCAATATGATACAAGGCACAGTGCTTTTTGTGTCTGTTTGCCTTGTGGTGATAAACATCATAGTTGATATTATTTACGCGATAGTTGATCCAAGGATATCGTACTGATTTTCTAATTGATTAGAGGAGGTAGTAAAGTTGGATACAACATCCGGTATAAATACCGCCAGACTTGAAGAGTTTGCCAAATTGCAAAGAATCGAAAATCGTTCAAGAGCCGTCAGAAAGCTTTTTCGTAACAAGGGGTCTGTTGTAGGAATAATTCTCCTGCTTATCATTTTTCTTGCTGCCATTGTCGGTCCGTATCTGACCGGTTATGATTATATGGAAATGAGTATTGATGTTCTGCAAGCACCAAGCTCAAAACACTTATTCGGGACGGATTTTTACGGAAGGGATACATTATCCAGAACATTGAGTGCAGCAGGTACATCAATATTGATTTCGATAATTGCCACGGGTATTTCGACGATTCTGGGAGTTTCGTTAGGAATGATTTCAGGGTTTTACGGGAAAGCAGTTGATCGTATTGTATCTGGTTTTAACGATGTGTTAATGGCTGTTCCTGCTTTGCTTTTGGTTATTATGACTGTGACTGTTTTTGGAAGAAGCCGAGTTGCAAGCATTGGTGCGATTTCTATTGCATTTATGCCGGGGACTATGCGACTGTCAAGAGGACAGGTGCTATCAATAAAACAGAGAGAATTTGTTTTAGCATTGAAATCAATGGGCATTTCGGACGTACAGATACTATACAAACATATCATGCCTAATGTTATGGCTCCAGTTATTGTGTCTGCTACAATAACTGTCGGGTTTGGCGTAATGATCGAGTCTATGCTGTCATATGTTGGCTTAGGTGTTCCTATTCCTGATTGTTCACTCGGCTCTTTAATTATGGAAGGCCGCCCGTTTGCAATGACGGCATGGTGGCTTACTACAATGCCAGGGTTATTTATCGCATTGATTATTATGGGATTTAGTCTCTTCGGCGACGGGCTCCGTGATGTCAACGACTTCCGTGACTTATCATAACCAAAAACAAATAGATATGAGTGATATGGGAATGAGTAATAACGAATTATTGGCAATAAAGAATTTAGAAGTGACATTCCAGACAAATCAAGGTCTTTCACTCGCCATAGATGACATTAGTTTCGATGTCATGAAAGGTGAAATTGTTGGAATAGTCGGAGAATCAGGCAGCGGAAAAACCGTCACATCAAAAGCTATTATGCGTTTGCTGGATGTTCCTCCGGCTAACATTTCAGCTGATGAAATGTGCATTAACGAGGAGAAAATCCTGGATAAGACTGAGAGGCAAATGTGTAATATTCGGGGCAACCAGATTTCGATGGTCTTTCAGGAACCCATGACATCGCTCAACCCGGTGCTCACATTAAAAACACAGCTTACCGAAGTGTTGCGCCGACACCGCGGGATGGGCAAACGCGAAAGTGAAAGAGAAGCGTTAGAGCTTCTAAGTCTGGTTGGAATTCCAATTCCGGAAAAGCGATTAAAAGAATATCCACATTCATTGTCCGGGGGTATGCGGCAAAGGGTAATGATAGCCATGGCGCTTGCCTGTAATCCGGAATTACTCATTGCAGATGAGCCGACTACAGCACTTGACGTTACGATACAGGCGCAGATTCTTGACCTTATAAGGTCATTACAAAAAACATTAAACATTGCTGTCATCCTTATTACGCACGATTTGGGTATAATTGCTGAAATGGCATCGCGTATTATTGTAATGTATGCTGGTAATATTATGGAAAAGTGTTCTGTAAAGCAGGCATTTACCGATGCGAAGCATCCTTATACAAAAGCATTGCTTGAGTGTATTCCTACAGGTCGGCGTAGAGACGGTAAACTCAGAGTAATACCCGGAACTGTTCCTAATGCATTTGAATATCCGCATGGATGTCGCTTCCAACCAAGATGTGATTGTTCTATGGAAATCTGTTCGCAGCAGCGACCTCCAATGATAGAAATCGAATCCGGTCATGAGTTGGCTTGTTGGCGGGCGGACAATTCGAGAAATTGACTAAATGGAGGAACGATATGTCACCTGAAGACAGTGTGCTGATTGAAGCTGACGATTTGCATGTTTATTTTCCTGTTAAGAAAGCATTCCCGTTTGAACAGCGTTCATATGTTAAAGCTGTTGATGGAATATCACTTGTAGTCCATAAGGGTGAAACACTGGGGATTGTAGGGGAGTCCGGGTCTGGAAAATCAACACTTGGCCGTGCACTGCTCGGACTTGAACCTCTTAAATCAGGGCAAGTGTATTTTCATGGGAGTGATATTACGGAAATCCCAAAGAACGAATCCCGTCAGCTAAGGCAGAAGATGCAGATGGTCTTTCAGGATCCTTATGCGTCTCTCGACCCGAGACAGAGAATCGGAGAGTGCATAATGGAGCCGATGCTCGCACACAAGTTAATCAGTAAAGATGAGTGTGCATTTAAAGCAATAGAGCTGCTTGAGGTCGTAGGTTTATCGATCCAACACTTTTATAGAAGACCACACGAGTTTTCCGGTGGTCAGCGACAAAGAATCGGAGTAGCCAGAGCTTTGGCACTCAACCCGGAGTTTATTGTGTGTGACGAACCGGTATCAGCACTTGATGTTTCAATACAGGCATCAATATTGAATATGCTGATAGAGCTTCAAGACGACTTTGATCTTACGTATATGTTTATTTCACATGACCTTCGAGTAGTCAGGTATATAGCTGACCGTGTTATCGTCATGTATTTAGGTGTTGTTATGGAGCATGGAGCCACGGATCTGCTTTATAATAATCCTCTAC
>JGI994J12354_10006182_pt1 | contig 10074 bp, 5 predicted proteins | sample IntmicLarv3ML3BL_FD_12354 | JGI IMG/M metagenome (IMG submission 12354)
CGACTCTCATAGCCCGAAGTTTGTCGCTCGCCCTGTCGGGGTCTTCGCGCAACGGCTATCGTGGCTCGCTGAAATGAGAAAGTGCTTGAATTGTGTTATTCAATTTTCAAGGAACAATATTTTTCTTTACTCTTTCGCTTTGTTCTGCTACAATTGAAGCGAATATAATTATTAATATATTCCTGTTCCCTTGTCATTGTATAGCCTAATCCATCCACAAGTCAAACACTAAATCGGCGATTATTGATATTGCAGAGCATTGCAAATAGCACTGTTCGCATTTCGAGGAGAGGTAACGCTTATGATAGGAAGCGCATTTATAAAGAACGGCCAACTAAATCTGCGTTTTGAATGGTTTGCCATATCAGGCAAGCTTGAGAAGGTCGAATATGCCCTTGGAGCACCTTTGCTTGATTTCATCTGGATGGAAGATGAGATGATTGACAAAGTATTCCAGATGGTGATGATAGCATTTTTGTCTTCCCATAAGGGTGATCCTAATATAGATGATACTTTGGAATATATGAATCGTTTTGTAGATGTGACTTTAAAGAAAAGCCTGTATTTATATTTCTATCAAAGCGCCTTCGTTGCCGCAATGATTACCAGAACAATGGATCAGGAAAAGGCGATAGATATACTAAAGGAATATTTGCTTGATGGCAATAATCTCACCGATTTGCGTGCAAGTGATTTGGCTGCGTTCTCCGCCGGAATATGCGCCGTGTTGACCGCAGACGTTAAGCGCAGGAAAAGATTGCTGCTAGAAGATTTAAACGCCCTCAGTGGTGAAAACGAGACCTATAGTGCCCTCTCTCCAATGCAAAGAATGTATTTGTTGATATCAAGCGGAAAGAACTATCTTTCCGGCGAATTTACCACGACACTGCTACCGGACTTCGCATTTGAAGAAGAGGCATGTATTGACACCATTAAGAAAGCAATCGAAACAGAAAAAGTCGATATTGTCGAAATGACAAATATTGATACCCTAAATGATTTGATTCGGTTCGAGTTGTTTCATACAATTAAGGAAAATCTGACGATAAAGAAATGCGGGTTTTGCGGCAGTTATTTTATCCCGCGCGGCAGATCAGATATTGAATACTGCAACCGCATTAAATTTGGGGAAAAGAAGCGCTGTAGTGAGATAGGAGCCTTCAGAAAGCGGGAAAAACTTCTCAAAGATGAACCTGTCCATAAGAAGCATAACGCTGCCGTGAAGAGGATGAATAAGCGCAAGCATACTGGCTGGATTTCCGACGATGAATACAGTGAGTGGAGTCGACAAGCTATCAATATGCGTGATGAGTGCTTGGGTGGCAAGATTTCATTAGAAACGTTTGAGGAATGGCTGGACAAGACTTCACGAGTCGGGAAAAAGAGCCTGTAAATTATTTGCGATTCGTGTAGACAGGTGGAGAAAATTCGGCTATAATTTATTCAAATAATATTTTAGCCGAAAAGGTGGTTGACATGAAATATATTCCGAGAGCAATAGAAGATACTTTTATACGGCTTTCTGCGGAATTCCCGGCTATTTTGGTGACCGGGCCGAGGCAAGTCGGAAAAACCACCATGCTTGAAAAGCTAATGAGCGAGGAAAACCGTGGGCGTGAATATGTCACGCTCGATGATTTAACCGAGCGCGAAATGGCTAAAAACGATCCAAAGATGTTTTTTCAGATTCATAAACCCCCTGTTTTTATCGATGAAGTCCAGTACGCTCCTGAGTTGTTTCCGTATATAAAAATGCACATAGATAAAACCCACAATCCCGGAGACTTTTGGCTCACTGGATCGCAGGCTTTTAAGCTTATGAAGGGTGTGCAGGAATCTCTTGCCGGGCGGGTATGCCTGCTGAATATGTCCACTATGTCGCAGGCTGAGATTTGCGGTGTATCGTCTAAACCTTTTGAGCTTAATATTGATAAACTCTCCGAACGGGCAAAAGAAGTAAGCTCGATTGATACGCCTGCGCTCTATGAACGCATTTTCAACGGCGGTATGCCAGCCCTCATCAGCGGTCAGTTTACTGACCATAGAGCGGTTTATAGCAGTTATATCAGCACATACATTGACCGGGATGTGAAAGAGCTCTCTGGGGCGATTGATTCGCTTAAGTTTATGAATTTCATCACATCGACAGCAGCGCTTGCCGGTCAGATGGTGAACTATAAAACGATTGCCGATGCTGCGGATATTGACCAGCTTAAAGCAAAGGATTGGCTTAATATCCTCGAAACGCTGGGAATCATCTTTTATCTGCACCCCTACTCAAATAACATCTTGAAGCGCACCGTCACAAAGCCGAAGCTCTACTTCTACGATACTGGCTTCGTCGCGTATCTGACCAAATGGAGCGATAGTGAAACTCTGATGAATGGTGCCATGAGCGGTGCAATTTTGGAGAATTTCGCAGTGTCTGAAATCATTAAAAGCTATCAAAATTGCGGTATTGAGCTGTTTGTTTATTATTATCGTGACCGGGACACCAAGGAAATCGATATTATCATAGAGGGCGATGGTAAGCTGCATCCGATTGAAATAAAAAAGACTGCTACCCCCGCCTCGCAGCTTATGAGAGTATTCGGCGTGATTGACAAGTCGCCACTGATCCGAGGAACTGGCGCAGTGCTTTGTACTAGCGACAAACTGTCGGCGTTTAATAGTGATAATTTGATTGTGCCGATTTGGTTGGTGTAAATATTTCTTGATGTTAAGACATAGGCATTTGAGTACCACTATTTTTTGAGGCGTCGGTCGTAGCTTAATCTGATATTAAGCTTTATAACAATCCCATTGCAGATAAAAGTAATCAGAGAGCATCAATATCAAATTATTTTTGATTATCAGAACTAAGGATGGATGTAGGAACAAGAAAGGGTAAAATACTAAAAAAGCACGAGATGCCCGAAGAGAACATTTAGCCGCAATATAACCCCTGATATTAAGGGGAAGCGGGATAGGCATTCCCAAATTAAAATGGAATATTGTTTCACCGATGGTCGCATCATTGTCCGTGGGAATACTGTTGCACGTGGTAAAACGAAAAAGAACAGTTGCTATCGCATTATTCATGCTGAGATATTAAAACACAATTCAAATGCTCAATTGGAGGGTTATTATGAACAATATCAACATCACTACTCTAAATGACTTAATAAAAGAAAAGCGAGAAAAAAAGAAAAAAGCACCTACAGCACAAGATACCAAGCAATTTCGAGAGGCTTGGGTGGATTTAATAACCAGCGAAGGGTTTACCGAACAGGTAGAAAAATATTTATATGAAGGATTTTTCTTCTGCGGGGCCGAGCCTTTTGGATCATATCTTTATCAAACGAAAGAACCACACGAAGTGCTAACATCATTTTTTTCCGGGAAAATGTATGGAACAAATATGAGCGATACATTCCGTTTGTTGACGCATCTGTTTGCGCTACTCCTTAATGCCGGTGCTCCCCAGAATGTTTTAGTGCCAATTATTAAACATCTCCCAAGCACCTATGTAAACAAAGAAAATAAACGATTAGGCACTGCAAAAAAAACAATGGAGAAATACTTTTTTTCAGAATTAAGAAAAGATATAGAACTGTTGCCCTTGGAAACCTTTGAGATAAAGCCAATTTTTATTGGTGAATTTGCGGAAATGATGAAATCTATTATTTACGAGATTAAAGAGGACGCTTCCTTTAGTGATGAATGCTCTTTCAACATTGCAAAAGTACAAGCATGGGTTGTGAACTGCTCTATAGCTTCCGAGAGACTTACCGTTAGCTCTATAACAAAAACTGAAAAAAATATAACGGTGGAGCAGGCCGATCAGAAGCAACAAATATCTCCTACATCAGTTCACTTGCCTTTTCAGAACACACCAAGCACCGAGAAGCCCTCTGAGTCCATAGATATGAATGCTTATTTGATGGATCTGCTTAAACAAGTGAACAAAACTGCTTGCACAATCAACGCGGAAAATATCCAACAAAAGAATAAAATAATGGAGCTCACTAATTCTGTGAGAGTAGAACAAGAAAAGTTGTTTCTTGCAAATCAGCAGATGACTGAACACCAGGAACTTGTTTCGTGCTTGCGTCAACAACTGGCAGATGTAGAAAAGGACATCAGCACCCTTAAACAAACGATAATTCAAAAGGATATAGTTCTTGCCGAAAAGGAAACAGAAATTGTTGAAAGAATTAAAATGTCAGAGCTGCTCAGCCGCGACAGATCCAAACAAGCCGATGAGGTGTTGCAAAGAATGGCATCAAAAATCGGAGTTGAATACCGTGATTTTCAAGATGCTGTAGCTATTCCAATGAGTTGTGATTTGGGTGAAAATCTGCGACTACAGCTACAAAGCATATTTGATATATTAGAAAAAGGCGGTATGAAAATCAAGTGAGGTGACCACTATGACAACTGGGTTGAAATATTACTTCGGAATTGATTTTGGAACAACACGTAGCGCAACCGTTGGATACGTTGTTATGGATCAGAAACCAGAATGTGTTCAGTATGGCGATGAAGAAGGCCGCCCTGTTCCTTCTGTCATCGCAATCGATAAAACAACTGGTGATGTGTTTACAGGTCGTAGTGCATGGGACAAAAAAATGGAATTAACCGAATCCTGTGAATACATATCTTCTATCAAAACCATTTTAGATTCCGAAAAAACAAAATTAATCGCTGGTCGTGAATGGACAGCTGTGGATGCTGCGAGTGAAGTAATTAAACACCTGAAAAGCAATGTTCGTGAGCGGACAGGCATTGAAATGGAGGAGGCAATTGTTGCTATCCCGGTAGGGTTTGATGCCTCCAAACGGGCCAAACTTCGTGAAGCTGCGAACATGGCAGGTGTTCATATTTGCTCTTTTATAAGTGAACCCACAGCGGCCTTCTTTGCAAATTATAATGAATTGAAAAGTTCGACCCTTGTTGCTGTCTTTGACTGGGGTGGTGGTACTTTAGACATTTCGATCCTCCAACATATAAATGGCAAAGTATCAGAAATGGCTACAGTTGGTCGGGAGATCGCGGGCGATTACATTGATGATAAAATTGCCAAACGCATTCATACCAAAATTGCCAGGAAAAAGGGGGTTGAAATAGCATTTGAAGATATGCCCTCCAGTGCACAGGATTTGATGCGCGTACGTGCAGAACGTGCAAAGCGCATGTTGGGTGATGATGATACTGCGACTATTTCTATAAATAATTATGGCATATATGGTGCGTGCCGCGAAACACTGGAGTATGACTGGTTTGCTGATATTGTAAATCCTGAAGTCGAAATGGCTATGGAATGTCTTGAGAAGGCAATCAGTCAGTCTGGTGTAGGATTGGCAAATATCGACAGGATTGTGATGGTGGGCGGAAGTAGCAATCTACGGCCTCTGTTGGACAATATGGAGGCAAAATATGGGAGCAAGCTTTTCTTTCCTGAAGAAACTATGTGGAATGTTGGCCAAGGAGCAGCCATGTTATCGATGTCACCTGGCGGCTACTATTCCAATCAGTCTATTGGCATTGCCTTAAGTGACAATGCTTATTATGAACTTTTAGCACTGGACACTCCAATCCAAGGGTGGCAGCATTCTTGTCATTTTTGTATCGTGGACTCTAGCCAAGAGGCGCGATTTGTATTTGGCGGAAGTCCTGATATTGAAGCGTCCTCAGAACGGTTTAAAACACTGGCGATTCCAGCATACCGGTTTCTTCAAGAGCAGATTGTTCTGAATGTGGCCATTGATCAGGATTTGGTCTTCAGAGCCTCGGCAGGAAGCAATATGCGTCCTGCTGAATTTCATCGGCTATGGGAATATACACAGTTGAAAATTTATTATAAACTGCCGGGAAAGCAGGTGTAGTATGGAGCGCAACATAAGTACAGTCGCTTTCCGAAGCAACTTATATCCTGTTACGGAGAGCTGCCAAACAGATAGCGTTTTTCAATCAAAGATTCGTGACCCTTTTTCTTTAGAAATTCTTAAGAAAAGAGGTCATGTGGCAGTTCAGAAACTGACGGACATTCAAGAGCAGGAATATCGTTCTGCATCAGTTCACTGTGCCTATGCAGCTAAAGACGATTATCCTTGGGGAACAATTTTGGATTCGGATGGGTGCGAACGGGTTGTATGCAGATGTCTTAATATTGAATGCAGGTGGTTTCAACGGTGCCGCCCCGATTTTGATATCTCGGAGTTGGAGGTGCTTGAAGAAAACAAACTTGTCCAACCTGCGATATTTAAGTTTGGTGTCAAGCTTCAAGAAATAACAGAGAATGATTCTGGCATTACTGAACTGGCAGCGAAGCTGTTTGAAAGCTCCAAGCAGAAACTAGAACCTACCGAAATCATTGACAAATCCGAAGAATTACAAGTGGTTATTGATACAGTTCCCTTTGAACTGCCTGTTGTCCTAGAGGTTGTGCCGCAACATGTGAAAACTACAAAGGTGGATTTCCGTTCCTTCGTAGAATCCTCACAGGAAAAAATCATTGAAGCGATAGCCTCTAACCGCGGCATTGTAAATGCAGGACCCGGAACAGGAAAAACTTGGACACTGATCGAAAAAATAATCTTTATGATCAATAATGAACTGACCGAAGCAGAGAATATTCTCGTTTTATGCTTTTCCAGATCTGCAGTTGAAGTAATCAAAACCAGATTGTCTGCTGCGGCAAAAACTGGTCGAATCGGATACGAGTGGCAGGATGTAGATGTTCGCACTTTCGATTCCTTCGCTACAGCTATGCTGGTATGGGTTCAAGACAATCATCCTGAACTGTTACCACAAGGATTTCAGCTGGAGGAATATAACTATGATGCACGAATCAGAACGGCCACTTCTATTATGAAGAAGCATAATATGCTGGAAGAATATGAGCATATTATTATTGATGAAGTGCAGGATCTTGTGAGTGATCGAGCTGAGTTGGTATTGGCTTTATTGCAGGGTTTACCAAAAACCTGTGGCTTCACATTGTTGGGAGATTCTTGCCAATCTCTCTATGATTACATAGTGGCAGAAAATCCGAACGCCATTTCTTCCGAGCGGTTCTATCAGGAAATCTTTAATAGTTTTCCGAGTGCAAACTATTATGCATTGATAGAAAATCATCGGCAAGGCGATAAACTCGGATTGTTGTCTGTGCCTTATCGAAAGGCTATTCTGACTGGAACAGCGCAAGAGCGCACTCATGTGGCGGCTGGTTTATTTGCTGATATCCCACAGCTATCATGGAGACTCCAAGATCTGACTCAATCAGAGATTATGCGCTATAAGCATGGGACGCTTGGTCTCCTGACCCGAACTAATGGGCAAGCGCTCCAAATTTCTTCTTGGTTAAGAAATAATGAGATTCCGCATACGCTACAACGTGCGCTTGGCGCTCCTTTGTTGGGTGATTGGATATCCAAACTTTTCTGCAATTATGAAAATGAAACGATTGATGAGGCAACTTTTATAGCAAAGCATCTTGCAATGTTTCCGGAAATCAATTATGGAGTTGCAAAAGAGCGGTGGGTGGCATTAGTAAGTACACAGCATGGCGAGAGTAAAAGCAGGCACGAAATATCAGACCTCCTCCGTGGTCTTCTTCGTTATGCTAAGGAGTCTGCTCTTTATCAATCCAATTCGGACAGACCATATACTATTACTGTCAGCAATATCCATCGTGCAAAGGGCAAGGAGTTTGACTCTGTCATTGTAATTGATGATGTTATTGAAGCAATGACTAATTCTGAGAATCAAGATGTTCTAGAGCATAAAGTTTGCTATGTAGCGTTGACTCGTCCAAAGCGAAACATCGAGCGTGTATCCATTCCAACACAGTACATATATATTGCTAAAAATGAAAAGAGACGCTGTTCGAAAGCGATGATCAGAAAAAAGTATATTAATAATTTTGAAGTGGGTATGGATGATGATTTAGAAGTCAAGTCTTTCGCGTTAACACAAGATGCACAGGAATATATCCAGAACAAGTTGGTCCCTGGGACTTCCTTGAGATTGATTAAGTGCCCTAAAGATACGAAATCCTACATTGTATACGCTGTCGTAGCTGAAGAGGCCGAGCATATTATTCTAGGTTACACAAGCGAATCTTTTGCCGATGAACTTGAAAGTGCAATACAACGAATTTTAAAAATAACTAAATCTATTAAATACGAAGTTTTTCCTCACGCATTTTGCGATATTTATGTTGATAGCCTTACTACATGCATTTCGGCAGCATATCCTTTTCCAATTAATTCAAAACCATTTGGTGGCATCAGTGTCTGGACAGGTATGGCTATTACAGGATTCGCTACTGTTGACAAAGACACCTACTGATTACTAATGAACCGGAGGCTTGGTTATGGCAGATTATTCTGATTTTTATGAGGCCCGAAAGGTCGTATCCCGAATCTTAGAGCAGGATTTCATTGGCCCTGTTTCGGAAGACGAATGCCTTGCTGAGCTTCCGGTTCAATATTACATAATGGGCAAACTGTATCCGCAGAAGGATACGCTGGAAGCATTAGATTTGGCGCGCAATCCACTATTGGAAAACGAGATTGATACTTATGATGCCTCAATCTCGCTGAGTAACCAGAACAATCCGTCTTCAATGGGTGTTACAGTGACCTTGAAAAGTGGCGTAAACGCAATCCGAATCTCTGGCAGTTATGCATTTTATGAGCCTATTTTGTTTGAAGAAGCGCAACACCAAGGTATCGATATTTATCGATGGGAACATCTCGAAAAGAAACCAAAAGAATTGTGGTTACGCAAGCCATACAAATATTCTGAAAACATTGAGTTTACCAAAGAACATGTCAGCTATGCAGACTTGGAAGCAGGACTTCAGATTCAAGTGCATACGCATTCGGTACTGAATACTGGCGAGCGTGTTATTACAATTGCGTTGGTAAATGAAAATCAGTCGGAAAATGATGTGCTATCAACATCGAAATACTGTGCGTTTCAACCTGTAGTTCGCGTGATGGGCATTAATAGAGATTCGATATTTGCGAATGTTAACCGACAGACTTATTTGACAACCGATCCTGAACTACTTGAATTGGACATGCTATATTCCGATATTAGTTGCTATGCCCAAGGGCATGGTTGTTCTGTGGTGTGGGACACGAAGAATCCAGAACCAGAATGGGTCGAATCAGCATTTTTCCCAGGGTACAATCTGCACCAGATGAAAGCTGCTGATTTTATAAGTGGAAATGTTTTGTCCATGCAACTTCTGTCTTCTGCCTCTGCCGAAACCGTTGTCCAAGAGTTGTCTGGTTTTGCATGCAAATATCAAGAATGGATTAATGAGTTAAGCGAGCATGTGCCTGATGTAAGCGAAGGATTGCAAAATATTGCAATAGACAACATTCGGAAATGTCAAGAGGCTTACGATAGAATTGCATACGCAATTTCATTATTGGAAAAAAGTGCAGCATCAGATGGTGTGGCTTTTCGTGCATTTCAACTTGCAAACGAGGCAATGCTTCTCCAACGTAGGCAAACAATTCTAAAGAACGGCGGGTCGTTTGATGCAACGACTGTTTTCTGGTATCCTTTCCAACTTGCTTTCATTCTACATGAACTTTCTTCATTTATTGAGCCAAAAGGACATGAGGGACAGGCTATACCAGAACGTCAGATGGTAGATTTGCTATGGTTCCCTACTGGCGGTGGCAAGACAGAAGCTTATCTTGGGATTACTGCGTTTGTTGTTTTCTTGCGTAGATTACGGAGTGCCAACGATGATGGCGTAACAGTAATTATGCGCTATACACTTAGATTACTTACCTTGCAGCAATTTGAGCGTGCCAGCATATTGATTTTTGCATGTGAAATGCTTCGGGAAAAATATAATTTAGACGGAAATGAAATATCTATTGGGTTATGGGTTGGCGGCAATTTGACCCCCAATAGTTTGAAGGATGCAAGGACCAGCATTAACAAACAACAGCAGGGTACGACCGATGAAAAATCCAATCCGGTGCAAATCAAAGTGTGCCCTTGGTGCGGGGAGAAACTATCTGTTAACAATTATTCGGTTGATCTTACCGGCAGCAGAATGAA
>JGI994J12354_10006183_pt1 | contig 10074 bp, 13 predicted proteins | sample IntmicLarv3ML3BL_FD_12354 | JGI IMG/M metagenome (IMG submission 12354)
CAACCTGATCGGCCGCCACCAATCGCGGCTGGTCACAACGCGTATCGCGTCAAACCAGTCCCCCTGGCTGTCCCTAGCGGAGCCAGGCGACCTGCACATAGCGCCCATATCCCACGGCGAGGGCCGGTTCGTGTGCGATGCCGCGCTCCTGGCCAAGCTCGCGGCAAACGGCCAGATTGCCACCCAGTATGCCGGGCCAGATGGCTGCGCCAACATGGATATTCTTTTCAATCCCAATGGTTCCGATCAGGCGGTCGAGGGCATTACCTCCCCGGACGGCCGGATATTTGGCCGCATGGCGCATAGCGAACGCGTCGGCGATGATCTCTACAAGAACGTGCCCCAGGGTGCGGATAGCCCCATGTTTCGCAGCGCCGTCCGTTACTTCCAGTAGGCAGAAAGGATCACCCCATATGAGCAAGCACACACGGTACATCTCCCCGTTTTCCACTCGCTACGCAAGCGATGAAATGCAATTTCTCTTTTCCGACCAGCATAAGTTCTCCACTTGGCGCAGGCTGTGGGTCATTCTGGCGGAATGTGAGCATAGCCTTGGCCTGCCCGTCACCCAAACGCAAATTGACGAGCTTCAGGCCCACATAGACGACATTGACTTCGACGCGGCGGCGGCCTATGAAAAAAAGCTGCGCCACGATGTCATGGCCCATGTGCATGCCTATGGTGATCAATGCCCCACCGCGCGGCCCATCATCCACCTGGGCGCAACAAGCTGTTACGTAGGCGACAATACGGACATGCTTGTCCTCCGAGATGCCCTGCAACTCATTCAGGGCAAGTTGGTCACAGTGGTGCGCCATCTGGCAGCCTTTGCAAGCGCCCACAAGGATCAGCCTACCCTGGGGTTCACCCACTTTCAGCCTGCGCAGCCCACCACTGTGGGCAAGCGCTGCACCCTGTGGATACAGGATTTGCTTTCCGACCTTGATGAAATACAGTCCCTGCTGGATTCCCTCTTGCCCCTGGGCTGCAAGGGCACTACCGGCACCCAGGCCAGCTTTCTGGAATTGTTTGACGGGGATTATCAAAAGGTCAAGGCACTGGATCAGATGATCGCGGAGAAGATGGATTTTCCGCATCCTGTAGCCGTATCCGGACAAACGTATAGCCGTAAGGTCGATAGCCGCGCGTTGAATGCCCTTTCCGCCGTCGCTCAGAGCGCCCATAAGTTTTCCAACGACCTTCGCCTGCTGGCGCACCTCAAGGAAATCGAAGAGCCCTTTGAGAAGAGCCAAATCGGCTCCTCCGCCATGGCCTATAAGCGCAACCCCATGCGCTGTGAGCGGATGGCAGCCCTCTCCCGCCATGTAATTGCCAATGCCCAGAACGCCGCCGCCACCGCCGCGGAGCAGTGGTTTGAGCGCACCCTGGACGATAGCGCCAACAAACGCATCGCCGTCGCAGAGGGCTTCCTGGGCGTGGATGCCATTCTCAACCTGTACGCCAACATTGCCGAGGGCATGGTCGTCTACCCAAAGGTCATCGAAAAGCGCCTTCGGACGGAGCTTCCCTTCATGTCCACAGAAAACATTCTCATGGATGCCGTCAAGCGCGGCGGAGACCGCCAGACCCTCCACGAGCGCATCCGCGTCCATTCCATGGACGCTAGCTACGCCATCAAGGCCCAGGGAGAGGACGGCCGCCTCCTGGAGCGCATCGCCGACGATCCCGCATTTGACGTAACCCTCCCGGCGCTAGAGGCCGCCATGAACCCTGCCGCCTTCATAGGATGCGCTGCCATGCAAACGGAAGACTTCCTGCAAAACCAGGTCACCCAAGCCCTGCTCCGCTATGGCGCCAGGGAAGCGAAAACAATGGACATCACGCTGTAACGTTGGGGAATTTCAAGGGGAGAGTGCCAGGAGGCGCTGCCCCCTGGACCCCCGCCAAAGGGATTCAACCCCTTTGGAATCCCTTCTTGCCTCACGGCAGGGAGGGATTATAAATTATAAAAAAATCTCCGCCGTGANGCGAATGATGGGGATTCTCAAGGAAACACTATCCCTTAAGCAGGGGGACTGGGGGACAGCGTCCCCCAGAACACCCCTCTCCCACCTCACACCTGCATGCAAAGTGCTCTAAATCCTCGGACATGCGCGTATGCTGATGGAGGAGGGGATGAAAATGCTGGTAGCAGTTCCATGGCGGATGATTATCTGGGCCATTGCAGGCTTGGTGGCCCTCTATTTTTTGGGCGGAGAGGTATTTCGGCCCCCCAGAAAAGCACGGAACATCTTGATAAATGGGGTGGGAGGATTGGCCGCCGCATGGGGATTCAACCTCGTTGGAGGACTTTGGGGCGTGGGTATCCATATGAATCTGGCGGTGTTGGGCGCATCTGCCCTTCTGGGCATTCCTGGCGCAGCGCTTATGGGCGTGCTGCAGTGGGTGCTGCGCTGACGAGGACTTCACACGGGCCTTCCAGGGAAACGCCTTCCGTGTCAGCCGGCAGGTAGAGCGTATCGCCTGGGACAAAGGACACGGAGTCCTTTCCGCAGGTGAGCCTGCCTGCTTCCAGCGCTGTGAGGAACTGAAAACCTGCACAGGGAGGCAGGGACATGGATCCTTCGGCATGCAATCGCGTGAGGGAAAAGTGCTCGGTGTTGAGATACTGTATGATCTGTCCACCAGAGCAGGGGATTATTTCACCGCGTGTGGGATACAGTTGCAGATCGGCGCGGGCCACATCGCAGGCCTTCTCCCAGTGCAGAGGGCGCGGGGAACCAGTTTTATCGCGGCGATCCCAATCCCAGAAGCGGTACGTCACATCGCTGGACTGCTGGATCTCGTACAAAAGGATCCCTGCGCCAATGGCATGCACCATGCCCGCTGGGATGTACAGCACATCACCCGCCTGCACCTGGATCCAGCGCAAATGGTTTTCAAGTTCCTTGCCGGATAGCCGACGCACATCCGTACCCGGGGTGAGGCCATACACAAGCTTCGCACCCGGCTCCGCGTGCAGGATGAGCCATGCCTCGGTCTTGCCCAGCTTGCCGTGCTCATATGCGGCGGCGTATGTGTCGCCTGGGTGCACCTGCACGGAGAGGGGCTCGCGTGCATCCAACAGCTTGAGCAACAATGGAAGCGGCCCGCCTGCGATATCCGTCAAGGTACGGCCATCCTCCGCAACACTCTCAAGCCCTGGGAGGGTAGAGGCTTCCAATGCCTCGCCTGTGTGGTCATCGGGGATATCCTTGCCAAACAGGCGCCTGAGCGCATCTCCGCCCCAAGGCGTATCCGTTCCATGACGGTATGCAGGCTTCATCTTATAAGCAAACATTATTTTAGCACCTCCGGAGCCCAGAAATTTTCGCTGGATAGGACAAGGAGCGTCACCTGGCCAATGGCTTCATCCAGCTCCGGATGGAGCAATTCCAGGGTAAGCGTTTCATCCACACCTGCCGCCGGTTCCGCGTACCAATACAGCGGCTTATCGTCGTTGGTGTAAGTTATGCCCACATCGACAACGAATCCAAGGGCACCATCCCAAACGAGAAAGGATCCGCCCGAGGCGCTCCAGCGGAAGCGGCAGGGAACCGGTATGCCGTTTTCATCCACCAGCTCCGTGTCCAATGGCAGGCCAGGCAAAGGAGAATGCTGCTCCGCGTAACGGCGTAGCGTTTCCAAATGAACAACGCCAACGGGAATTTCGGCAGTCATCCGGCGGGCGCTGACAGACTCATCTGCCATAGAGAGCAGGCCAGGCGTATAGAGCACGGCGATGCTTCCAGAACCCCCATTTTGCACAAAATCACCAAGCTGGTAAAGGATCCACGAGGCACGATCCGTTTCCGGCAACAGATCCTTTTCGATGAGCACATCCGCCAGGGCTTGAAGAAACGCTTCGTAGGCGGGCTGTAGCGACTGAAGATCGTCGCCGGAGAGGAATGCCTCCCCCAACGCCATCCCAGCGCCTGCCTGGGCAAGCAGCAACGACAAAAGCAGTGCAAGCAATCGTTTCATGGCAATTACCTCATAAACATGACGATATCAGATACCTTGCGTTCGCTACCCGCAGAAGGTTGGTTGATGACCTCGCCGTCAAACCACAGGGTGGTAGAACCGCCGCCATCAAGATTGAAGGCAACCTCCACGCCGTACTCCACAAAAAGCTGCTGTAGTGTGGGCAAATCGCATCCGTCAGAATATCCATCCGAGCGTCCGTCCACCACGATAACCAAATAATGCAGAGGCCCGTATTGGCCAATGGCCGTGCGTGGCTCCAGGTAACCATTCCCCACCCGCAGGATAGCGGAGTTCAGCTTTACGGGATTTCCCTCCTCCACCAGCACGGGACCAAATTCAAATGTGTGCAGCACGCCCTCCGCCATCAACCTGTCCGCCACCAGGCCCTGCTTTTCCGAGCGGTCTGTCATAACGCGCAGGTCTCCGCTCGCCTCCACAATGAGGAGATGGCGTGAGGACTTGGTCTTGCGGAACAATTCGCCGCCACGGATGATAATGCCGTTGGGGTGAAAACTATAATAATCCCCGTTGATGGCCAGAAGAGGATCGTGGCGTGTGGCGATGTCAGAGAGCGGTTCTGTGTGCGCATCGTACCGCTCATGGGAAAACGCGTAGGAAAACTGCGCCGGATCCGTGAGCCGTATATCCGCCGCAAAATAAACAAAGCTACCCTGCCGGTGTTTTGTGATGGATACCTCGACGCGGTCGTCGGAATAGTACCAGCTATCCGGTGCCGGCGTGGTCGTAGGCGCTGGGGTTGCCGACATCTCCACAGGGGCTTCGGAAGGGGTTGTTGTGGGGATGGAAGGCGCCTCCGTGGCCACGGGCTGCGGTTCTTGCGCAAGCGGCATGGTAGGATCTGGCGATACAGTGGATTCCGGCAGTGCGACGGACAGCGTAGGAGCAGGGGACACCATGGCTATGGCAACAGCATCCTCAGGAGGCGCACTGGTATTTGTCCGAAGAAACAATGGAATAAGAACGACTAGCGAAATCAGACAACACCATTTTAATGCCTGACCTTTGATCCGTCTCCGACGCAAGCAACATCAGCCTTTCGACAAAAATATCGTATAAAAAACGAAATACACGAACAGATTCTTCCCGGTGGAAAAGCGCAAAATTTGTTATGGATTTGCGCGTCTTTTGCCGAATTGGAAGAATGTGGTGCGAAGGGTCACTATTTCTGTCGAAATAACGATAATGAGGGAGAGGGAGGGGGGTGGAAGCGTTGGTTTTCCTTGACAAGTGGAATAAACTGTGGTACACCATGGTTGATGGAAAAATTTTACTTAACTTGTTTTCGGGTGCTCCTGGGGAGGAAGATACATGGTTGAACCTATAGAAATTACGTACCTGAGCCATAGTGGCTTTGCCGTACGCATAGGGGATACCCTGCTCGTCTTTGACGATGCGCAGGGTAGACCTGCTGAGGATGATTCCCTTCAAATAGGCCGCGTGACACGGTCTCTTATTGAAGAGCATCAGCGCACAATCTTCTTCGTCAGCCACGCTCATGCGGATCACTTCAGCCCTGCCATTTACGATTTTAACGACATAGACAGCGTCCGGTATGTGGTGGGTGACGATGTCCCCGAGGAATATGCTGGCCACCGCATGAGCCCGGGGGATACCCTATCCTTGGGTGGCGCGAAGATCACCGCATATGACTCCACGGACGTGGGGGTATCTTTTCTTGTCTCGATGGATGGCTTTACGCTGTTCCATGCCGGGGATCTAAACTTCTGGCATTGGCGTGAAGAATCCACCCTTCGGGAGATTGAGCAGGCGGAAAAAGAATATGAGATGGCCATCCAGCCACTGGAGGGTCAGGAGATTGATTTCGCTTTCTTTCCGCTGGATCCGCGGATGGGCGAGATGTATGATGCGGGCGCGCTTCGTTTTCTGCTGTGTGTCAAGCCTCGGGTGATGATCCCCATGCATTGGTGGGGACGGGGAGATGTAGCGCTGGAATTTGCGCGCAAAAACCGGTCCAAGCAGGCAGAAATTGTCGCGCTGACCCGTCCCGGCGAAACCCTGCGTGCGGGTAAGTCAGAGGATGGGAAGATTCAACTAGAGCTGTAAAGGGAGGCGTGCCTCATGACGTTTACGTTTGCCCATAACAACCTTACGGTAAAAAACCTGGAAGAGAGCCTGGTTTTCTATAAAAAAGCCCTGGGGCTTTGCGAAGTCCGGCGCAAGGATGCGGCGGACGGAAGCTTTATTCTGGCATTTCTCTCCGATGGCAGTACGGCCCATCGGCTGGAGCTGACATGGCTTAAGGATCATCCCCAGCCGTATGCACTGGGCGAGAATGAAATCCATCTGGCATTTACCACCAGCGATTATGACGCGGCCCACGCCCTCCACAAGGAAATGAACTGCATCTGCTATGAAAACGAACAAATGGGCCTATATTTTATTGAAGATCCGGACGGGTATTGGATCGAAATTCTTCCGTGATCCGGGCGGAAACACTGGCCATGCTGGAGGCATATATACCTCTCTCCCAGGAGGAGGCATGTGACCAGCGCCTTACACTGGCCTATGCCCGGGAATACCCTGAGACGGTGCTTTTGCGCGAGAATGAAATTGCGCACATCACCAGCTCGGGGTTCATTGTCAATGCCACCTGCGACCGGGTGCTGATGGTACACCACAACCTGCGCAATACATGGGCCTGGACGGGCGGACACGCGGATGGAGAGAATGACCTGCTTGGCGTGGCCGTGCGGGAGGCGTGGGAAGAGGCAGGCATCGTTGCGGCACCAGAGACAGGGGAGATTGCAGGCATTGATATCCTGTACATGCCCCGCCACATGCGTCGGGGGTGCTATGTAAACACACATTTACACCTGAATATATCCTATATCCTTGTGGCGAATGAACATGCACCACTGACGGTAAACCCCGATGAAAATACGGCGGTTCGTTGGTTTCGTGAAGGGGAAATTGCTTCGCCGTGCTTTGGCGAGGGAGACGTGGCGTCGTATAAGCGGTTGCTTGCGCGGGCAAAATATGACGCAAATATGAAAAGAAACAGGGCGTAAAGAAAAGGGCACAGGCCATTGCTTCTTTCATATATTTCATAAATGTGAAAAATTTTAGAAAATATGTTGTCAAAGCTTGGCGTTTGCGTTATAATATTGGAAAGTTATACATTGTGGATAGGGTGGGATTGCGGATGAGTGTAGGCAATGATACAATGCCATTTAAGCCGATTAATGACCGGAATGATTCGGCGGAAGACATCATTATGAACGTGTATGCCGCGCTGAAAGCCAAGGGGTACGACCCCATCACCCAGATCGTGGGATACCTGATTTCTGGCGATCCTACATATATTACCAACTATCAGGGCGCCCGTTCGCTCATCTGCCGCCTGGAGCGGGATGAAATCATGGAAGAACTGACGCAGTTTTATATTGACGCGCGGGAACGGTAATTGTGATGAAAAAGGTGTGTCTTGGCGCGCGGGACCTAGAGGTCTCGCGCCTTTTGTTTGGAACGCTGACGATGGGGCCCTTGCAACGCGGCCTGCCCGTGGAGGAAGGCGCGGCGCTTTTGTGTTATGCCGCAGAGCGCGGCGTAAACTTTGTGGATACGGCAGAGTACTATCAAACCTATCCGTATGTGAAGGAAGCCCTAAAAAAACATCCGGAGATGGTTGTGTGCACGAAATCCTACGCTTATGACCGGGATGGCGCGAAGCGTTCCATAGATCTGGCCCAGGAAGGGATCGGCAGGGAGCGCATTGATATTTTTTTGCTTCACGAGCAGGAAAGCGAGCATACCCTTCGCGGACACGCAGAGGCCCTTGACTATTACGGCGAACTGCGGGAAATGGGCGTGATTGGCGCAGTAGGCATTTCCACGCATCATGTGGCGGCCACCCTGGCGGCGGCGAAATGGCCGGGGGTGGACATTGTGTTTTCTCTTATCAACGAGAGAGGGCTGGGCATTGTGGATGGCGGCCGCACGGACATGGAGCAAGCCATTGCCAAAGTGCATGAAAACGGGCGCAGTGTGCTGGCGATGAAGGCGCTGGGCGGCGGTCACCTGATCGGCGGGCGGCGAAGAGCCTTTGAATACGCGCTGGGCCTTCCCGGCGTGGACGCGGTGGCTGTGGGCATGCAGTCAGAAGCAGAAATCGACTTCAACATCGCCATGTTTGAAGGGCGGGAGCCAGACGAGGCATGCAGCCAGAAAACGCGGGACGCCCAGCGCACTCTATTGGTTCAGGCGTGGTGCGTGGGCTGCGGGCGTTGTGCTGAGCGCTGTGGACAAAGAGCGATTTGCGTGCGGGAAGGAAAAGCTGTTGTGGATGCCGAAAGATGTGTACGTTGCGGATATTGCGCGGCAGTATGCCCCGAATTTTGCCTGAAGGTGATATAATGAGAATTGTGGCACTGGACGTGGGTGATAAACGAATTGGCGTGGCGGTATCGGATCTGCTTGGACTGACGGCGCAGCCCGTTGGTATGGTGGAACGGGTGGGCTGGGGCCCGGATATACGCGCCATTGCCGCGCATGCGCAGGCGTACGACACAAGGACCCTTCTATGCGGGCTACCCCGCAACATGGATGGATCCTACGGCCCGCAGGCGGAAAAGGTGCAGGCGTTTGCGGGAAAACTAGAGGAGTCCGGGTTTGATGTGCTCTTCTGGGATGAACGCATGTCCACCGTTACGGCGGAACGCGCGCTGATTGAGGGCGGTATGCGCCGCGAGCAGCGCAAGGGCGTTATTGACCGCACGGCAGCGGTGATTATTTTGCAGGCATATTTGGATGCAAATGAACAGAAAGGTGGAAAACGATAATGGAACATGATGAAAGCAATGTGGTATCATTGATCGGCGAGGACGGGGAGGCCGTTGAATTTGAACATCTAATGACGCTGGAGCACAAGGACTGCTCCTATATCCTGTTGACGCCTGCGGAGCCGGAAACGCCCGATGAGGAGGGCTCGGTGGTCATCATGCGCATCGACAAGGATGAGAGCGGCGAGGATTGTTACATTGTAGAAGAAAATGAAGAAATTCTGGACACGGTTTTTAACCGGTTTCTGGAATTGATGGACGAAGAAGAGGACGAAGAGGAATAAAAAGAACCTCTTTGTTCGTTATTTACATGTAAGACTGGGAACAAATGGCGGTGTGAATACGCCTGATGTATTACAGAATACGCAGCAAGGGGGGAATTGAATGAAACTTATGGAAAGCAAGAACCGTTTACTGACGTTCCTGATCGCCACGCTGATAATGGTGGCAATGTTCGCCGCGCCTGCGCAGGCGGATTGGGTGAGCGACATGCTGGTGGCCTACGGGCTGAGCAACGAGGATGTGGCGGTCTTCTCGTCTATGGTGAGCGAACTCGGCGAGAGTGTTACCGAGGCGGAATTGCAGGCATTGATTACAGAAATCCTGGGAGACAGCCAGGTGCAGAAGCTCACCGGTGCCATGGAAGGAAACCGATATATTGCCCCGGAGGGATATTCATTTGCAATTCCCGAGGGCTGGAAGCTGTTGGAAGAAAAGTTTGGCGTGGCAACCGTGGTGGCCGGCCAGACGGATGAGACCGGCTTTATGCCCACCATCAGCGTGATGATGCTGGAGGAGGAACAGCCGGACTTTGAGACGAATACTCAAAAGGAATGGGATGCGTTGCTCAGCCAGTCGCTGGCAAACTATCTGTTTGTGGCGCTGGACGACTTCCCCTACCTGGACGCGACCGCGCATGAATTTGTGTGCATGCATGGGGAGCGGGAGGACGCAATGCTGATGCAATACCAGCTCTATTTCAACAAAGAGGGTAAGGCGTATCTCATTACCATGACAACCCTAGCGGAGGAGGCTGCACACGACAATGCCCTTGACGCATATGATTCGTTCTTGGCGGAATTCAAGATTTCGGATGAGGGGATTGGCTAACCGGGCAACCGCCCTCCTATTGGCGCTGTTGTTGCTGCCGTTGGCAGCCGTGGCAGCGCCTTCCCCTGTATTCCAGGCTCCCGACGATTATGACCCCCTTGCGCTGGAAGAGGCGCTGGGGTTGTTTGTTCAGCGCGTTCCGCTCCGCAAGCAGGGA
>JGI994J12354_10006184_pt1 | contig 10073 bp, 8 predicted proteins | sample IntmicLarv3ML3BL_FD_12354 | JGI IMG/M metagenome (IMG submission 12354)
GTCCAAGACGTCCAGGTCAAGGGTGAAGTATACTGGCTTGTCCTGCAGTTTTTTTATAACGTCAGCCAGGCCGTCCAGATTGAATTTCTGCATGAATGTATGCTCTTTTGCGAAGGCAAACTCGGCTTTTTCGCCGGAACGAATGCCGAACTGGAAGATTTTCCCGTCGCCGATGATATCCCAAGCTCGGCGGATAACGCTTGCGTGGGAAAGGGGTTCGCCCAAATATTCTGCCCGCAAATCGGCATGGGCATCCAGATGAATAACGTGTATATCGGGATATTTTTTCACCGCGGCACGCAGGGCGCCAAGGGTCACAAGGTGCTCACCGCCCAGCATAATAGGTAGTTTTATTGCGTCTAGGATGCTTTTTGTTGCGGCTTCAATGGCAGAAAGTGCTTTTTCCACATTGCCGAAGGGCAGCTCCAAATCGCCGCCGTCAAAGATTTTGTAGTCTTCCAAATCCAGGTCCTGATAAGGGCTGTAGGTTTCAATGCCGTAGGACTCCGCCCGCATGGCTTTGCTGCCAAAGCGGGTGCCGGGGCGGTAGGACGTGGTTGCGTCAAAGGGTGCGCCGAAGATGACTGTCGCCGCTTCCTCAAAGGCTGCGTCACAGCCGATAAAGGTTTCTACATTTTTATTCCACATTGCGTAAGAGCTCCTCTACATAGGTTGGCAGCGCAAAGGCGCCGACGTGCAGATTTGTATTGTAATACTTTGTTTTTAGGTTTAGGGCGTTCCAGCTTTTTGCGTCAAAGTTGCGGGGGTGGTATTTCTTTGACGAGAAGCCGAAGAGCCAGTGGCCGGAGGGGTAGGTGGGGATGTGTGCCTGGTACACCCGGCTGATTGGGAAGGTGGTGCAAATACGGCGGTGGGCGCGCTGCATGGCTACTGCGTCCTCGGGGTAGAAGGGGCTTTCATGCTGGTTTATCATGATGCCGTCTTCCTTTAGCGCTTTGTAGCAGTTGCCGTAAAACTCCTTTGTAAAAAGGCCCTCACCCGGGCCGAATGGGTCGGTGGAGTCAACAATAATGAGGTCGTACATGTCCACGCACTTACGGATGAACTTCAAGCCGTCCTGGCAAACAATTTTTACCCGCGGGTCGTTAAATCCGATTGCTGTTTGGGGCAGGTATTCCTTGCAGACGTCGATAACCATCTTGTCGATTTCCACAATGTCGATGCGCTCAATGGTGCTGTACCGTGTCAGCTCCCGTGCAACACCGCCGTCGCCCGCGCCGATAACCAGAATGTATTTCGCCTCTTTGTGGACAGCCATGGGTACGTGGGTAATCATTTCGTGATAGATGAATTCGTCCTTTTCGGTCATCATCATAAAGCCGTCCAGGGTCAAAAAACGGCCGAAATCCGGTGATTGAAAGACGTCAATGCGCTGAAATTCACTTTGTGCGGAAAAGAGTTGCTTTTCCACCTTGATGGACAGCTGCACGTTTTCCGTATGCTGCTCGGCGTACCAAAGTTCCATATGCGTACGTCCTCCTTCTATAATAAGCGCTGAAGCTATGCGAAAATATTCAATCGGGTTATGTCCATATCCTCCGGGCCGGTCAGGGAGCAGCCCTTTTCCTTTGCGTATTCAATATAGGCGATGACCTCTTTTGTCACCTCTTCACCGGGGGCCAAAATGGGGATTCCCGGCGGGTAGCACATGACGAACTCCGTGCAGACCTTGCCTATGCATTGCTGCAAGGGCAGGCTTATTTTGTCGGCGTAAAAGGCCGCTTGCGGTGTTGCGATGACCTTTGGGGGGATGTATTCATGAATGAGCATGCCGGATTTGTCCTTTTTAAACTGGCGCCTTATTTCCGACAGGGCGCTGACCAGGCGCTCAATATCCTTATGCCGGTCACCTACGGAAATGTAGGCCAAAATGTTGCCCAAATCGCCGAATTCAATCTGAATATCATATTCATCCCGCAGAATATCGTAAACCTCGATGCCGGCAAGACCCAATTCAAGAGTGTTTACCGACAGCTTTGTAATGTCAAAATCAAAGACGCTGTCCCCGTTTACCAGCTCTTGCCCGTAGGCGTAGTAGTCGCCGATGCTGTTTATTTCCTCCCGCGCATATTCGGCCATTTCGATTACCTTGCCGAAAATCTCTTTGCCGTTTAGGCTCAGGTTGCGGCGGGAAATGTCTAAGGAGGACATGAGGAGATAGGAGGCACTTGTGGTTTGCGTAAGGTTTATAATCTGGCGGACGTAGTCGGCGTTCATGTCCTTGCCGCAGAGGAGGAAGGAGCTTTGGGTCAGCGACCCGCCCGACTTGTGCATACTGACCGAGGCCATATCCGCGCCGGCCGCCATGGCGGAAAGGGGCATCCCCTCCCCAAAGTAAAAATGGGTGCCGTGGGCTTCGTCAACCAGCACCTTCATGCCATTTTTGTGGGCAAGCTTTGTGATTTCCAGCAGGTTTGAGCAGATGCCGTAATAGGTGGGATTGTTGACAAAAACAGCTTTTGCACCGGGGTTTTCTTCTATGGCGGTTTTTACATCGCCTACAGACATACCGAGAGAGATGCCCAGCTTTTTATCGGTTTTGGGGTTGACGTATATAGGCGCCGCGCCGCAAAGGACGAGGGCGTTTAAGACGCTTCTGTGCACATTTCGGGGGAGAATAATCTTGTCGCCGCTTTTGCAGCAGGAGAGAATCATGGTTTGTACCGATGAGGTGGTGCCGCCAACCATGAAGAATGCCTGTGCCGCGTCAAAGGCTTCCGCAGCAAGCTCTTCCGCTTCCCGTATGACCGAAACCGGGTGGCAAAGGTTGTCTAAGGGTTTCATGGAGTTTACGTCTATTGAGGTGCATTTTTCTCCGAGGAACTCGGTTAGCTCGGGGTTGCCCTTGCCTCTTTTGTGGCCGGGGACGTCGAAGGGGACGACACGGAGGTTTTTGAAGGTTTTTAGGGCTTCCAGAATGGGGGCACGGGATTGGTTTTTCATTTTTCGTCCTCCGTTCTTTCGTTTTTCGTTCTTCATCCATCGTCCGCCGTTCGCCGCGCAGGTTGTGTAGGGAACGGTTATTAACCGTTCCGCTCCCTCGTCTTTTGTCCTGTCATTGAGCGAAGAATCTTTTTTCGTCCTACTCGGACGGGGACGGTTGGCAGGACGCCCTGCCGGGGGCGACACTTTTTAAAGCGCCAAAAAGTGTCCAAAAGGGCGCTTAGCGGGGGCGTCTGTTGTGATGCGATAATGACAGATTTGTGCGATGTCTATTTGGTGCCAATTCGAAGGTCGGCTACTAAAAACGTCCGCGCTTGGCCGCGCTGTGCGGGGGCGGTAGGGTAGTTTTGTTGCGCTGCATTTGCCTTTATGCGTAGGGACGAACTGTGTTCGTCCGTTCCCACGGCCTTCGTCATTGCGGGCGTGACCCGCAATCTTTCTTGTCCGGATAGCTTATTTCGCGGCTCCAGGAGGTTAGTTCATCTGCGAATTGCGCTCTTCCTCTATATTCCATAGGGCATTAATACACATTCGTTCCGCTGAAAATCTCAATCATTTCCTGCCGCAGGTTGTTTGTGATATTCAGGCGGGTTTTGGGCGGAATTTCGTACACGTCCGTGTTAAAAAGGTAGTTTTGGAGGTCAACATCTTTAATGAGCATCTTTGTATGGAACATGTTCGATTGGTAAACATTCATGTCGATGGCGTCATAGCGTTCCATGGTTCCCTTGTCAATATATTCCTGAATGGAAGTCATTTTGTGGTCCATGAAGAGCTTCTTTCCCTGGACATCGCGGGTAAAGCCGCGGACGCGGTAGTCCATCGTAATAATGTCCGAGTCAAAGCTTCCGATGAGGAAATCGAGGGTGCTGAGGGGCGTGATTTCCCCGCAGGTTGCAACGTCGATGTCCACGCGGAAGGTGGCAATGGAATTGTCGGGATGATACTCCGGGTAGGTGTGGACGGTTACATGGCTCTTATCCAGATGGCCGACAATGGCGTCGCCGCCGTCAACAGGTACCATTTTCTCTTCCGCAATGAGGAAGGTCACACTGGCACCCTGGGGTTCGTAATCCTGCTTTGATATGCTGATGACATGGGCGTCAATCATATCGGTGAGGTGATGCAGAATTTTCGTCAACCGTTCGGAGTTATACTGCTCATCAATGTAGGCAATATAATCCTTCTGCTCCCGCGCGCTTTTCGCGTAGCAGACGTCGTAAATATTAAAGCTCAGGGATTTTGTCAGATTGTTAAAGCCGTAGAGTTTCAGTTTGTTTTCCATTTTATCTTTCCCCCAAAATACAAAAAAACTCGCATAGTTTCATGGTATTACCCACAACACTATCCGAGACGTATCCTGCAACTACAGCCGTTATTCTTAAAAGAATAAAAACAGTTTATGCATGCAGATTTCAGAGTTTTTAATAGCAAAGAACTTACTTTACCTACTCTTATTGACCGTTTCACAAGTGTTGTGCAATAGTTACACATGGTTATGAAGTAACCAACTTATAAAATTTGAGCTTTTAACTCAATCAATAAGGCAACAAAGGTTGCCGAACGGCATTTGACCCGGCTGTCCGTATGGCCTTACTCCCCCAGGTTTCTTGGGAACGGTCAAAAAGTCTTTGCTTAAAATCACTTGCGAAATGGAGTTTCACAAGTGGGGGACGCTACTCTATTTTGCGTCCTTTACAGTATAATATAATTTTTTCTTTCTGTCAATCTTTTTTTGCAAATAAATGGTCAATAGCGCAAACTATGTCTTGCAAGTGAGTGAAAATTGCTATATAATAAGAAATAAGTATGCTAGCGGAGGGTGGCTTTTATGATTGAAATAAACAGGGCATCGGTTTACAATTTTGAGAATGCTGTGCGGGGGGCCAGAAACCCCCTTAACAGTTGGGACCGGATGGACAGCGTGAGTACTCCTGACGGGCAATTTGTGTTTGGTGAGCAGGACTTGACGCTTTGCAAAAAGCTTTGCCGCGCGGGCAGTGACCATCGGAAGTTTATGCGGCAGATTCTGGTTTCAGTGGACATTGCTGCGCCTCTTTACTGGTGGAAGGAATTTGACACCTACAAGGTTGCAACGACGGCAAACTCCACAAGCACCATGCATAAAATTCATTCGGCACCTTTTACCAGGGCTGATTTTAGCCATGACCATTTGTCGGAGGCGGGGCTTGCCTCTTTAGATGGGATTATTGCCTTTTTGGAGGCGGAGCGGCTGGCATTTGTTGAAACCAAGGATAAGGCGCATTGGTGGAATATGATTCAGCTGTTGCCTTCTTCTTACCGGCAGCTTCGTACCTGCACGATGTCTTATGAGACGCTGCTTTCTATGTACCATGCCCGGAAGGGGCATAAGCTTTCTGAATGGCAGGTTTTTTGTGCGTTTCTTCTTTCTTTGCCGTATGCAAGGGAGTTGTTTTTGGTTGAGGATTGATGTTTTTTCGTCCTTCTCGGACGGTAGGCAGGACGCCCTGCCGGGGCGACACTTTTTACAGCACCAAAAAGTGTCCAAAAGGGCGCTCGGCCGCGCTGTGCGGGGGCGGTAGCTGTGTTGTTTTGCGTCCATCCTCGTTTTGTCCCAGTATTCCCCGTTCGAGTAACGGTTAAATAACAACAATGATTACAGGAGGTTATCATATGCAGGTATCGGCAGCAATTGAAAAGCGGCGCAGTATCCGCAAGTTTACGCAACAACCGGTTTCTAAGGAGGCCATGAGTGAAATGCTCCTTGCTGCGTGGCTTTCGCCTACGGGGGCGAATTTGCAGTCACTTGCTTTTACCGGGGTGCTAAATCCGACTCTTGTAAAGGCAATTTTCCCGCATACCAAGTGGGCTGGCTATGTGCCGGCCGCTGTTCCTACAGAGGCGGAGCAGCCGACGGCGTATATTGCGATTTTATGTGATACAACTATTCGGAAGGAGGCGGAAACCGAGTGCGGCGCGGCGGCTATGAGCATTATGCTGAGCGCGGAAAGCTTAGGTCTTTCCACCTGCTGGCTGGGTGCGATTGACCGGCCGGAAATTCTTTCGATTTTGGGCATTTCGGCGGAGCGGTACAGCTTGCATACTTTGGTTGCCATCGGCTATCCGGCGGCGGAGTCGTTTATAACCGAGGCTAAAGATGGAAATATTAAGTATTTTTATGGCGAAGACGGCAGGTTTTATGTGCCGAAGAGGCCGTTTGACGCGCTTTGTACGATTTTATAGGATTTTATTATATTTTTTAGGAGGAAACAGCAATGACAGAACACGAAATCAAAATCGGCACCATGGTAGGCGGCTATACCGCGCCGAAGCTTATCAAGCAGATTAACCAGTACGGCTTTGAAAGCTACGCGCTGAACTTTTGGCAAACGACAGACGGCGGCGACCTTGCGGAGTTTTCTAAGGACGTAAAAGACGCTATCGGCGATTCGGGTGCAAGTATTTCCTGCGTGGGTGTTTTTGGAAATCCCTTGCAGGACGAGAATACGCGGAACTCCTTAAAGCAGGCTATTAAGACGGCCAAGCTCTTTGGCACTGACCTTGTAAACGGCTTTAGCGGTGCTTTAAACGGACAGACTGTTGAAGAAAGCATGCCCCGTTTCACCGAGGTTTTCACCGAGCTTTGCAAGCTGGCGGAGAGCGAAGGGGTGCGCATTGCTTTTGAGAACTGCCCTATGGGCGGCGAATGGGATCGTGTTACGACAAATCTGGCCTTTTGCCCCAGAAGCTGGGAGCTGATGTTTAACGCTTTGCCTTTTGATAATATCGGGCTACAGTGGGAGCCGTGCCACCAGATGGTACAGCTGATTGACCCTATTCCCCAGCTGCGCAAGTGGGCACCGAAGATTTTCAACCTGCATGGTAAGGACGCTACCATAAATTGGGATATTATAAGAGAGCAGGGCATCGGCAGCGGCTCCGAATGCAGCTGGCACCGAACACCGGGCTTCGGCGACTCCAATTGGTCGGATATTATTACCATTCTGCGGCAGAATGATTTTGTGGGCAGCATTGATATTGAAGGCTGGCATGACCCGATTTACTCCGGTGACCTTGAGTATACAGGACAGGTGTATGGACTGAACTACCTGAAGAACTGCCGCGGCGGCGCGTTTATTCCCAATCCGGAAAAGTAATCCTTACTTATATATAAAGGAGACATTTTTATGACACATCGGGAGCGTTTTGTGAATGTACTGACGGGGAAGCCGGTTGACCGGATGCCCTTATACTTTTTTGGCACTTGGACGGAAACGAAGGAGCGGTGGCGTAATGAGGGCTGTCCGTTTATTACGACGATGGGAGATGCGGGGCCGCAGCTTCCGGGGATGGACCCGGACTGGGAGCCGGGGTTCTGGTCTTGTCATGGTCTTGTGGACACATCTCCCCATCCTTTGATGGAAACAAAGATTCTTGAGGAGACGGATGAGCGGATTTTGGTGCGCAACGGCCTTGGCGATGTAGTGCTGGAGTCAAAGGCCGGTTCGACGATTTCCCATACAGTTTCCCATGGGCTACAGCCCACGCGGGAATCATGGAAGGAATATAAGAAGTGCCTTGATCCGACTACGCCGGGACGGTATGCGCCGGATCTTGCAGAAAAGGCGGCAGAGCTGAATGCGCAGGATCGGCCGCTGGTCTTTATGGGCGGGAGTTTGTATGGCTGGCCGAGGGCTTTTCTTGGGGTGGAGACGCTATCCTACCTCTTTTACGACGACCCGGAGCTTTTAGAGGAGATTATTTCCCATATTACCGACTTCTTTATGGCAGTAATGGAGCCGGTTTTGAAGCTTGTGCAGTTTGACATGGTATACCTGTGGGAGGACTGCTGCGGCGCGAACGGCCCGCTCTTTTCGCCTAATGTGTATGACAAGCTTTTTCATCCCTATTACAAAAAGCTGATTGATTTTTACAAGAGTTATGGCGTGAAGCTGGTGCTCTTAGACAGCGACGGCTGGTCTGATTTGCTTGTTCCTTATTGGAGGAAGAGCGGCGTGGATATTGTGTTTCCCATTGAGGTGGGCGAATGGGGGCAGACGCCTGATTCGCTGCGGACGGCTTTTGGCCGTGACCTTATGCTGATGGGCGGCGTTGACAAGCACTGCTTCGCAAAGGGTGAGGATGCTATCAGAGCGCATCTTTTATCCCTAAAGCCGATTGTGGACGAGGGGCGGTACCTGCCGCTGCCTGACCACCGCGTTCCGCCGGAGTGTTCGTATGAGGATTTTCTTACTTATATTCGGGTTTATCATGAAATATTTAACGCCTAGCGGCTTCACTTCCACGCTGTGCGTGTAAGTGGGGGACGGGGGTTACGATTCACGTTCTCGCTTTGCTCGTACGTGAAGGACGGGGGCGTTACGTCTTCTGCGGAAGGGTACATCGCCGCACAGCGGCGACGGGCTTCCTGCGGTCGCCTGATTTGAGTTTTCCCGGTGGCGGAGCCATCGGGAAAACAGATTGAATGGGTCACTTCCTTTGCTTCGCTTGGAAGTGAAGGGGACGCGGCGGGGCTGTTGATTTTAAATTTGTTATATCATTAGAAAGGCGCTTTTGTTTCTATGCTGAAGGATATTACCATTGGGCAATATTTTCCCGGGAAGTCGGTTGTGCATCGGTTGGATGCGCGCTGTAAGTTGGGGCTTGTGTTCCTGTTTATGGTTGTGCTGTTTTCGGTGCAGGGGGTTGCGGCGTATTCGCTCTTAGCCCTTTTTGCGGTGCTGGTTGTGCTGCTCTCGAAGATTAGCCTGCGCATGATTGTGAAAAGCTTGAAATCCATTGTTTTCATGGTTTTCTTTGTTAGTATTTTGAATCTTTTTTACACGCAAGGGACGTCGCTCTTTCCCAATGTGTGGCTTTTTCACCGTATTACCCTTGAAGGGGTTTTTATGACGATTTCCATGATTGTCCGCATTGTTTTGCTGATTGTTGTGACATCCATGCTGTCGTATACCACGTCGCCTATTGTGCTGACGGACGCCATTGAATACATCCTGAATCCCTTTAAGAAAATTGGGCTGCCTGTGCATGAGCTTGCGATGATGATGACCATTGCCATGCGGTTTATTCCGACCTTGATTGACGAAACCGGGAAGATTATTGACGCGCAAAAGGCGCGGGGAGCCGACTTTGAAAGCGGCAATTTGTTTAAACGGGTGAAGGCGCTGATTCCTATTTTGGTACCATTGTTTGTTTCGGCGATTCGGCGGGCGGACGACCTTGCCATTGCCATGGAGTCCCGCTGTTACCGCGGCGGCGAGGGGCGCACCCGCTTCCATATTTTGAAATCAAGGTTGCAGGATAAGCTGATTCTGTTCGGTACACTTCTCTTTTACGGAGGCGTGGTTTGCGTTTCTATTTTTGTGGTGCTTCCATGAAGAATATATTGTTAAAGTTGACCTATGACGGTACGCATTATGCCGGGTGGCAGTGCCAAAAAAATGCCTGTGCCATATCGGATGTGGTCAGCGAGGCGATTTTTAAGGTAACCGGCGAACGGGTGAAGCTCATCGGTTGCAGCCGAACGGATGCCGGTGTTCACGCGGCGGCATATGCGGCAAATTTCCTTTCGGGCACGAAAATTCCCTTTACGCAACTGCCTATGGCGCTGAACTTTTATCTGCCTAAGGATATTGCGGTTTTTGAGGCCTTTGAGGTGTCAAAGGCGTTTCATGCGCAATATAGCGCGGTGAAAAAGGAATACCGCTATACCATTGAAAATTCCACCTTTCGCAATCCGTTAAACAATAATGCGCAGCTTGAAACGCGGCCGTTGGACGTGGACGCCATGAAGCAGGCTGCTGCCTTGCTTGTTGGCACACATGACTTTAAGGCTTTTTCAAATGCGGGGGGCAGCGCGTTGACGTCGGTTCGCACACTTTTTTCCTGCTCTGTAAAACGGGTTGGTACAACGGTTCAAATTACCGTTTGCGGCAACGGTTTCCTCTATAATATGGTGCGCATTATTGCGGGTACACTGTTGGAGGTTGGCCGCGGAAGGCTTCTCCCGGAAGCGATTCCAGACATTCTGCTGTCACTTGACCGTACGCGGGCGGGAAAGACCTTGTGTGCGCGGGGACTTGTGCTGCGGCGGGTGTGGTACGGTG
>JGI994J12354_10006185_pt1 | contig 10073 bp, 10 predicted proteins | sample IntmicLarv3ML3BL_FD_12354 | JGI IMG/M metagenome (IMG submission 12354)
CAGTTGGTTAGAGCTGTCGGCTCATAACCGACCGGTCCCGGGTTCGAGTCCCTGAGGGTCCACTTCAGAAACGTCGCAAATTCAAGGTTTGTGGCGTTTTTATTTTTTTTGCAACGCCGCTTTTTCCTATTAGCCAAGGCCGTTTTTGATTGCTTTTCTCAATTTCTTTTACCGTTTACTCTGTAACTCCGTACTGGTTGCTTTGCTGCGTCATTTTCTCGCTTTTTTGCCAAAACTAATAGACACTAGCCAAGTTAATAGAATTTGGCAAAAACAACTAATAAAATTTTATCAGCTAATAGGTTTTCTTCCCGCACAAAACGAATAGCTAATAGCCTTTGGCTTTTTGCAACACCCCATCACCAGCTAAGAAACTTTAACTTTTCCTAGCGCCTCCATAAGTTTCTTGGCCATATCAGGGTTCGCAGTAAGCATTTGAACCAAATTGTCTACAACATCAGGCTCACCTTTCTGCTCATTTGTCAAATCACCCTCGGCATAGAATTGCTCCTCAAACAGCACTGCCGTTTTCTCGCGACGGCTATCGATGATTTCAGCATAGGTATCTGTAACCATCTTGGCTTGTGCATGGCCGGTGTCGCCCTGTACCGTCTTGATGTCGCCGCCGCTGATAAGCAATTTTACAGTTGTGCTAGTATGACGAAGGCTGTGGAATGTAACCTTTTTCAAACCCGCTCGCTCTATCACCTCGTCATATAGCTCCTTGATGCGTGACTCTTCAATCGGACGTCCGAAGCGATGCGCGATAACCATATCATAGTCATGATATGCGTCGCCGAGCTTCTCTTTGAGTTTGTCTTGCTCTTGCTTGATGAGCCACAGCACCTTCGCCGCAGTTGCCGGCAGCCAAATTGTGCGGATGCTTGAATCCGTTTTCAGTGCCTTCAAAACGAGTTTAGACTTTGCTTTCTTTTTGTAATTCGGAAAGATAAAGCGGATGTCCGTTTTCCGATCCAGAAGCCTATCCAACGATTCATTCGTTATTCGCTGAAGTTCATCAACAACCTCAATTTTCGCACCCTTGAAACTGTTCTCAACTTCTCCGAAATGCACATTTGACCATCTCGCACCAGTGATTTCACCGATTCGCATAGACCCACCCAATGCTAAATGTAAACATGCCAGCAAGCGCATATCCATGCTCTGGTCAAGCAGCGCCCTCGCGGCATCTGGGTCAAGCGTTTCCACCTTTTTCTTCCTTATCTTCGGTTTCGAGGTTGAGATAATAGGGTTTTTACCAATCATTTCCCACTGGACAGCCATCTTGAACGCGGTTCTAAGCAGTACATGAATCTCACGAATAACACGCTCAGACACAAGGCCCGGTTCACCCCGCCCTGATCTGGGCACCGCTTTCATTGTTCGCAAACCGACGAAATACTCGTCCATTTTTTTGGCATTGACGTGCTTCATTTTCATATCACCAATGTGAGGGTATACATAGTTTCTCAGCATCCCGATATTGGTGGAATATGTAGAGCATGACCAGTTGACCAGCCCATATATTTCAACAAAATCATCCAGCAGCTTGCTGACCCTCGTTTCCATCGGTGGCGTGAACTTGTCAATCGACTGCAAATATTCAATTTCGATTTTGCGCTTATTCGCGGCCTCCACACTCGAAAATGTTTCTTCCTTTTGCATGCTCTTTCCATTTGCATCTTTGTAATAATAAGAAACTCCCCATGACGCTTTACCTTTTGAATGTACTGATGCCATTTAGACGCACTCCTTGTCATTAGATAGCAATTTTGTAAAAATAACAGCGAGGCGCAGAGGCGTGGAATGGCGGTTTTAAGCCATTGCACAGCGATAGCGGNTTGCGTTATTTTCAAAATTGCATTGTTTGGTTTTCAAGCCAGTCATCAAATGACGCCTTCGATATTCGCACTGCTCGTCCTACACGGATAATGGTAAATAGGTTCTGTCCACAAATATTGTACGCCTTACTCTTACTGATTTGGAGCAAGGCGGCTATCTCCATCACCGTGTATGTCTTTTTCGCAGCACAGGCATTTGATGCAGGCTCTGTTTGACCAATGACAGTATTCGCGACATTCATCTGGAACTCCCTTCTCTTGTGTCGGAACTGTTAAGTTTGCGTCCGGGTACTCTGCTTCTCCATTATACCCAGAAACGCGCTTAAACACAAGGTTTTAGTTGATGTTGTGCGGTTTTACAATTTATTAGCATAACTACCTACAGCACGGATTGCGCCCTACGCATCATTGTTAGTGCATGGCAACTTCGGCGCGCTTCTTTTTTCATCTTTTACTTTGAGCTATAAAATTATTTCATCATTTATGAAAACGCAGGGCATCGCCGTATTGAAACTCATACTATGATGCTCTACGCAGATTTAGCTTCAATTTCGTTTTGCAAATACAGACACCGGAATCCATTCCACCGCTTTTTCAACCGGGTTGTCTGGTCGGTACTTTGTCCGTTTCACACACAGGCTTCTAAAACCGCGACGCCCACATGACCAGTATACCCTTCCGGTGTCTGCTATACGGTTGTCAATGTGCGGCCTTGCTCAGGGGATTGTGTGTCGTCATGCTGATGCAAATGGGTGTCTATGTATGTCCTTGAACAAAATAAACCCTACCCCAATTATGGTTGTCCTAACTTTCCCCTATATATAATAAAGAGTAAATAGAAACGCAAATCGTTGCACTTTTAGAAAATATTTTTTCTTTGAACACTATTTATCAGCAAAATCGTCAGCTCTTGATACAAATCTTCATCAAAAACTCCATCAATGATAGACTCTTTAATCATCAACGGGCGATAGAGCTCAAGGAGCTTATTGATGGCATATGGTTCATTTTCTTTCGCGAGCTGCAACAACATTCCGAAACGCATATGACACCTCCTATTCGGCCATATCCTCACGGTTATCCACGCACATGGTCATCTTTAATTTTTTGAGCAGCCTATAATAAATCGCCTTGACCGCAGACTCACTCATATGTAGATGTTCTGCAATCTCGATAAAACTCTGCTCCTCAATCGCACGCATAAACAGGATCGCTGCACCATTTTCGCGCATATCACAAATGGCTCGATATAATGCCTCATTCTCGATTTGTTGCATAATGTGCAGCCCGCTTGTCAAATCAAACTCATCCGCCGCTTCTGACTCGGTATCGCCCGTAGTCAGAACCTCTCTTTGCTGAAGGCGGCTTGTCTTTTGCATGTAGTAATTTTTATGTCGATGTGCCGCCTTTGCAAAATAGGCAGTAAATTCGTTCTGTAAAATTTCGTCGGTGCTTTGTCCGGCGTTTTTCTTATTCATACAAATCGCTCCTTCATAATTTTTCAAAAATGAAGGAGTGACGGAGGTCCGCGACAACAATCGGGCATAGTACGATTAGGTTTATTGGGGAACGCCAAATTTAGCGTCCTCCGATAGTAGCTATGACAATCCAAGGTTCCCCGCTACTGTGCATTGATACCCAGCTCCTTAATAACCGATATTAAGAACCAGTAAAAGCAAGAAACAACTAGCGCCTATATTGGCAAATAAAGGCCACAACAACTCGCTCATCATCTATTTCAGCCATGACAAGAAAGGATAAGGATTTCTATTACCTACATACTTTTCAGCACATGAAGCATTATCCGATTTGTGGAAAAACCATCGCAGGAACCAATAAACTTCGCCATAATTTCGCGTTACCTTTTTGGCCCTTGAAATAACTATGGCGGAAAACAATGTAAAGAAACGCCAAAAATGAAAAGCCTTGTCGTTTTATCGTTCCCATCATCATAGTTGGCTCATATACATAATGGAAACCACTATTTTGCACAAGCAGGTGATTTGATGGGGTGTGCTGGCAATATCCGGAACGATTTAGACGAACAAACACAAAGAAATAAGTATATTGAGAAAATATATCGAGAAAACAACCAGCGCCTTCGCGCTTTTGTTTCTCGTATATCGCATGGGAACAAAGAGTACATAGAGGAAATTTGCCAAGAGGTATGGTTAGCTATCACAAACCACCGCGAGCGTATTGACCATACGCGCCCGATTTTCCCCTATCTATGTGGAACGGCTCGGTATATGTTACTGAACCGGTTGCGAAAAACGACCATAGAGCGTCGATTTTGTATTAGCCCGTATATATTGGGGAAAGACTATCAAAACAGTGCTTCTATGCGCTGTCGAGGAGATTCATTGGACTTACCAACGAGTCATCTCCAAAGCAGCCATGACATTGAGTTTTCCGATTTTTATTACAAAGAGCTAATCTATGAATGCATGAAGGTGCTTACTGATAGCGAAAAACAAACATTTATTGATTGGTATATTCGAAGAATGACTCATTCTAAAATCGCTGAACTGCGAGGCATTACTATTGGTGCCTCAAAAATGAAAAAAAGACGCCTCGCAGTCAAGTTGATTCAACTTGCAAAGCGTTGGCGCCTTGATTCATAAATAGGTCGGTGACAAGAACAACAGAGCATCTATTTTAGGAGCGTAACTGACGGACAATTCCAATGAATAATACTGATGAGTATGATTGATGAGTGTATACCCAAGAGTACATTTGTGTGATATAATCGCTCAATAAACTGGTTGAAAACTATGTTCATACAGGAGTGAGGTGTCATATGGGTGCAGTATGTCGATCCATATACAACGAATACTTAGAAGCTGAATATGGTTCGGGAACTTTGCGCTTAAAAGAGTATCTGAACGAAAGAAACATTCCGTTATCGGACCTTATTGCAAAAGCAGATATTGACGCGAATACACTTCGGCGTTATTACACAGATTCTCTGAAGAATGTTAGTCTCGATATTCTTGGAAAAATTTGTTATTGCTTAGAGTGTAACCTGTGCGACATTCTTGTGTATGATTCATCAGCACAAAAGCGAAAATCGAAAGTTAAAGAATCTAACGACAATATGTAATATCTCTGTTTTATATTTATATTGATGGATACGTAGAGGGGATGGCTTTCATCCCTTTTATTGCGCCCAATTTTATGTTTTGTACAATGAAACCAGATACTTGAATATGAGGTGAATCCACTGGCCATGCGCGAACAAGATAAAAACACATTGAACAGCATTAGTGAAATTGCCAATCAACAGACATTTTGCAACCATTTGGTGGAGACATATTATGATGATTTTGCTATGCGCATAACTCGGTATTATCGTTCCAACCCCGAATTTGCAAAAGAATTGGTTCAAATTGTTTTTCTAAAGGCATTTCAAAATTACGAAAAACTCAAGGTTCATGAGAACCCGATGGGATGGTTGTATCTGACTGCCAAGAAAACCGCGTATGAGCTATACAAAAAGTCGGCGAGATATGCTGAAATGTGCAAAAAGCTAGAGTCTGAACTAAATGTCACCATCATGCATGATTCTACACCATCTTGCGATGAAAGCCTTACCCATCTCGTCTTGAATGCACTTGAAAATGATGAAGCCTCTCGTCAATTGATTGTTGACTACTACATAAGCGACCACTCTCTTGCCGAAATTGCCGCAAAGCTTGGGCTTGATAAAACAGTTGTGAAATCTAGACTTTACAGGTTGCACCAACGCCTCAAAAAACTTTTTTCTGAAAATCCGTTACTTTTTGCGATAATAATCCATATATACTTTACAAGGAGGTGAAACGATGAAAAAAGCTGATGACAACACACATAACATTGAAGTGCTTCGCCAAGAATATGAACGGCAGTTTTTTGGTGTTGAATCACCCGCTGCTGACAAAATAGCTGAATTCGGCCAACAACTCGATGAAATTGATCCTTTATCCGCTGACGAGAAGGCACGGATTCAACAAGGCAAGCGAGAACTGCTGGCGTATACTAACAAGCTATTTGAGGAAGAAGCCAATACAATTCTACTGCAACAGGCAAATCGCCTTCGCAAATCAAAGATTTCCTACAAGCTTGGGCGAACAGCGGCTGTCTTTGTTTTAGTGTTGCTTGGTACAAGTATTACTACCAATGCGTTTGGCATCAACTTGTTCAGTTTCATTGCCGAGTTTGGCGATAATATAAACAAACTGAAACTGATTCCATCTTTTACTATATCGCAGCCTACAGCTACAACATCTGCGCCCGTGGAGGACTTGCCTATTGAATTGGGTATTACTACACAATATGACAATATATCTGATGCATTGTCAGCAATGCCTTGTATGCCCAAGTTTCCCACTTATTTCAAAAAAGACTATTTGCCTTTAGAAATTTCAATTTCCAACTTCGAAAATAGTTATGCAAGATTTAACGCTATATATGCAGAGATCGAACGTAGCACTACAGTATGCATAGCAATTACGTACTTTAAGTCAGTTGCAGATATGTCCGAGACAATAATTTTCGAGGGAGACTATGATGTAGTAGAGAGGTTTTCTGATACAGGAATTGAGTATATGGTTATCAAAGATGCATATCAGAACCAACATATTTACTGGACTGAAGGTCACTTCACCTACGTGGTTTACTCGCAAATTGATTTGAACGAACTTAAAAAAATAGTTGACACATTTAACTAACTGGAGGTAATATATGCAAAAGAAATTAGCATTTCTATTTGTTTTTCTCAGTCTCGTTTTGACAATAGGCGCCGTGCCTGCTCAGGCATCGAACCGCTATAGCCTCGTTCCGACATCTGGGACACCATCGCCTACAAAAGATTTTGCTGCATCAACCACAGGAACATCAAAGGCGGCAGTTGGGCTTGGTGCATGCACAGATACTATTGCATACAATGGTAATGCGGTACTTCTGTTTGGCGAAACAATTGCCACACACACAGCCAGCAAAATTGGCAACCAAATAATCATGTTGCAAGCCTGGGACGGAAACGCATGGATAACGGTTTACAGCACCAGCTTCTATAAACAAAACACTATGATGTATTCGTCAGGAGTAACATATAATCCTGTCAAGGGCAAATACTACCGCGTAGCCGGCATCCATATGGCAACTATCAATGGCACTACATACACATCAGCTACAAATTACACAGATTACATCTATGTCAACTAACAGAAAGCACAGCTTCTTTACCGCCAAGTCCTACGGATTTGGCGGTGTTTTTATATTCATCCTGAAAATAGTGAACAGCCGAATGCCTCTATCACCATTCCATCCTTTGCATATCACCTCAAACATATTAGGATGGCATACACAAGAGGCTACAACCCAACGCTCCACCAACGAAAACGAGCCAACAAAAAGCAACAACCACATTCATCCGAAATGGTTATCGCTTTTTATATATAGTTACAGTTTTACCGTTATTCCTATTTTCCTTGCACAAGCAGTTCATACATTTGCCACATCGTAACGACACTCTTCCTCTCGCATACGACTACTTTTGCAGAACACATTATTGCCAACACTGTCCATAAAGGCAAAGTCTTTCGTAGACAGCGAAAATACTATCAGCGATTGCATCACACATATCTTCGCGAAATTTCAACGAATTTTGTCTATTTTCGTTACCTTTCTCGATATAACGACAAATATATAATATATGCATATAGCGAAACTGACAGGTTGCTTAGGAGGTGATTGGTAACTCGATCGCAGCTCATCGCTTTAATAGACACATTTTGAATGAATGCGCTATATGCGTTGCAGTTGCTTTTAGGCGGCATCATCATGTTTTTGGTATCCCCTACAACAATATTTTCGTCCATTCTCACACCCGCAATTGTAATATAGTTAATTTCACACCTTTCTTCGCATATATGCGCATTACGACACTTGCACCCAATATGCATAGTGGACACACCACTGTTAAAAAATGTGTAAGGTGGGCAGGTGTTCAACAATGCATTTATGTTCTTGGGGATACATGATTCATCAGCACAAAACAACAACTGAGGAGGAAATTATTATGGGAAAATCTTCTATACGCTTAGTTTTCTTGTATGCAGGAAAGTACAATTCTACCGACTCATACACAATCTTTACGGAGTCCAATATTAACTCGCTTAGCAATGCATCAGCATTCGTTATTTGTTGTACCGATAAATATGCTGTTTATAGTATGGGTCCCTATACAGAGTTAATCAACGCCATAGCTAGCCAAGCAGCAATTCTCAAAAGCAAATCCAAGCAATTTTATGTTGGAATCCCCTGTATAAGCGCACCAGCTGGATATTCGGCTACAGACAGAACCAGAGATTATGGCCTGCTCAAACCATATATTCTAGCCGTCAAAACAAAGCTCACCCAAAATAATACTTGGGCATCTTGCGCTGGCTTCTATTGGACTAATGAACGTGTTTTCGATACGGTGAATGCGTCCTCACCGATGTCAAACCAACATGTCCAACTTATGAATGATATTGCCTATGTTATCCGCAATGATCCTAATAGCGGTATCAACAAAGACTTTATTTGGTCACCCTATTTGGGGTTTAACTCTGATTACTATAACATCACTAACAATCTGGGCATCGTCGCAAACAAAACCAGTATCTTCAACACAATCTTTTTGCAATCGCAATACTACTTCACACCCGAATCTGGCGCTTGGAATCAATCCACTAGAACAGGCGTCCCCGCTGCAAATCTCGAGTTGGCCTACAAAAGTGCCCTTGATAACAAGGTTTATAACTACGCTTCCGCAACTACTCCTAGCGGCGAGGTCGTAGTTGGATCAAGTAAAACAGGGAACACCATGATCGGCGCAAACATCGAATGTGACAATTACCTGAACTCACAAAACCCCCTGTATGCACCATACTACATCGCACAGGCTGCCAAATACAAGCCTCTGCTTATGACTTCCGGGAAGCCATTTATTGCTTATGGCGGCTCACACGATGGAATTATTGGTTTCCAGTTATATAAACCCGTCGACAAATTCTACCAAGATGGAACATACAGGAGTCCTCTAGCCTAAAACAGATGTTCTATTATAACATTGCCATATAGAAATCAAAGCATCGCCAAGGATAGTATTCATATACTATCCTTGGCAGTTCTTTCGTCAAAACATCCGAATACCTTATATAATTCGTGGTTACGTAATGGTGCAATACCGTTTGCCCATACACTCGAAGCAATTCCAAAAAAATTGGGTGTTCGCCATATGCGACAACAAGCAAGTAGTATATTTCCAACCTACCCAAGCACCGAATAAACCCAGCATAGACAAAATCCCTGCTGTATAATATAATGTTATATAAAATCCAACATACGGAGGACTCTCCATGCATAAATCAATCAGTGCGATCCTAATAGTCACCCTGCTATGGGCGCTATCGGCAATGCCAGTGTATGCAAGTGTTCAAACCTATTCCATCGTAACCGACTTCAAGTACGACAGCATTCTACACACCGACGACGATTTCATTATCGCCAAAATCAACGGTGTTGTTGGCGTGGACACAATCCAAGGCAAAACGGTCATCCCATTCCAATACCACAACATCAAACCATTGTATATCGACCATTTCGAGCACGGCGAAATCCTCGCCTTCCGCGTCTCTATATGGGACACCAAGAGCACCAGCGAACGCTTCGGTCTGTGCAGTCTTTCGGGCAATTTGCTGTTGCCATGTGAATACGATGACATTGATATCCGCGGCCAATATGTCGCATTCGGAATCGGCGAGGATAACACACGCCAAGAGGGTGTTTATGACCTCGCAAACACGAAGACACTTATGCCCCTCGGCCAGTATTGGTGGTCTAGCAATTACAATGACCGCATTTGGGCGCAAGGCTCCAATCCCGCGGTCACCGGCACCTTGCACAGCAATGGCGACCTCAAATTGACATACTACGATGGTGAAACTAAACTAGATTTTTCACATTTGCCTCCAAATCATCATATTATCAGCTACAATGGCCGCCGCCACTTCAATATGCGAAATGCAGAGACACAACTCGTCGGACTTTGCACGGATACCACTGTTGTTACACCCGCTGTGTATGACCAGATATGGGGTTTGGGCGACCTTTTCGCAGTCTGTCGCGACGAGCAATGGGGCATGATCGATCAAAACGGAAAAATCGTTACAGATATAGTTTATGATGGATTCGACTATCCTGGAC
>JGI994J12354_10006186_pt1 | contig 10073 bp, 11 predicted proteins | sample IntmicLarv3ML3BL_FD_12354 | JGI IMG/M metagenome (IMG submission 12354)
AAGAATCCTTTTTAGTGAAGAGTGGAGAACGAAGAGAGAATAGTGAAGAGTACAAATCAAAAACCTGCCGAAGTTCGGCAGGTTTTTGATTTGGTGGACCCAAGGGGGATCGAACCCCTGGCCTCAGCGTTGCGAACGCTGCGCTCTCCCAGCTGAGCTATGGGCCCATGGATAACATGCCTATTCATTATAACAGGTTTTCGCCGTTTGTAAAGCGGAATTTGCGTGTTTTTCGGGCCAAGAGGGATAATTTCACCTTCCCTGCCCACACTATCATGGTATCAACCAAAAGGAGCGCCGATATGCTCATTCCGCTCATCCGAACGATTATTCTCTATCTGCTCATCATCGTGGCCATCCGCTTCATGGGCAAGCGCCAGGTGGGCGAGATGCAGCCGGCCGAGCTGGTGATTACCATTTTGGTTTCGGCGGTGGCCTCGGTGCCCATGCAGGATGTAAGCATCCCCCTGGCCCACGGCGTGGTGCCCATTGTGGCACTCATCGCCGCCGAGGTGGTGCTGTCCACACTCTCCCTGCGCTGGGGCGGGCTTCGGCGGTTGCTGTCGGGCAACCCGGTCACGGTCATCGAGGATGGTGTCCTCGACCAGCAGGCCCTGGGGCGGCTGCGCATGAGCATCGACGATATTTTGGAGGATTTGCGCCTCAAGGGCGTTTTCGACCTGCGGCAGGTGCGCTGGGCCCAAATTGAGACCAACGGGCAGCTCAGTGTGCTCCTCGAAAGCGCCAGCAGCCCGCCGACAGCACGGCTTTTGGGGCTTTCACCCGAGGCTGCCGAGCCCTTTCACATCCTCATCGCCGACGGGCGATTCTCGCCTGAAAGCCTGCGCTCTCTGGGCCGAACCGAGGCATGGATGGATAGTATGCTCCGCGCCAAGGGCGCGAAATCCCGAGGCGTGGTTTTTCTTCTGGCGGCGCAAAAGAGCGGGGGCATTATTTTTTCCGCGCGCCGGCGCTGAGAGGAGAAGGCTATGTGGATTCGCTTTTGGGTGGCCCTCGGCCTCATCGCAGTCACCTTTACAGCGGGATTGCTCACCCTGGGCCGGGTGGAGCGCACCTGTGGTGACATCGAGCGCAGCATCACTGCCGCGCTCGAGGCCGCGCCCGAGGACGACACCGGGCCGCCCGAGGGCGCGGCGATAGACCTCGAGCGGGCCCACGGGCTGTGGAAGGACAGTCTGCCCCTCGTTTGCGCCTTTGTTATCCACGATGAGGTCGATGTGGTCAGCGAGGCCTTTCATCGGGCTCTGGGACACTACGAGGGTGGTGATTGGGGTGAGTATCGCGCCACCCTGCGAGAGCTCTTGTTCCGCATCGATATCATCGCACACTATGACAGGCCGACGGTGCGCAGTGTGTTTTAATTTTGCCTCCGGCGGCTTAAGGGTGTTTTTGAAAAAACACCCTTAAGAATCCCCAAAACTTTTATTTAAAATCGTGCTACACACGATTTTTGAAAATTATTTATCCAGCAATTGTGCGAAACACAATTGTATAAAGTTTTTGCTCAAACTTTTTTCAAAAAGTTTGCGGGGCTTGGGGCAGAGCCCCAAGGTCTCGACTTTTTTTCAGAAAGCTGTTTTCTTTACGGTTACGCCGTGATATACTAAAGCTACCGAAAAGTGGACGGGCCAATTCTCGTCTGCCAATCTATTTTTTATCAAGGAGGTTCCAACATGTCTTTGCAGAATGCCCCCTTCACACCCGCGGTTTACGAATCCTCGGGCACGGTCACCATCGGCGGCCAGAAGATTCCCTTCACCACCGTCTCTCAGGACAATGTGCTCCACGACGAAAAGGGCTCGCCCATCGGTACGGTTTTTACATACTCCTACTTCCGCAGCGATGTGGAGGACAATGCGAACCGTCCGGTCATGTTCTTCTTCAACGGCGGCCCCGGCTCGGGCAGCCTGTGGCTCCACGCCGGCCTCTTTGGGCCCCTGCGCATGACCTTCCCCGACAACCCGGACGCCGTCAACGTGGCCCATGNGCTGCTTGACAAAGAGGCCGCCGACCGCTTCTATGGCATGGACGCCGACGCCGAGAGCCTCAAGGTGGTCATCCACAGCTGGCTGAGCCGCCACAAGCGCTGGCTTTCCCCCAAGTACATCCTGGGCGAGAGCTACGGCACCATCCGCGCCGGCATGCTGGCCGACAAGCTGACCGGCCAGGGCGAAAACCTGAGCGCCATGGGCCTCAACGGCGTCGTGCTGCTGGGCAACGCCATGGGTAACCTGGGCCCCATCCTGGAATACGACGCCGAGCCCGCCCTGCTGGCTCTGCCCTCCATGGCGGCCGCCAACTGGTATCACAACAAGCGGCCCGGCACCCTCAAGGAGTTCGTCGATTCGTGCTACGCCTTCTGCGAGAAGGAGTATGTCCTTGCCCTCTATCAGGGCACCAACATCGACGACGAGACCAAGGATGCCATCGCCGAGAAGATTGCCTATTTCTCCGGCCTGACCAAAAAAGAGGTGCTCAAGCAGAACCTGCGTCCCGATATGCCCCTCTCCTGGAAGCAAGTGCTTGAGGATCGCGGCCTCGAGCTGGGCCGCCTGGATGGCCGCTTCACCCTGCCCTTCGGCACCCGCACCGGCGAGGAGGGCGTCGCCCTCTGCCAGTACACCCCGGCCTTCATGGCCGCCATGTGCGGGCCCATTAAAGACAGCCTGAACATCGACCTCGAGCGCGAGTATTACGCCATCTCCCGCCGGGACGGCTACGAGTGGAGCTACAAGAGTAAGCGCCTGCCCCACGAGAGCCTGGCTGCCTCCATGCGCCGCAACCCCGAGCTGCGCATCATGTTCGCCACCGGCTACTACGACATGGCCTGCCAGATTGGTCAGGCCCGTTATCTGGCCTCCCACGGCGGCTATCCGAAGGAGCGCGTTGAGATCAACGAGTATCCCTCGGGCCACATGGCCTATCTGGGCGAGCAGAGCGCCGCGGCCTTTGCAGGCCACGTCCGCGCATTTATTAAGTAAGAACGTGATTTCTTTAGGGGGCCAGCGCCGTAGGCGCTGGCCCCCTATAACCCCCAACATTTTTCACCCCCCAAGGAGAAAAACCCATGAGAACCTTCAACATTGCAGTCATCCCCGGCGACGGTGTCGGCCCCGAGGTGGTGGCCGAGGGCATTAAGGCCCTCAACGCCGCGGCGCGCTTGGACGGCACCTTCGGTTTCAACTTCACCCATTTCCCCTGGGGGTGCGAGCACTACCTCGAGCACGGGCGCATGATGGACGATGACGGCATCGCCCAACTGGCCGGCTTCGACGCCATCTTGCTGGGCGCCGTCGGCTACCCCGGCGTGCCCGACCACATCTCATTGTGGAAGCTGCTGCTTAAAATCCGCAAGGAGTTTGACCAATATGTCAACCTCCGGCCCGTCAAGCTGTTGCGCGGCGCCCCTTGCCCGCTGCGCGGTGTGAGCGCAAGTGACATCGACATGATTTTCGTCCGGGAGAACACCGAGGGCGAGTATGCCGGCGCGGGCAGCTGGCTCTATCCGGGGACTGAGCGCGAGGTGGTCACCCAGAACGGCGTCTTCTCCCGCCACGGGTGTGAGCGGGTCATCCGCTACGCCTTCGAGCTGGCCCAGAAGACCGGGCACAGCCTGACCTCGGTGAGCAAGGGCAACGCCCTCAACTACTCCATGGTCTTCTGGGATCAGATTTTCAAGGAAGTGGCCGCCGACTTCCCCGCTGTCGAGACCCACTCTCTGCTGGTGGACGCGGCCAGTATGTTCATGGTGCGCAATCCCCAACGCTTTGGGGTGGTGGTCACCTCCAACCTGTTTGGCGACATCCTTACCGACCTGGGGGCCGCCATCGCCGGCGGTATGGGCCTGGCCGCCGGGGCGAACCTCAACCCCGAGGGGCGGTTCCCCTCCATGTTCGAGCCGGTGCACGGCTCGGCCCCCGATATCGCGGGCAAGGGCATCGCCAACCCTCTGGCCACCATCTGGACTGCCGGGCAGATGCTCGACCATCTGGGCCTGCCCCAGTGGGGAAGCCGGTTTGTCGATACTATTGAAGCCGTGCTGTCAGCGCCCGCGCCGACCCTCACTCCCGATTTGGGCGGCACCGCCAGCACATCCCAGGTGGGCGATGCCTTCGTGGCGCTGCTGGGGAAGTGAGCAACTGCCCGCAACGGTCGGTCTATAGGCATTTTCAAGATCACTTCCTCCTCGTATCATAAAGTGGCATTGAATATTGCGCGCCAACAGTGCCGTTGCCCGAAAGCTAACGTGCGTCATCTACTTCAGATATGTATGGAAACCCTGGTGCCGCTTGGTATTCAAGTCTACCCGATGCAGGAACATGCCTCATTGCCCTTTGCTGGCTCAAACATGAAGTAATCCTCTCCTCCCCGGCTATTGTCAGGGGAGGTTTTTTATTCTCTCCTTCTTGACACTTGCTCGCAGGTCCTATTTTGTTTATTCGAGTGTTCTGCCATCGGTTGAAAGGGTGATCACCTGCCAAGGAATCATCTTGCCGCAGTTTTGCAGGGCGCGGGTGACGGCGCTCTCAATGCCGCCGCAGCACGGAACCTCCATGCGGACGACCGTGACACTTTTGATGTCGTTGTGGCGAAGGATTTCGGTCAGCTTTTCGGTGTAATCGCCCTCGTCCAGCTTGGGGCATCCGATGAGGGTGATTTTCCCCTTGATGAAGGCCTCGTGGAAGTTTGCATGGGCATAGGCCGCGCAATCGGCGGCGATGAGCAGCTTGGCGCCGTCCAGATAGGGGGCCTTGACCGGGACGAGCTTGATTTGCACCGGCCACTGGCACAACTGCGAGGTCGGAGCGGCAGCGGACGGCACAGCCTCGGCCACCGATGCAGCTTCCCGCACGACGGTCCGGGCCTGGGTGCCGGGGCATCCACAGGGCAGCTTTTCGGCACTTTGCTTTTGCTGGTTGCGCTTGACCTCCGCCTCGTTGTACGCCAGGGCCTCGCGCTCGACAAAGGCGATGGCGCCCGTGGGGCAGACCGGCAGGCAATCGCCCAGCCCATCGCAGTAATCGTCGCGCAAAAGGGCCGCCTTGCCGTCCACCATACCGATGGCACCCTCTTGACAGGCCTTGGCACACAGGGCGCAGCCGTTACACTTGTCGGCATCAATTTGAATAATCTTACGAATCATCAGACACACCTCCTTGACTTGTTGGCTTTATCATACTATACTTTGGGCCAGGAGTATGTTGGAGTTCCAACAAAGTGAGGATTTTATGGAAAAATATTTAGACATTATCGGGCAGTGTAGGCTCTTCTCGGACATCGAACCTTCGAACCTGAAGGCGCTGCTTCATTGCCTGGCCGCGACCCGGCAGGAATACCCGAAAAATGACTTTGTCTTTTCGGCGGGCGATGCCGTGCGGCACGTTGGGGTGGTGCTTTCGGGCCGCGTCCACGTGCTGCAGGAGGATTACTGGGGAAACCGCACCATCCTGGCTCACATCACGCCGGTTGGGCCGTTTGGCGAGGCTTTTTCCTGCGCCGATGCGGAGAAATTGCCGGTGAGCGTCATGGCCGCCGAGAAATCGGAGGTGCTGCTCATCGACTACCGGCGGATTATCACCACCTGCTCCGCGGCCTGCGGATTCCACATGGCACTCATCCAAAATATGATGAAATTGCTGGCCCAGAAGAATATCCTGCTGACGCAAAAAATGGAGATCATCACCCGCCGTACCACGCGGGAGCGGCTGCTGGCCTATCTGTCCACCCAGGCCATCCAGGCAGGGCAAAGCCGGTTTGCCATCCCCTTCGACCGCCAGCAGTTGGCCGATTATCTCTCGGTGGAGCGCAGCGCCATGTCAGCCGAGCTGTCGCGCATGCAGGCCGATGGCCTCATCCGCACCGAGCGCAGCGTGTTTGAGCTGCTGAGCTGATTACTGCGCCAAGTCTTACATTGATTTCGCCGTGAAACTGTGCTAAACTAAGCGGTGTACCGACTTTGCATGGGGGGTGGCAGCTTGAACCGCACAAGGGCCAAGACAAGAACGATTGCGCTGGTCATTCTGGCGTGTTTTTGGGTTGCCTTCATGCTTTCAAGCGCCTTGATTCTGACCCATGCAGACCACGCCCACGACCACGACGGCGTGAATGGGAGCTGTTTGGCCTGCGCGCAAATCCAGAACGCCGAGAGTTTGCTTAAGCAAATCGGCACAGCTCTGGCCTGCTTGCTACTTGCCGTGGCCGGCCTGTTTGCCGTGGTCGGAGCATTCCAGGCCTGGTTTTTTTGTACGCAGTACTCCACCCCGGTGGCACTGAAAATCAGATTGAATCAATAGAATAACCTCCGCAAGGGAATGACTTGCGTCATGTGAAAAGGGCTTAATATGCCCTTTTTCAGGTGATGCTGCCTGTTCCCTTGCTTTTTTGTGCCCACCCCTAAGCAAATGGAGGCTATTTATGAAAAAAATCCTATCGCTCCTGCTCGGCGCCTGCCTGGCCCTGAGCGGGTGCGCGCAAAACGCCGCTTCCGCGCCCTCGACGGACACTGCCGAGGCCGGTGAAAAAATCAGCGTGGTCTCGACCATCTTTGCCCCCTACGATTTTGTGCGGCAAATTGCCGGAGCCTTGGCCGAGGTGACCATGCTTCTGCCGCCCGGCACTGAGAGCCATTCCTACGAACTGACGCCTCAGGACATCATCAAAATCCAGAATTGCGATATCTTCGTCTATGTGGGCGGCGATTCCGACGCCTGGATTCATGAAGTGCTCGAGTCGATGGACACGGGCAAGATGAAAATCATCACACTTATGGACTGCGTTGAGGTGGTGGAGGAAAAAATTGTTGAGGGCATGGAGAACGACCACGACGATGACCATCACGGCCACGATGAAGACCACGCCCAGGAATACGACGAGCACGTCTGGACATCGCCCAGGAACGCGAAAAATATTGTGAGCAAGCTGTCTGACGCCCTCTGCGGCACCGACCCGGCGAACGCCGTCGCTTACAAGGCAAACGCCGAGGCCTACAAGACCCTTTTAGACGCGCTCGACGCGCGGTTCCGGGCGGTGGTCGATGGCGCGGCCCGCCGCACTCTCATTTTTGGCGACCGTTTCCCCTTCCGGTATTTGGCTGACGCCTATGGCCTCGAATACTACGCCGCCTTCCCCGGCTGCTCCACCGAGACCGAAGCCAGCGCCGCGACGGTCGCCTTCCTTATTGATAAGGCGAGGGCCGAGGGCATTCCGGTAGTCTTCCATGTAGAGCTGTCCAACAAAAAAATGGCCAACACCATCGGCGAGGAGACGGGGGCCCAGGTGCTGCTGCTCCACGCCTGTCACAATGTCACCCGGGATGAGATGGCAGACGGCATCACGTATCTTGAGCTGATGAATCAAAATGTTGAAAACCTAAAGGAGGCGCTAAAGTAACATGCCACTGATTACCTGTCAAAACGTTTCTTTTGCGTATGAGGGCAACACCGCTGTCATCGGCCTGGATTTTCAGGTGGGCAGCGGCGATTACCTGTGTGTGGTCGGCGAGAACGGCTCGGGCAAAAGTACGCTCATCAAGGGCTTGCTGCGGCTTAAAGGGCCACAGACGGGGAGCATTTTGATGGGTGACGGCCTCCGGGCCGACGAGATTGGCTACCTGCCCCAGCAGACGGCGGCACAGAAGGACTTCCCCGCCAGCGCCTATGAGGTCGTCCTGTCCGGGCGCCTGAGCGCCCGGGGCGTGCTTCCCTTTTACTCTCGCTCCGACAAGATGATGGCTGAGGAAAACATCCGGCTGTTGGGCATCGAGGCACTTCGCAACCGCTGCTACCGCGAGCTGTCCGGCGGCCAGCAGCAGCGGGTGCTGCTGGCCCGGGCCCTGTGCGCCACAAAGAAGCTGCTGCTGCTCGACGAGCCGGTGGCCGGCCTCGACCCGTTAGTCACCCAGGAGCTCTACCGCCTCATCGAACATATCAATCGAGAGACCGGGCTGACCGTCATCATGGTCTCTCACGACATCCAAAGCGCTGTCAAGTACGCGAGCCACATCCTACACCTCAAGACCACCCAGGTTTTCTTTGGGAAGACCGAGGACTATCTGCAATCGGAGGTCGGCACGCGATTTATGGGAGGTGAGCGCCATGATTGACCTGCTACAGGAGATGTTCTCCTACACCTTCCTGGTTCGGGCCGTCATCGTCGGATTATTGGTGGCACTGTGCGCCGCCCTGCTCGGCGTCAGCCTGGTGCTCAAACGCTATTCCATGATTGGCGACGGGCTCTCCCATGTCGGCTTCGGCACCCTGGCTGTGGCCACGGCCCTCAATGCCGCACCGCTGACCGTGTCTATCCCCGTTGTAGTGCTGGCCGCCTTTATGCTGCTGCGCATCAGCGAGAACAGTAACATCAAGGGGGACGCGGCCATCGCCCTCATCTCGACCAGCTCGCTGGCCATCGGCGTAGTCGTCATCTCCCTCACGACCGGCATGAATACTGATGTGTGTAATTATCTGTTCGGCAGCATTCTGGCCATGAGCAAGAGCGACGTCACCCTCAGTATTGCCCTTGCCGTGGTGGTGCTCACCTTGTTTGTCCTGTTTTACAACAAGATCTTCGCCGTCACCTTCGACGAGACCTTCGCCAAAGCGACCGGGACGAAAACCGGGCTTTATAACATGCTCATCGCCTTTCTGACGGCCATTACCATTGTGCTGGGTATGCGCATGATGGGAGCGCTGCTTATTTCGAGCCTGATTATCTTCCCCGCCCTCACCTCCATGCGGGTGTGCAAGAAGTTCAAGACGGTGACGATCTGCTCGGCCATCGTCTCGGTCATCTGTTTTTTCATCGGGGTTATCGTCTCCTATGTCTACGCCACGCCCACCGGGGCCAGCGTTGTCCTAATCAATATTGTCGCGTTCCTGCTATTTTGGACCATGAACTCCGTGAAAGGCAAGGTGAGGAAATGAAAAAGCTCATCCTTTGGCTCATCATTTGCATGGGTCTGCTCGCCGGATGCAAAAATGACGCACCGACGGCCAACGCTCCACCCCGCACCAGCGAGAGTGCGCCGGCAGCCATCGCTTCGATTCCCGCCATCACAGAGGCGACCGAAAGCACGACGCCCACCGAAGTGGACATTAATCCGCCCTCCGGCGGAATAATTGAGATCAAGGAGAAGATGTTCATTGCCCAAACCAACGACATTTACTACAACGCCGAGGATTACCTGGGCAAAACCATCAAGTATGAGGGCATTTACAATGCCTATTACTGGGACGATGAGGATTCGACCTTCTACTCGGTGATTCGCTACGGCCCCGGCTGCTGCGGTGACGACGGCGAAGCCGGCTTCGAGGTTGTGTGGGACGGCGAGCATCCCGAGGTGAATGATTGGGTGGAAGCGGTCGGCGTTTTAGAGCAATATGAAGACGGCGGCTACAAATATTTGCGGCTGGCGCTCACCTCCCTGACCGTCCTCCCCACCCGCGGCGCTGAGTTTGTCAGTCAGTGATGAGAGCTGCATATAAAAAAGCAGCCAAGGCGTAAAGCCTTGGCTGCTTTTTTATTATTAAGGGATGCACTGCCTTTTTCCCATCCCCTAGCGCCGTGCAAAGGGTCGCAGGTTTTTGCGTGGCGCCCTAAGCCGTAGCCGTGGAGGCGAATTCACTTCGCCGTGAACGGCATTCCCCACCAAATGCTGACGCTCGGGAGAAATCTGCGGATTTCTCCCGAGCGTCAGCATTTGGTGGGCCTTCGGGGACTTGAACCCGGGACCGTCCGGTTATGAGCCGGATGCTCTAACCAACTGAGCTAAAGGCCCTAATAAATGAAAGGAAACGCTCCGCTCTTACGAGCGGAGCGTCTGGCTCCCCCTGTTGGACTTGAACCAACGACCCTGCGGTTAACAGCCGCATGCTCTACCGACTGAGCTAAGGAGGAATGTTAAAGACATAACGCCAAAGGCCTTATGTCTTTTTTGTGCCCCGAAGGGCTGTGTAGGCATCAACCTATCTTCCCGGGCCGTCTCCAGCCAAGTATTGTCGGCACCTGCGAGCTTAACTTCCGTGTTCGATATGGGAACGGGTGGACCCTCGCCG
>JGI994J12354_10006187_pt1 | contig 10072 bp, 8 predicted proteins | sample IntmicLarv3ML3BL_FD_12354 | JGI IMG/M metagenome (IMG submission 12354)
CTGTCATGGCTGCCGTATCCGGCGAGGGCAGGGGTTTGTGGACATGGCTTGTGCCGCCAAGCATTGAAGCGAGCAGCACGGCCCGCATGGTATGCGATTTGGAGGTTGGCACGGCCACCTCGCCCTGCACTGCCGATTTTCTGACTCTATAGTTCACAGGCTCTCCTTGTGGTGAACAATACTGCACTCAGGCGGCAAACACCCTGCCCGTACCGGCGGCCACAGCGCTTCTGGCCCTGTTCATGGCCTCTGTCATTCTTGCCCTGTCATAGCCGCAGACCGGATCAATTGTTTCCCTTGCCGGGTCGCTTTCCAGCAGGTACACGCCAAGGCCCACATTCAGGGCCAGCATGTCCCGCATGGCCTCTGGCCCCCGGCCGTGCAGCACTTCACGCAGGGCTCTGGCCGCATCTTCCGGCCCGGTTACGCTGAGGGCCGCCTCTTCCACCGGCGAAAACCCGTATTCCGCCGGATTCAGGCTGGCCTTTCTGGTACGCTCGTCATACACAAACACAATATCCGCCGGGCCCATGGCGGTCAACTCGTCGTACCCGCCCGCGCCATGCACCACGGCCCCCACGGTACGCTTGCCGCTGCGGGCCAGGGTTTCGGCCATGAGGCCGACCTGATCCCTGTTTGCCGCGCCTATCAGGTGGTGGGTGGGTCGGGCCGGGTTGACCAGCGGGCCAAGAATATTAAAGAGGGTGCGCACGCCAAGCTCGCGCCGCAGGGGCATGACATGCCGGAAGGCCGGATGGAAACGCGGGGCAAAGAGAAAGGCAAAGCCTGTTTCATCAAGCTGTTTGCCCACAGCCTCGGGCGCGATGTCAAGATCGACCCCGAGTTGTTCCAGCACATCCGCACTGCCGCAACGGGAAGATACCGAACGGTTGCCGTGCTTCAGGGCCTTGTAGCCCATGGCCGCGAGGGTCAGGGAGGTGGCAGTCGAGCAGTTGAACGAGCCCTTGGAATCGCCCCCGGTGCCCACAACATCAATGGCCTCCTTGTAATAGGGGGGCACGGGCACGGCCTTGGCGAGAACCGCATTGACCGCCGCGCCCACTTCCAGAGGGGTTTCCCCCTTGAGGCGCAGGGTCAGCAGCAGGGCCCCGGCCTGGGAAGGGGAAAGCTCCCCTTCCATCAGGCGGGTGAAGGCCTCGTCCGCCTCTTCCTGACCAAGATCCTGCCCACGGGCCAGAGCGTCAAGAATGACCGACATCTGCACGGGCGAGCCGCTTTTCCGCTTTGGGTCACCAAGGGGCAGAATACCGTGGCAGCCGGGCTGGCGTTCCCCCAGAAGGGCCGAGGGAAAGTTCGCCAGCAGGCGTATGCCCTCGGGCGTAAGCACCGATTCGGGGTGGAACTGCACCCCTGCCCACGGCCTGTCGGTAAAACGCAGGCCCATAACGATATTGCTGGCGGTTTTTGCCGTTATTTCCATGTTTTCGATGGATTCATAATCGCAGACGCAGAGCGAATGGTAGCGGCCCACCGTGAGGGGGTTTGGCAGGCCGGAAAAAAGGTCTGTTCCGGTATGGGTGATGGCCGACTGCCTGCCGTGCATGACCTCGGCACTGGTGGCGACACGCGCCCCGGCAAAGCGGCCGAGAATCTGGTGGCCAAGGCAAACGCCGAGCACCGGAATCGAATGGGGCAGATTTGCCAGAAATTCCAGGCAATACCCGGCATTATCCGGGGTTCCCGGCCCCGGTGAAATGCAGACCATTTCAAGGGCCGGGTCTTTGGCAAGGGCGAGAAGATCGGGGCTGTCGTTTTTCACTACCTGTGGTTTGCGCCCAAGGCTGTAAAAATATTGCGCGAGATTATAGGTAAACGAATCGTAGTTATCTATGAGCAGAAACATATGACCTCCAAAAACCGCATAGAAAAAGCTCCAGCAGAGTACCGGAAAAATCAGACCGCCTCATCGCCGAAAATGACCCTGTTGATTACAGCGGCCTTGTTGCAGCATTCTTCCCATTCCTTTTCAGGAACGGAATCAAACACTATTCCGGCCCCGGCCTGCCATCGAACCTGCCCGTCGCGCACCCACATGCTTCGGATAACAATGCCGAAGTCAAGGTTCACGCTGTCCCTGTCAAGGCCAATCCAGCCCACAGCCCCGGCATAGGGGCCACGGGGGGCCTGTTCCTCTTCGGCAACCATTTCCATGGCCCGCACCTTGGGCGCGCCTGAAACCGTGCCTGCCGGAAAGGTGGCCCTCAACACATCGAGGGCGTCAAGCCCTTCCTGCAGGTCGGCATGAATACGCGAGGTAAGGTGCATGACATGGGAGAAGCGCTCCACATCCATGTACCGATCAACAGAAACCGTGCCGGGCCTGGCAATGCGCCCGAGGTCATTGCGGCCAAGGTCCACCAGCATGACATGCTCGGCCTTTTCCTTGGGGTCTTGCAGCAGATCATCGCTGAACAGGGCGTCTTCAGCCACATCGCGGCTGCGGGGCCGTGTTCCGGCTATGGGGCAGAGGCGCAGCCTGTTTTCGGTGCAGGTGACCATGACTTCGGGCGACGACCCCAGAAGCGCGCCGTGGGGAAAGCGCATGTAGAACATATAGGGCGAGGGGTTGATGAGGCGCAGGCGGCGGTACAGAGTAAAGGGCGATTCGGCCAGGGGGGCGGAAAAGGGGGTTGAGAGCACCACCTGAATGGCCTCGCCCTGGCGTATTTTTTCCCGGGTGCGGGCCACCCCGGCAATGAAGGCTTCCCTGCCCGTGAGGGCGTGCGCCCTTGCTTCGGGAAAGGTCGCGACCGGGCGGGCGTGGCATTCGGCAGGCAGGGGAGTGAGATCGGAAGACCCGAGGCGAAGGGTCAGGCGGTTGATGCGGTTGTACACATGGTCGAAAAGAATGATGGTGCCCGGCAGGGCCAGGGCGGCTTCGGCCTTTTCCGGAGGCAGGCAGCTTGCCAGCCGGTCTTCAAACATGCCCGCGATGCCGTAGCCGAGGTAGCCGTAAAGGGCGCGGGAAATGGCCGGGCAGGGGTTGCCTTCGGGGTCGCAGGCCGGGGTTATGTCCAGAGTGCGCACAATTCCGCGCAGGCCTTCAACAAAGGGTTTGTCCGCATGCTCGCGCAGGGGGGCCAGCCCTTCGTCGCCAAGGCGTATATCCAGCCTGCCTTCGCGGCAGGAGAGGGTGAGGAGAAAATTGTAGGCAATGATGCTGAAGCGCCCCCATCGCCCGTCCACAGCGGCGCTTTCAAAGAACACGCCCTGGTTTTCCCCGGCCAGGCGCATGAACATGCCCACCGGGGTTTCGCAATCGCTTTCAAGGAAGGATGAATGTTGGGTCAGAGCCAGAGGCGTGGGTTCCGGACGCATGGGGTCTCCTTTTCTACAGGCAATGGTCATTGCCCCGGTATTCGGGTGTTGGAAGGGCCTGCGGCCGGAACAAAAAAAAGGCCGCAAGCGGATTCCTGCGGCCTGTGGTTACTATAAACGGTACTTGTTTACGATGCACACCCGCCCACGGCAAAGCCCTGCCACCAACGCCAGAAGCCGAGGCCGAAGCACCCGGAAAGGGCGGAAACAGGAAGGGAAGCGCGCGTTGCGTACATCATGCACACCTTGTTGCAAAGAGTTATGGAACGTTCTAGTCAAATACGCCCTGCCCGTCAAGAGTTTTTCCTCTCCCTCTCCTCACCCTCGCCATACCACACGGCTGCTTCGGCGGCCAAACGGGCAAGGCCGCCATCGCGGAAGGAGTCGCCCTGTTCGAGGGCTTCGAGCAGGGCATGGGAATAGTTTTCCAGCACCTTGGCGAAGGCCGGATTTTCCGAAGTAAATTCGCAGAACATGGCGGCGTCTTCCGTGAGGTGTTTGCGGGCCGATTCCAGATGCCGCCGGAAGGAGGGGGTAAAAAACCGCCTGTCGCCCGAGCGGGCAAGGGTGGCGAAATAGGCCGCGCTCAGGGCAAAGTTCAGGGACTGGGCCATGCCCACGCCCCTGTCGTGTTCTTCGGCCCCGCACCAGAACACGGTGCAGCCCATGCTGGTGAAGAGGCGGGCGCACTGTTCGCATTGAAGGTTTGAGGCCTGCTGCCCGCGCACCATGGCCACCCGCATTTCCTCGGGACGGGGCAAGGGGCCGAAGAGGGGGTGGGTGCCGACAACCGCGCCGGAAAAGGCCGTTTCCATAACATTCATGGGCATGACCTTTACCGAGCTTATGTCCATGAGCACATGACCGGGCCGCAGATGGGGCAGAAGAAGCTGCACTGTGGCGGCAAAGGCGGTGGCAGGCACGCACACGAGAAGGTATTCGCTGGCGGCAAGGGCTGCCGCAAGGTCCTGGGGGCGAAATTCCAGAGTGATCGCGCCGGGTGCGGCCAAGGCGGATTCTTCGCGATCAACCCCGCACACCCTGTGCCCGGTTTTGGTCAGACGGGCCATGAGCATGGCCCCCATCTTCCCCCTGCTGCCCACTATGGCTACGGCAAGCGCGCCTTGGGGCTGGTCAGACCTGGTCATTGGAGTGGCCCCTGGCCCGGTCATTGGCGTGGTCGCCGTCCCGAACCGCTGAAAGGTAGGAACCAATCACGCGAACACTGTGGCAGTGGGAGCGCACGCTTTCGAGCAGGGAGGCGTGGGCCGGATGGGCGAGGTTGCAGTCCACATCGGCGAAGAACAGGTATTTCCAGCGTTCGTGGCGCATGGGGCGCGATTCCAGCTTGCTCATGTTGATCTTCGCGGCGGCAAAGGCGTTCAGCACGGCGGCAAGGCTGCCGGGCTGGTCAGCCAGAGCAAAGACCAGGGAGGAGCGGTTGGCCCCGGCAGAGTCAGCCGGGCGGGGGCCGATGATGAAGAAGCGCGTCCAGTTGTCGGCAATATCTTCAATGCCGCTGGCCAGCACGCGCAGGCCGAGGTTGGGGGCAATGCCCGCATGACCAACAGCCGCGCTGCCCGCTTCGGCCACGGCCCTGTGAGCGGCGACAGCGGTGCTTTCAACCTGAACCTGCCGGGCGGAGGGAAGGTTTTCCCGCAGCCACAGGGCGCATTGGCCCAGGGCTTGCGGGTGGGAATAGATCACGGAGATCTCGGCAAGGGAGCGTGCGCCGCTCATGAGGCTCAGGCGTATGCGGCTGCTCCATTCGGCCTGCACATGCGCGTTGCGGTGGCTTGCGAAGAGGTCGAGGCTCTGGCCTACCGAACCGTTCAGGGAGTTTTCCAGGGGAACCATGCCAAGGTCGCTGTCGCCCTTTTCCACGGCGTCGAATACATCGTGCAGGGTGGCCTTGGCCTCGTAAATCATGGCGCTGCCGAAGTATTCGCGGGCCGCCATGTGGGAAAAGGTGCCTTCCGGCCCGAGAAAGGCCACGCGCAGTGGCTCTTGCAGGGCGCGGGAAGAGGAGAGTATTTCGCCGTAAATGGCCTTAAGGTGCAGGGCCGGAAGCGGGCCGGTGTTGCGGGCTTCAAGGGCGGCCAGCAAGGCCTGCTCGCGGTCCGGGTGAAACACGGGTACGCCTGCGCTGGCTTTGAGCCTGCCTGTTTTCAGGCTGAATTCGGCCCGCTTGTTCAAAAGCCGCTGAATCTCGCTGTCCACCGCATCAATCCCGGCCCGCAGTTCGGCCAGTTCCCCCTCTATCCCGTCAGCGGGCAGGGGGGCCTTTTCCAGAGAGCTGATCATTCTTCTAGTTTTCCTTGATTTCTTCGTTAATCCGCATACCGAAATGACGGCCTGCCACATCCAGACGGCAGAGCACGGTATCGCCGGGGGCCAGTTCCACCACGCTGCGGGCCTCGCCCTCGGGTGTGACAAGGCGTATGGTTTCCGCATTCTGCAAAAAGACCGCGCCTTCCTGCCCCTCGGCCCGCGCCCGCACAAGAAGCATGGGCCGCCGCTCCACCTTCACCCTGCCGACAACGGCTGTGGAGGTCTGGCCCTGTTCGTCCACCACCAGCACCTCGTTTCCGGCTGCCAGTTCTTCCAGGTACGAGGTCTTGTCGCCGGGCATCACGGCATAGGCGTGTACCGCGCCCGCGTTGATGCGAAAGGGGCGCGAGGCCACATATTCGTTGTGCTCGGTTTCCGCATTGACAAGGAAGGTAAAGGCCGCGGAATTGCCCACCAGCATTCCCTGCCCCTTTTTCAGCACCGAAAGGGTGTCCACGCATACCCGGTGGCCCATGCCCACGGTGCGCACCTCGGTAATGGTCGCCGGGCAAAGGCCGAGGGTGGCGCCCTGCTGTTTCATGGCGGAAACAATGTCCCGAATTCCGGTCACAGCCTCTTGCGGCACAACCACGGTGTCCACCCCCCTTTCCAGAATGCGGGCGGCAAGGCTGGCCTCGTCAGCACTGCACACCTCAAGGGCCAGTTCGCCTTTTTGCGGGTTTGCCTGCCCGTGGGCCAGCAGGTTTTCCACCGGAATAATTTCCCAGCCACGGGCAAGCAGCACGGTTTTGCCCCGGGAAAGGGCTTCGGCGGCCCCGGCCTCGTCTTCATTGGCCTTGAGGGTCACGCAGACCAGATCGTCTTCGGAAAGCACCCGGCACCGGGCGAGGCGGCAAGCCGCCTCAAGCCGGGGTGCGGGCACAATGAGGCCGTCCACGCCCGATTCCAGGGCCAGGGCAACCTCTTCCTTCACATAGGGAACAGCCTTGTACAGAACAGATCGCATGGCTAGTCTTCTCCCACAATGGCCATGGCCTCGTCCACGGAAAGGCCCTCATGCACCACGCCTGCCAGGGCGGAAGAGAGAAGGCGCGGACGCGGGTGCTGGAAGATGTTGCGGCCCACGGAAAGACCGGCCCCGCCTGCGGTTATGGAATCTTTCACCATCTTGACAAAGTCGCGGGTGGTGTCCATTTTCGGGCCGCCCGCAATAATCACCGGCACGCAGCAGGTTTCCACAACATAGTTGAAACTGTCCACATCACCCGTGTACAGCACCTTGACCACGTCCGCGCCAAGCTCTACCCCGACCCGCGCGCAGTGGGCAATAACCTTGGGGTCAAGGCTGTTGGCTATTTTCGGCCCGCGCCCGTAAACCATTGCCAGCACAGGCATTCCCCAGTCGGAAGCATCGCGCACCACCTTGCCGAAATCCGCAAGCATGGAGGCCTCGTCCGGGTCGCCAAGGTTCACATGAATGGACACGCCGTCAGCACCGTGTTTCATGGCGTCTTCCACCGAAGCGGTAAGGGTTTTGCGGTTCGGGTGGGGGGAAAGGTCGGTGCTTGAGGAAAGGTGCATGATAAGCCCCACGTCGCGCCCGGCCTTTCTGTGGCCGCAGCGGATAAGACCCTTGTGCAGCAGAACCGCGTCCGCCCCGCCTTCGGCAACTTCGGAAACCGTCTTGGTCATGTTTTCAAGCCCGGCCATGGGGCCAACGGAAACCCCGTGATCCATGGGTACAACAATGCATTTTTTGGTGTTGCGGTTGAAAATGCGTTCCATTCTGATTGTTTTGCCGATATGCATGGTTCCATCCTCGTTTGATACGCGGTAAGGGTTTTCCGCCTGAATGATCACCCGTTTTCCGTCCCTTGCTGCCGCAGAACCGCCACAAAAAAAGGGGCCGCCTGCGAACTTCGCCTGCGGCCCCGGAGTGGTTTATACACTATACGCTGTGTACCTTCACCCCCTACTGCCGCAGGGCTGGCTAAAACCATAAAAATAGAAGCCGTAATATACGGATTCAATTTCAGAGGTAAATCGCCAGGAGGCAGCGGGGAAAAGTGTCACGTTTCAAACTCCAGTGAATGTTGGGGGAACCATATTCCCGTGTTCAGGACTCTGTCAAGCCCTTTTCCACTTTTTTTTTACAAATCGCAACCGTCTTTTTTTTCAGGTGTTTCAGCCAGCCAGGGCAGGGCTTTGACAATACGCCGGAAAAAGGAAAGGCGTTCCCACAGGGGCGGGCCTTGCATGATTTTCAGCAGCAGGCCAGTGCCAAGGCTGGCCAGAAGGGCTCCCCCCAAGAGATCCATGGGGTGATGCTTCCCGAGAAATATGCGTGAATAGGCGACAAGGCCGGGAACAATACCCCAGAGAAAGGCGTGGAAACAGTTTGTTGACCAGCCCTGCCTGTGAGCCAGCGGCCCGCCGCTGCCCAGGGCCTCGGTGGTGTGCCCGGAAGGAAAGGAATGGAAGCGCCTTTCCGTGGAGAAGGGATGCAGGGTTTCCTGGTCGAACACAAAGGGGCGCGGCGCGCCTATGGCGAATTTGAGAAGATGCACCAGCGACATGACAAGGGCGTACTGCACCAGAGCAAAGGAAAGAACGAACTGCACCCCTTCCCGGCTCTTGCGGTACACGCTTGCGCCAAGAATCAGGGCAAAGGGTAGGAGCAGGGCCAGGTTGCCCCATTTGGAAATGAATTTAAATACTGCGGACAGGCCCTTGTGATAGTATCGAAAATGGCGGTACCACGGCTCTATGGGTTCGCCTGCCAGATAAAAGGGGGCCACCAGAAAGAGCATGAGCAGCAGGAAGGGCAGCAGGAAAAAAAACTGCCGCAGAAAGAATAAACGCATAGATTGTTCTCCAATAGGCGGGCTCATACCAGAATATGCCAATCTAGCCCAAAGGCCAATGATTTTTTTGACAACCGGGCACGGTTGGCGTAAGCGTAAAAATTTACCGGAGCAGTGAAACCACTGCCCACACGCCCGCCAAGGATCGAATCATGGGAAAAAACGAAGGAAAAACAGAAGCGGTCAAGGGGTTTGCCGACCTCTACGAGCCGGACAGCAGTATTTTCACCGCCCTTGAAGACGCGGCCCGCCGCATTTTCGGCAACTATGGCTATGAAGAGCTTCGCATTCCCATAGTCGAATATACCGACCTTTTCAGCCGCTCCATTGGCGCGGAAACCGATGTGGTGCAAAAGGAAATGTTCACCATGGAAGACCGCCGGGGCCGCTCTCTGGCCATGCGGCCCGAAGCCACGGCAGGCATCATGCGCTCGTATATTGAAAACAAGCTCTACGCCAGCAAGAGCGTGTGCAAACTTTTCTGCTACGGCCCCATGTTTCGCTACGAGCGCCCGCAAAAGGGCCGAATGCGCCAGTTTCACCAGCTGGACTGCGAATGCCTGGGGGTGCACGAACCCCTGCTCGATGCCGAGATCATCCTCATGCTCATGGGTTTTTTCAAGGAAATTGGCCTGACCGATCTTGCCCTTGAACTGAACACCCTTGGCTGCCGCGAATGCCGCCCGCAGTACCGCGAAACCCTGCTCGCCTTTCTGGAGGGGCTGAGTACGGACGATCTGTGCGAAGACTGCCGCCGCCGCATGCAGACTAACCCCCTGCGGGTGCTGGATTGCAAGGTTGCGGCCTGCAAAAAGGCCACGGAAAACGCCCCTGCCATACACGAGCATGTCTGCCCGGAATGCGCCGACCACTTTGCCGAGGTGCGCACCCTGCTGGACGGGCGCAAAACCCCCTATATCCTGAACCCCCGCCTTGTGCGCGGCCTGGATTATTACATGCGCACCACCTTTGAAGTGGTTTCCTCCTCCATCGGCGCCCAGGGCTCCATTGCCGGGGGCGGCAGGTATGACGCCCTTGTGGAGCAGCTTGGGGGGCCGCCCACGCCCGGCATAGGCTTTGCCTGCGGCATGGAGCGCCTGGCCCTGGCTCTCGGGCAGGAAAAGGCCAAAAAAGCGCACAGACAAACAGATTTCTTTGTGGCCCTGCTGGATGATTCCGGCGCGAGCAAGGCCCTGTACGCCGCAGAGGCTCTGCGCGCCTGCGGGCTGAAGGGCGAGGTGGCCTATGCGGCCAGAAGCCTGAAAAGCCTTATGCGGCAGGCTTCAAAACTCGATGCCCGCTTCTGTTTCCTGCTTGGGCCCGAAGAACTCGCCGCCTCGAACATTGTGATAAAAAACATGGCCAGCGGCGAGCAGGCCACCATTCCCCTTTCGGGCGTCAAAGACTGGGGGGCCATTCAGAGTTCGGAGTTGGAAAGAAAAAAGCACCGGTAGCAAACAGGTAGTGGGCTATTGTGAGTCGGCAGGGGTTGGAGAAATTTTGCCGTCAGGCAAGGAAGGCGAATTTTTTGCTGCGGGAGTATACTCTTACGGTATTCGACCAAAGCAAAAAATGAA
>JGI994J12354_10006188_pt1 | contig 10072 bp, 9 predicted proteins | sample IntmicLarv3ML3BL_FD_12354 | JGI IMG/M metagenome (IMG submission 12354)
CTGCGTCCTTCGGGATTTTACCAATGATTCTCGGCAGTTTGTATGTAACGGCGGGAGCAGTTTTATTCGGTGTGCCGATTGGAATTTTGACGGCTGTATTTATGGCAAAAATGTGCCCGAAACGGCTTTACAAATTCATAAAACCTGCCCTTGATTTGCTTGCCGGAATACCGTCCATTGTATATGGCTTTTTCGGACTTATGGTAGTGGTGCCGCTGATGCAGGACTTATTCGGTGGTACAGGCAAAAGCATTCTAACCGCATCCGTTCTGCTCGGAATTATGATTTTACCTACTGTTATCGGTATATCCGAAAGTGCTGTAAGGGCTGTTTCCGACTCATATTATGAAGGAGCTTTAGCGCTTGGAGCAAGCCATAACAGAGCGGTATATTTTGCGGTCTTACCTGCCGCTAAATCAGGTGTTTTTGCTTCGGTTGTGCTTGGTATCGGCAGAGCAGTTGGTGAAACAATGGCGGTCATAATGGTAGCAGGAAACCAACCAAGAGTGCCGGACAGTATATTCAAGGGTGTTCGCACCTTAACCGCTAACATCGTTATGGAAATGGGCTATGCCGCCGATTTACACAGAGAAGCGTTGATTGCCACGGGTGTAGTGCTGTTTGTGTTTATTCTGATAATCAACCTTTCCTTTTCACTTATTAAAAGGAGGGCAGACAAAAAATGAAAAACAAAAAACCGTTTGATGTGTTTCTTTCAATAATAACCTATGGAGCAGCGATAATTGCCATATCCGTGCTTGCCTTTTTGGTCGGATATGTCGTCATAAAAGGTGTCCCTAATTTGAAACCGTCTCTGTTTTCTCCACATTACACAAGCGAAAACGTATCGGTTGTTCCTGCACTCATCACAACCATCGAAATGACGGCATTATCCCTGCTTATTGCCGTTCCGCTTGGCATATTTACCGCCGTTTATCTTGTGGAATACGCAAGCCGAAAAAACAAGCTTGTCGGTGTCATTCGCATTACCGCCGAAACCTTATCGGGTATTCCGTCTATTGTATACGGACTTTTCGGTATGCTGTTCTTTGTAACCGCTCTCGGATGGGGATTTTCGCTGATAGCGGGTGCTTTTACACTCTCTATTATGATTTTGCCGCTTATTATGCGTACCACCGAAGAAGCGTTAAAATCTGTACCCGACAGCTTTCGTGAAGGCTCGTTCGGACTTGGCGCAGGACGGCTCAGAACGGTGTTTAGGATTGTATTGCCGGCTGCTGTCCCCGGCATTCTTTCGGGAGTAATTCTTGCCATCGGGCGAATCGTCGGAGAAACAGCGGCACTCATATATACTGCCGGAACGGTTGCGCAAACGCCGACAAGCCTTACCGACTCGGCAAGAACACTTTCGGTACATATGTATGCCTTGTCAAGTGAGGGTCTGCATACAAACGAAGCGTATGCAACGGCTTTGATATTGCTTGTTATGGTTATCGGCATAAACGCACTTGCATCATACGCCGCTAAAAGATTAAGTGCTGAGCATTCGAGCCCGTAAAAATGACTGAGGCGAAGGTTTTTCTGTTTTTGTAGACAAAAAACAAAAAAATCTGAGTCTGAGGGAACTTTTTTCGGATCAGCGAGAATGAACGAAGCATGATATGCTGGCGAAAGGATAAAAAATATGATAAAATTTGATATACAAAACCTTGATTTGTTTTACGGCGATTTTCAGGCTCTTAAAAATGTGAATCTGCCTATAAAAGAAAAGGAAATCACCGCATATATCGGATCCTCCGGCTGTGGGAAAAGCACACTTCTTAAATCCCTTAACCGTATGAACGACCTTGTGGAAAACTGCAAAATCACAGGAGAGGTTTTGCTTGACGGCAAAAACATTTATACCGGAATGGATATTATGAGTCTTAGAAAACGTGTCGGAATGGTTTTTCAAAAACCCAATCCATTCCCAATGAGCATATATGATAATGTCGCCTTCGGACCGCGGACGCACGGCACAAAGCAAAAAATCCTGCTTGATGATATTGTGGAAAAATCCTTGCGGGATGCCGCCATCTGGGATGAGGTTAAAGACCGGCTAAAAAAATCAGCTCTTTCTCTTTCAGGAGGACAGCAGCAACGGCTTTGTATTGCAAGAGCACTTGCCGTAGAGCCGGAGGTGCTTTTAATGGATGAGCCTACAAGTGCCCTTGACCCTATCTCTACCGGAAAAATTGAAGAGCTTGCTTTAGAATTAAAAGAGAAATATACTATAATAATCGTAACCCATAATATGCAGCAGGCGGCAAGAATCAGCGATAAAACCGCGTTTTTTCTTCTTGGCGAGATTGTGGAGTATAATAAGACTGATGATATGTTTAGCGCACCACAGGACAAACGTACCGAGGATTATATTACAGGGAGGTTTGGTTGAGAAGAGCTGACCGGGTGCTCCGCACTTCGAGTTCATAAAATGAACATCGAAAAACCCTGGAAGGTTTCCGACCAACGCTGCCCGAAAAAATGACCGACGCGCAGACGAACGATGCTTGACAAAACCAACCATAAGAAAGGATAAATGTATATGAGAACACGGTTTGACGAACAACTAAAGGAAATGAACAACAGCCTGATACAAATGGGGGCGTTCATTGAAAACGCCATTGCTCTTGCAACAAAAGCGCTTGTAGAACAAGACCAAACACTTGCAAAAAAAGCGATTGAATGCGATAATGAGATTGACGATATGGAAAAGCATATCGAAAGCCAATGTCTGAAACTCATTCTTCATCAACAGCCTATCGCTTCCGACCTTCGTCTGATTTCAACAGCACTTAAAATGATAACCGATATGGAACGTATCGGTGACCACGCAACCGATATTTCCGAAATCACGCTCGTTCTTTCTGATACGGTATACATCAAAAAATTAGAGCATATTCCGCAGATGGCACAGGCAACAATTAAAATGGTATCCGACAGTATTGATGCCTATGTGAGAAAAGATTTGGAGCTTGCCAATTCCGTTATCAAGTATGATGATGTCGTGGATAAACTTTTTCGTGCAGTCAAGGAGGATTTAATCGTTCTTATCCACGAAGATGTGAAAAACGGCGAGCAGGCAATGGATTTATTGATGATTGCAAAGTATTTTGAGCGCATTGGCGACCATGCTGTCAACATTGCCGAATGGGTAATTTTTTCCATTACCGGGAAACATAAGAACAAGAAAATTATTTAGGAGCAACAGTATGTGGATTATTTACGCACTTCTTTCCGCTTTATTTGCGGCGGTCACAGCTATTCTTGCCAAAATCGGGATTGAAGGAGTAAATTCCAATCTTGCGACGGCAATCAGGACGGTTGTTGTGCTTGTCATGGCTTGGGGTATCGTATTTATTACCGGAAAGCAAAACGAGGTTGTGAATATCACACAAAAAAGTTGGCTGTTTCTCGGATTATCAGGAGTTGCAACCGGGCTTTCATGGCTTTTCTACTATAAAGCGTTGCAAATCGGAGAGGTATCAAGGGTAGTGCCCATCGACAAATTCAGCGTTGTTATCAGTATGGTATTGGCATTCATCATTTTAGGTGAAGCGGTGAATACAAAAACCGTTATCGGCGGACTGTTAATTTCCGTCGGAACTTTGGTTATGGTGCTGTAACAGAAAGGGGCTTTATTATGAAGGCAAAAATCTACATTGTTGAAGATGATGACAATATCAGAGAGCTTGTATTATACGCCTTACAAAACGCTGACTTCACAGCACAAGGCTTTGAATGTTCGGGCAATTTTGATAAAGCAATGGAAACAGAACTGCCGGATTTGGTGTTGCTCGACATCATGCTGCCCGGTGAGGACGGCATTTCCATTTTAAGCAGATTGAAAAAAGACGGAAAAACCTCTCACCTGCCGGTTATAATGCTTACAGCTAAAGGCAGCGAATATGACCGTGTTAAAGGGCTTGATTTAGGAGCTGACGATTACATCACAAAACCATTTTCACTGCTTGAGCTTGCATCCCGTATCAAAGCGGTCTTGCGTCGGTCGGGACAAAAAGACGATGAAACCGCTCTGTTTGTTTGCGATAATGTCGAGATGAACACCGAAAAGCACGCGGTAAAGGTGGATGGTGAGATCGTTACCCTGACTTACAAGGAATTTGAACTGTTGCAATTTTTAATGGAAAATGCAGAAATTGTTTTAAGCCGCGATAAAATCATGTCAATGGTATGGGGAATGGATTTTGAGGGCGAAACAAGAACGGTTGATATGCACATAAAAACCCTGCGGCAAAAACTCGGGAGCGGCGGTGAAATCGTCAAAACCATTCGCGGAGTCGGCTATAAGGTTGGTAAAGAATAAAAGACAAGTCTTTTATTCTTGGGAATTTGCGGCTTGGCAAAAGAAAGGGAAACTCTTATATATGAAAAAGCGAATTTATCTGAATATGCTCATCTTGACTTGCCTAAGCATTATAGTGACATCAGCATTTCTTGCAATGACCTTTTATTCAGGCTTTGCCGGACAGGTTAAGGGCGAACTTAAAAATAAGGCAGAGTTCCTTAAAACAATCCTCAACCTTGAAGAATTTCAGGGTGATTATTTAGAGCGGCTGAAGCTTTCCGATACCGACATACGCATTACACTTGTCGCACCGAACGGAGAAGTATTATATGATAATACTGTCACAGATGAAAGCAATCTTGAAAATCATGCGGAGCGTGAGGAAATACAAAAAGCCGTTAGAACCGGTTTTGGAGAAGAAAAACGGCTCAGTGAAACAGTCGGAAAGGAAACCTATTATTATGCCATTCGGCTTTCAAACGGTAATATAATCCGCACGGGCAAAACCACATCAAGTATTTACGGAGTTTTCATCAGTGTTCTACCGCAAAGTCTGCTGATTATTGCGGTTATTTTACTTGCCTGTTTGATTGTCGCACACAGTCTGACCAAAAAAATCGTTGACCCTATTAACAAATTTGATTTTGAAAAAAACAATAAGACTTATGATGAACTTTCACCGTTCATACGGACGATTACAGCACAAAAGGAACAGATTACAGCAGCTCTTGATGAAATAACAAAAAAAGGCGCTGTCATTGACGCAATCACGGGAAATATGAACGAGGGACTGATCCTGACAAGCAAAAACGGCACGGTACTGTCGGCAAACAAAAGCGCCATATCTGTGCTTGGTATCAATACTACGCCTATTGGCAAAAGCATTTTGGAAACAACCCGGAATGTTATCGTTTTAGAGCATATGAAAACGGCATTGTCGGGTGAAAATAATAATGTGATACTTGAAATTGCAAACAGAACATATCATATCTTTTTCAGCTCAGTGGACAATGGCGCTTTGATTTTGTTTTTGGACATTACCGAAAAAGCGAAGGCGGAAAAAAGACGGCGCGAGTTTACCGCCAATGTTTCCCACGAATTAAAAACACCGCTTACCACCATATCCGGCTATGCGGAGCTGATGTCAAACGGTGTGGTCAAGCAAGAGGATGTAACAGCTGTATCCGTAAAAATGAAAAGTGAGTCAGATCGCCTGATTGCCTTAATTGAAGATATTATGAGACTCTCTGAGCTTGACGAAGCAGATGATAAAAAAAGCTTTGAGCCGTTTAATTTAACTGATTTGATTGCTGATGTTGCTGAAAATCTGAAACCCAAAGCAGAGGAACACAGCATAACGGTTGATATTCCGAAAGAAAAACACACCATTACCGCCAACCGTCCGATGATGTTTGAGCTGTTCTATAATCTGATTGACAACGCAATTAAATATAATAAGCAAGGCGGGAGCGTTACCGTGTCGGTAACGCAAACCGATAAAGGTACAGCGATTTCCGTAAAAGACACAGGGATAGGTGTAGAAAAAAAGCACCATGACCGTATTTTTGAGCGCTTTTATAGTGTTGATAAATCCCGTTCCAAAAAAATCGGCGGTACAGGTCTTGGACTGTCTATCGTTAAGCATATTGCCGCATATCACGGCGGAACTGCCCGGATTGAAAGCGAAATGGGTAAAGGAACGGAGATAAAGATTGAGCTGTAGATATTCAATATGGTTATTCCTTGTGCAAATAATAATTCCATACAAATTCTAATTTAATCCATATCAAAGGTTGTTTCGGTATGCTGCTTACACATCTCCAAAAACCGTGTTTTTCTTTTAAGTTGCTTGCGTTGGGGCGTACCCTGCCTTTTAGAAAATGAAGTAAATCACAACTTCTTTTTCAGCTTTAATATTCTGCTTTTTTGCGATTCTGACAGTTCACTTTCCCTTGTTTCCAAGGCGTTTACAAACATTTCTTTATTTTTCGAATCAATACAAACCGCTATTCGCTCAGCGTGCTGGGGTATTTCTTTCGCTCTGCAATTTGCGATATGGTCAAGTAGAATAGGGAATACGGTTGCCTGATAACTATCATTTGCTTTGCATAATTGGGCAAAAACGCTGATACTGTTATCAACCGTGATAACGCTTCCGTTTTTGTAAGCCGCAATAATTTCAGATAAGCGATTAAGTACCACTTCCGGTTTATTTGGAGTAATACAAGCCAGCGCCATCATACTTCCCCAAACAATACGATTGTTTTTGCTCGATAATGCCGTGATGAAATGATCTGCAAAATCCTCAATCAATTCCGGCTTTCTTTTCCCAATCTCATACAAGACCTTTACGCAGTCATTAGCCACGGCTTGCTCTTTTGATTTAAGCTCATCCGCAATTTCACTAATTCCTGTTTTGTCCGCGCCGGCGCATAATTTTTCAGCAAGTTCAATGTTCGGAGTTTCATCATTACGTCCAAGCCGGCAAGCTAACAATTCAATCATAAGCAACACCTCTTGATTTGCTTTTTACGCAAAATTACTTTCCCACGCAGGAAGTTTTTTCATCATTGACAACGCCGCGCTTTCAGCGGCTTCATTCGCCAATCCTTGTGTCTTGATAATGAAGTTCGTCATGCTCTCCTTTTTCTGTTCAAAAGAGTGCATGGAACCGTCTTCGTTGGCGCAATGGACGCAATAATCCTTGCTTTCATCATCCATTGCAAAATCGAACTTTTCTTTCATAGGCATACCACATGCTATACAGCTTTTCATTTTCCTGACCTCCGTAATTTTATTGTTTTATTAATGCCATGAAGCACTCTATCAGGGTGTCTTTATAGCATGTCAAAACCGAATCATTTGGCGCGAACAATTCGCCGTTCAGCAGATAGTAGTGAATCAAACCAAGCCATGTATTGAACAACATATGGAAAGGGATGGGTTTTATCTTCCCTGCATTTATTTCTTCTTCCAACACTTGTAAAAAATGAATTGAAACGGTTGACTGTATGGCTATGAATGTATTCTTAACTTCCTCCGGCAAACAAGCCGCTTCTTTTGTTAAGCGTTTGTAAAAGCCCTCATGCTTTATCAATACATCAATGTGCATAGCTAATAGCTTTTCTATGCCACCTGATTCACGCAATGAGTGTAATTCAATAGTTATATCCTGTGAAAAGGAATCCAACAAGCATATCAACAGACTTTCAACAGTAGGGAAGTGAACGAATATTGAACCGTGGGAAACTCTCGCTTCATCGGCAATGGCAGTCGTTGGCGTTGAAAAGCCTTGTTCGGAATATATTTTAATTGCGGCTGTAATAATTCGTTCTCTGGTTTGTTCTTTTTGCATTTTGCGTACACTCGCCACTTGATAATCCTCCACTCATTGAGTATATACTCATTATAGCGATTCGCAGGGATTTGTCAATACTATTTTGCAAATTAAAAAAATTATCGCCCAATATCCTGCGTCCTGCGCTGTTGCTGTTCCCGTTGTTCCTGTCGCAAAATACTGTAACGCTTTTGCTGATTTGATCGGCTTCCCGCACCATTTATATATACAAACAAGAAATCGCCAAGAAATCGCCAAGAAAATAAGTGTTGACTTTTAAAAAATAGTAATATATAATACAAACATGAGTAAATTAAAAGTATTAATAAACCAATAAATTTAATGAAGCGGGAGAAATCTATGAATAAGAATATACGTGGTTTATGCTTGCTTATTGTGATTAATATGCTGCTTGTGTTATTCACGGGTACGCTTTTTGTGAGCTCGGAGATGAATCTCGATGATATGGATACAAATATCAGACTTGATTTTGCGGGAGGGGATGACCTTTCAAATTCCGTATGGGTCAAGGGTTACACTAATATTACAAGTACATGGACGGGTCTTCCTGACACTGCGAACAGCGTTTTGCAAAGGCTGGGGGAAAACGGAGCGCAGGACGGAAGTATTATACTCAATGCGTCGGATAAGCTGGCTTTGCAGGTGAGGTCTGTCTTCAGCAAGGACAATTTATCGGTTTCAAAGATGATTTTCGAATACAGCGCCGACGGATCGGCGTTTTCGGTGTTACCCGATGAAAGTGTAGAAAGATATGTTGATGTTGAGGATGTTTCGGGATTTCAGATGGATGTTTTTACCTTACCGTCTCTGCCGCAAAACACGAAAAACATCAAAATTACGTTTGGCGTAACAGTGAGTGATAATAACGCATTTTGGTTTCCAATGATTGATTTCATTGACATTTATAATCCTAAAGCGGTATATTCCTCTGACCGTTTTGACTTTACTGATTATGATAAAAAGCAGAGGCTTGATTTCAATACAGGCGCAGACGGGCTTGAAAATTCTTATATATACTCGTCATACAATGTGAAAAGCTCGCCGACCGGAATGGCGGGATCGGCGGCATATTGCTTGCAGAGATTGTCTGAAAACGGCGGGGAAAGCGGTTCTGCGGTGTTTAATGTTACTGATAAAACGGTTATGGAAACGCGAGTGGTTTTCAATCGCAGCGACTATTCAAAATTTTGCTTTAAATTTGAATTGAGCGCGGATGGAATCAATTATACCGGGGTGTCCGCAGGCAATATTATAAGATATATTGATCAGTCGGAGTTTGAAACCGATTTCAGAACTGATATCTTCACAGTAAAAAACCTGCCTGCCGACACTAAGTACTTAAAAATGACATTCGGAACATATGTGCCTGACAGCAGCATATTTTGGCTGCCGCTTATTGATTATGTGGATTTTTATACACCATCTGTAAGTGACGGATTTTCGCTTTTAAATTACAATAAGTATTTGCGTCTGGGATTTACAGATCAGGGAGACGGGCTTGAAAATGATATTGTAAAAGAGACTGAAAATGTTAAAAATACTATCGGCGGCGTAGCTTATACTGACGACAAAGGTTGGTGTGTCCAAAAGGCAGAAACGCCTGAGGATGGTTATTTCACTTTGAATGTTGATGATAAAATGGTGCTGTCTCTAGGTGCTATCGTTCATAAAGACAACGCGTCCATCGCTAAGGTTCAGCTGCAATATTCACTTGACAACATTACATACCATGACATAAGCGCGGACGCATTGCTTGTAAATCAGGATAAGTCCTACATCTCAAATGACTGGGCGGCGATGATTTATACCGTGAAGTCGCTTCCTGCCGGCACGAGGTATTTCAAAGTGATCATCGGGACAACAAACAAATCGGGCGGGATTTGGTGGATGCCCATGATTGATTACCTTGATATCTACGTCCCGAACGGATATACAGCGCCTGATAAGCCTGCAGATAAACCTCCTTATGATTTTACAGGGCTTAAAAAATACAAGCGTTTGGGATTTACAGATCAGGGAGACGGGCTTGACAATGATATTGTAAAAGAGACTAAAAATGTTAAAAATACTATCGGCGGCGTAGCTTATACTGACGACAAAGGCTGGTGTGTCCAAAAGGCAGAAACGCCCGAGGATGGTTATTTCACTTTGAATGTTGATGATAAAATGGTGCTGTCTCTAGGCGCTATCGTTCATAAAGACAACGCGTCCATCGCTAAGGTTCAGCTGCAATATTCACTTGACAACATTACATACCATGACATAAGCGCGGACGCATTGCTTATAAATCAGGATAAGTTCTACATCTCGAATGACTGGACGGCGATGATTTATACCGTGAAGTCTCTTCCCGCCGGCACGAGGTATTTTAAAGTAATTATAGGGACGACAAACAAATCGGGCGG
>JGI994J12354_10006189_pt1 | contig 10072 bp, 10 predicted proteins | sample IntmicLarv3ML3BL_FD_12354 | JGI IMG/M metagenome (IMG submission 12354)
AGCCGCATGTGTTCGGAAACTGCAATCTGAAATCCCACGGCTATTACACGCTTTCCATGCCCGGCTCGGTCAAAAACTTTCTGCGCGGCATTAACGCCAACACCGATTTTTATGATGATTCAGAGGTAGGCAGCCTTGTTTCCGGCTATGAGGTAGCGCAAACGCNCCCCGCCAGTCCGGTTATCACGATGAGAACGTATCTCGACGATCCCGATGAATATTCGGCTGAAACGGCAACCGCCTGCTGGGTATCGGATTCAGACGGTTGGTTCTACTGGTCAAAGCTCCTCACCCCCGGCGACGCGACAAACCTTTTACTTGATGAAATCACTCCCACCGGAAAAACACCGGGCAGTAATTCCCAGTTTGCCCTCCACGTTCAGATCGAGGCACAGCTTGAGGAAAACATGAACTACGACGACATGAGCGGTAACGCCATGATTTTAACCGCAACAGCCATAAACGACAGCGCAAAACTCACCCAATTAGGAATAAACGGATAACAAGTTATTCGATTGATATACAAACTGATTAAGCAGGGAGAGAGCAATCTATGAAAAGTAATAAGCTAAAACGGATAATGTTTTCGGCGTCAACTGCCGTATTAACGTTGATACTGATATTTTCCAGTATTATGACCGCGTTCGCATGGTCGGATTTCACGCAGAGCAAAACCAATGCCTTTCGCGGCACGGTTGCGAAAACGACTGTTGTTTTACATAAATATGAAAAGAATCAAAACGGCGATATTATTCCCCATCCGGTATCAAATGCCGAGTTTTTGCTGTCCAAACAAAACAGTGACGGCACATGGACGCAAATCGGCGGGGTTCACGTCACCGACCCGTCCGGGAAAATTACAGTGGATAAGCTCAATTCGGGCGAATACAAATTTGTGGAAACCAAACCGAGCTACGGTTTTGAATTTGATAAAGAGGTCGTCGGAGGCGTTACAAAAGATGTCACTGAATACGAGTTTACCATCGAACCCGAAGACGCGGAAGGTCTTGCCATAAAAACGGTTCCTGCCTATAACCGCCGATTACAAAGCGGTCTGGAAATCACCAAAACCGTCACAAACAAAGACGGCTCGGAGCTGACTCCGGCGCAGCTTGATCAACCCTTTGAGTTTAAAGTCACCTTCGGCTATGCCGGCCCATACGAATACCGCATAGACGCCGGGAGCCCCGGTGGCATCGGAACCAAGCAAACAATCCAAAGCGGCGGCACATTAACGCTGAAACACGGTCAAAAAGCCGTATTTGAAAATCTGCCTGTCGGACTGTATTACGAAGTCGTTGAAACGCAAAATCCCGACTATATCGTCAGCAGCTCCGGCAATACAGGCAGCATTGAGCTGAACAAAGTCCGCAAAGCGGAATTTACCAATACTTTCGGCACACCCGACCCGAAGAAAATCAAAATCACCGTGAAGAAAATCGTCGAAACAATGAGCGGTGTGCTTCCCGACAGCGAAAAAGAGAGGGATTTCAAATTCAATTTGCAAGTCAATGGCGGCGCGAAACAGCCGTTTGAACTAAAAGGCTTTGCTCCACTTAACGAAATGACCTTTGAGCTTGACTCCGGAGATACTTATTCTATCACCGAGGTAGATCCGTTTGGATGGGGATATATTCAGACCTCTGCCCTCAACGGCATGGGTACTGCTTGTGAGCCGGATATCACCGTAACCTATACCAATACATTTGTTGGAACGGTTTGGGTGACGATTGACGGCGAAAAGACTTGGGATATGAAAGGCGACTCCAATGCCAAATACCCGAATTCCATCACGGTCGAGCTGCTTGCAGACGGCGTTGCCTCACAAAGCACCACTGTAAAATCGGTCGATGATAAATGGACATATAAATTCTTAGCGCCTAAATTTGGCGAGGACGGCAAAGAAATCAAATATACCATACGAGAGATTCCGATTCCCGGATTTACCTCTGTGGTAACAGGCAATAACATTAAAAACACGTGGAATCCGGATACGCCTGTGGTGATTGACCCTCCGGTCAAAGTCACAAAAGCGCTGCTGGGCCGCATCCCGACATCTGCTGACACCTACACCTTTATGCTCAAAGCCTTGAACGGCGGCCCGCTGCCAACCGGCGCAACCGGCAATCATATCACCATGACAATCACAGGCGCTGGTGAAAAGGATTTCGGGGATATCTACTTTAATACCGTTGGCACTTTCAACTATGAAATTACCGAAGTCACAGGCGAACTGAATTGTACCTATGATGATAATATCTACACCATGACCGTAGTTGTCGAGCGGACATCCGAGGGCTTGCTGGCTGTCAAATCGGTAAACTACTCCAACCGTTACAGCAAGACCTTTGACAATCCGACATTTATTAACGATTACGGCACTGAGCATGAACCGTCCACAGTCATTATATCGGGACTAAAAACATGGTATCACGGCGATAATCCCACCAGTAATCAGCCAAATTCCATTACCGTAAGGATTATGGACGGCGACAGAGAAGCCGCCAGCGCAGTCATTGGAGAAACCGAGCACTGGCAATGGAGCTTTAGCCTTCCGAAATTCCGTGAGGACGGAAAAACACGCATTCGCTATACCGTGAATGAAGATAAGGTTGACGGCTACACCAAAACAGTAGACGGTTACAATCTGATTAACACGCATGACAGTGTTCCGTATATTCCGGGTCCGAATGAAATTCTGCTGCAAGGTACGAAGATCTGGAACTTTAAAAACGCTCCGCAAAACGAGCGTCCGGAAAAGGTTACAATCTTTATCAAAAACGGCAGTACGGTTGTAAAAGAAATCACTGTATCAGAAATGACCGAATGGAAGTGGATTACCATACTTCCGAAGGCCGACAAAGACGGCAATATCATCCGATACACAGTTGATGAAGCCAATGTTCCGCGTTACACACGACAGATTGACGGATACGACATTATTAACACTTATGTATCAACGGATTACCCCGGCGACAGTCCGAAGACCGGAGACGACTCCAATTTGATGTTCTGGCTCATAATGGCACTCAGCAGTTTTGTTTTGTTGTCCATTACTTTGGTGCTTGGCTACAAATCAAAGCTTCAGGGTAAATACTACAAGCCTAAACATCGCTAACTTCACGCTCCTGCGAGCGGCTACGCAGGTACGGAACATCCCGCGGCATAGTATTTGCCGTAACACATGGTATGGCGCTTTCTCGGTTCCCGCATCGGCCGGGAGTAATCCTAAATACGGGAATCGGGAAGCTCATATATATACGGAATGCAAAGCATTCCACGGTATCGGACAGTGTGCCCGCGTTAGCCGCGCAAGCGGCATATCTGTCCGATACCTCCGGCAAGTAGCAGGCAGCGGACAAATATGCCTGTTGCCTGTTACTTGTCACACTGAATTAAATGAATGGCGCGGCTGAAATCTTTTTTTAGGTTTCGACGCGCTGTTTTTTATCCGCTTTACGCAAAACCATAAACAATTCAGAAAGAGGAATGGAAAAATGATCATCACCACGCTTGATATGATTAAAAAGAAAGAGAAGTTTGACGATATATATTTGGATCTGCACCAGAGCATTCGGGCGCACAGTACCCATGTGGGAATCGTAACCGGTGTAATGGCGCGGCAGTACAAGGAACGCTTGTTAAATGAATATGATCTGCCGAAAGGCAATTTGGAAATCACCATTATTCACGGCGGCGATTATCACGACCTTGGTTTGCACTTTATATCTTATACGTTATCTCAAAAGAGCGGACCGTTAAGCGAAATTGAATCAGAGGCAATTCGGCGGCACCCAGGATATACGGTCAAGCTTTTGAATGAATATGAGAACGTGTTATTTGAGAGCGAGGGAGCAAAACAAATCGCTTTGGACATGGGGCGCTGCCACCATGAGCATTATGACGGCAGCGGATATCCAAAAGGGTTAAAAGGAGATGAAATACCGTTTATTTCACAGCTTTGCGCTTTGGCAGATGTGCTTGACAAGGAAGCCGCAGACAGACGGCGCGACAGCTTTGATTCTGCTGTTGAAATCATATTGAAGAATAAAGGAATCCGATTCAGCCCGGAAACTGTAGATTGTTTTTTACAGTCACAGAATGAAATACGGAAGCTGTATACCGGCAAGAACAGTTGGATCAAAGCCGGCGCTAAGGGAGGCGCGTAAAAATGAGCAGAAAGGGTAATATTCAAAAACCTGCGTTGCTTATTTCCGATTCTAAAGATATTGAAGTCGCATTTACTAAGCGTTTTGCCGGATATGATACATCTGAGGTCGATAAAGTGATTGACATATTGCTTGAGAAAATTAAAGAGCTTAAAAACGAACAGGAAACAGAAAGAGCCGCTTACATTGATTTATCCGAGCAGTTTCGTAAAGCCAAGGCAGAATGGAACTCCGAGCGCCTTCTGCTTGTGGACGCCATGACCGTTGTACGGAAAGACGGCGAGCAGATAACCGCCATGGCCCAGCAGAACGCAGAGCAAATCATCGGTGATGCTCAGCGCGATGCCGGACGAACGGTTGCCGCAGCTAATCATGAAGCGGATGAAGTTCAAAAGCAGATTGAAACAGAGCTGATTCATACTGAGGCTATGCTTAGAAACATTGGCGGTTTTACTGTCCGGGTACGAGAGCAGCTTGGCACAATGTTTCAGGAAGTTGAGGATCGCAATCGACTGACATTAGCCGCTATTCGCAAACGATTACCCGATAGACCGGCGCAGTCTGTAGTTGAAGATTTCAAGGTGGATTTTGTTGATACGGGAGAAAACACATGAGCTATTTAAAAACTGCGGCAGACCTTCATATATCGGAGAATCCCATTTTATTCCGGAAAATTCATGAAGCAGAGCTGCAAAAGGAAAATATGCGTATTTTTTTAGAATGCGGCGAATTGCTTGTATCTTCAAATCCCGAATTCAAAGTACCGCCGCCCTTGCCGGAAACCGGGGCTTCGCCGGCTCGACGTCCGTTTTACAGAGCCATTGGTTCCAAACATGAAATCAAAGATTTTCAAGATAGTATTTTCAAAACATGGAAGGTTCGTATTTCGGTTTTAGTCATTGTTTCTTTATTGCTGATTTTGAAGGCATTCAATGTGATTTGAAACAACACACAAAGGGAGCGACATCATTGGTAAAACCATATATATGCATGACAATTATGAGGGTGGGGATTTATGAGCTACAACGCAGTTTTAGAAGCTGATCGTGCTGTTACGCAGAAAACGGAAATCTTAATTTCTGATGTTGAAGTGTTCGGAATGCTGAGGCATATTTTAAGCTTCAGGGACAATGAAATTGTACGGCATACAAAACGCACTAAAAAATATGTAAAAATTCTCGTGCAAAAGATGTTGAACATGGAAGAATACAAGGCATATCTGCGCCACATTAACTATGAATCTATTGCAGAGGTCATGACCATACACGATATAGGAAAAATCGGCATATGTGACGATATCTTGTTTAAACCCGGTCGCTTGACACGAACAGAATTTGATGAAGTCAAGAAGCATGTAATGGTTGGTTTAAGCATTTTGGATTCTATATTGGCAGGACGGATAAATAACAGTGCTGTCATTCAAAACTGTTATGATATTATTGGCTGTCACCACGAGTGGTGGGATGGCACCGGCTATCCAAACGGTCTCAAAGGGACAGAAATCCCTCTGTCTGCCCGTATTGCGGCGATAGCGGACGTTTATGACGCATTAATCAGCGAACGCAGCTACAAAGAGGCTTGCTCACATGAAGAGGCTGTACAAATTATACGATATGGCTCTGGCAGTCATTTTGATCCGGATATTATAAATTGTTTTCTTGATATTGAGCACCATTTCAGATTGATTTCAAATAATTAACCATATTGATATATAAAGTTTAGGGAGAATGTCAATATAACAGTTTTCAATCAAAGATAATTGTTTTTACTATATAAACGGATGCTCAATACGCATCGCATGGTTTCAAAGGCGCAGTTTAGCCTTTCTTGTCAGATAAATACATAAGTATATTATTTTTATTGAGGAGATCAGATATGAAAACACATTACAAAATAAGCCAAAAAGAACAAAATAAAATGAGCTGCATCCCAAATTTCGGACAAGGCCTTTTGGAATCAATTATAGAGGCTTTGCCTAAAAGAATCACCAGACATAGTGAACGGGTCAGAAATATTGCTTGTATGATGGCTCAGTACGTTCCGGATGAATTGGTGCCGGAAGGAATGGATCGCAGTGGCTACATTTTCACCTTGTCAAAAGGAGCATATTTCCATGATATGGGAATTCTCCTTTACGGCAACGATGTTGAAAAGCATCCTTTGGCTATCGAAAAAATCATGAAGGAAAATGATTGTTTCGATCTTTCATTTCCCGATAATGCGGTTATTTTGGAAACTGTGCGCGGTCATAAGGAAAGATATGACGGAAAAGGTTATCCCGATGGCTTGAGCGGTGAAGATATTCCCATTCACGCGTCTGTTTGCGGGATTGCAGATACGGTGGATATGATAATGGGTGAGTCGATGTTTCCCGCCAAAAAAATAAAAGAAGCCGCAAGCTTTATTCAGCAAAACAGCAGAATACTATTCCGGCCTGACGCGGTTACTTGTTTTGAGCGAGCACAAAAAGAGATATATGATCTTTACCTCTTATTCTGCGATAAAAAAGATTAGTTAGCGGTAAAGCGATAAAAGTCCATAATTTTACACATGAGAGCGCGGCAAATTATTTTGCTGCGCCCATTTTTTATTTATGAGGAGGTCTATTATGTTTAGGAAGTCCGCACAATCTCACTAACCGCAATAAAATAATAGTCCCGATAACCAAGACCGGTTTTTTAGGGAATTTAGCCGGCCTTAGATCACTGTATCCTATAACCAAATAATCTGGCGCGAAATTGGCAGAACAATGTCGATTTCGCGCATTTTGTTTTTAAGAATTTCAAACCGAAGGAGGTGAAAAAGAAAACAAAAACAGGTTAGGTTAGGCGGCCTTGCCGATGTGACCCTATTTCTCTCCCTCCGGCAGATGGAAGCGGGTCATTTTTATGATGTGCAGGGTTTTCCGTGTTCTGTATCAAATCCGCGCACCTCCGGGCTTTGGATTTTCAAACTGAAAATTCAAAATTTCGGAGGATACCGCTATGTTGAAATATAACGACGGCCGCGGTGAATCCAACATTATTCAGAATCAATTTACGGCTTATCTTGTGATTGCTATTAGCCGTAAAAAATTCCGTTATCAGCAGGGAGCGAAAAATCGGCAATACAGTGAGCTGTCACTGGACTTACATGAATATTTGCCGGAACTGCAGACGGACCCGGAATTGTTGGATAATATGCCGCTAATGGAACGGCTTGAAAATTTCCGGCTTCAACATGCGCTGGAGCATATGAAAGAACGTGATTTATACATATTCTTAGCCAAAGCGTTAGGCGGGCGTTCTTTTGTGGAGATTGCCGCGAAACTCGACATGGAATATAAAGCTGTCACGTCGATTTATTATCGCATGATTGCTAAACTGAAAAAAGAACTAAGGAGTGACGACAAATGAATTTCAAAGAACTTTTGATTCAAGCGAAGGCCGAAGATCAATCCGCCATTCAGCAGCTTCTTGATATGTACAAACCCTTGTTACTGAAGGAATCTGTAGATTGTGGCGTGTATGATGAAGATCTATATCAGGAGCTTTGCTTGACGCTGCTTAATTGCATTAAAAAATTTGATGTAGAAGTTTTCTAAACGTGAAGAACTTTTAAAAATCCATGTTGTTTATCAGGTGTATGGGAAAAACGGGCAGGCTTCGGTCTGTTCGCCATACACCTGATTTTTTGCGTTCTTTGACAAATAGTCGCCATGCGGCTCATAGCTCTCTACCGGAGGGTATACAGGCTTTACGGATAGTGTGCCATGATATGAGCTCACCCGTAAATAAAACAGCGCACAGCGCAGCCTGAAGCCGATATAAAGGCTTTACATACGCGACGATAAAAAGACGCAGGAAATGCGCCGGTGTGAGGGTGTTTTTGTTTTAAAAATGTTTAGCTTGGCATTGAAAATCACCTGTGTTTCTTGTATAATAAAACATGTCCTAACCAATATGAAAGGAGGCACAAGCAAACTGATGCCGGGCTGTGAAAGGAGAAACACACATGGCAGAAAACAAATGTGTTCAGCCTGAAAACCGTCTCAAAGACGCCTATACCGTGGAGGAAGTGGCAAACATTCTTGATATGAAGATACGAGCAACTTATGATTTTTGCAATTCAACAAGTTTCTTCATAGTTAAAAGGACAGGGCCACGGACTTTAAGGATTCACAAGCGCTCTTTTGATGAATGGTGGAATAGCCAATAACAGGTTGCTCCTAAAAAAATTCAAGGAGGCAACAACAATGGCATCAATTAGAGAAACCAAAAGAAAAAAAGGAATGGCATACGAGGTATTATTTTTCATCGAAACTCCGAAAGGACGCAAACAAAGAAGCGCAGGGACACTCTATGACAAATCGGCGGCAGAGACTCTATTGCAACAAATCGAATATAAGGAAGCAACTGGTAGGTTGCAAATACCAAGCAGTATTACCTTGGAAGAATTTTGTCAGAAATATCTTCCGATTATTGCAAGTGAGAAGGGATGGTCCCCCAGTTATTACAAAGCAGTGAAAGATCATTTGAAGGACCATATTTTACCTGCATTCGGCAAAAAGAAAATGCAAAAAATAACTGCCATAGACATTTCAACTTTTTTCAGCGATTTGAAAAAGAAAAAAGTAATGGGATCAAAATTCAATAATGTTCCAATGGAAGCAAGACCGTATTTGTCAGCATCTACACGGCAAACCATTTATGTTCAACTCAAGTTGTTATTCACCATGGCGGTAAAGTGGGCTATCATAGAAGAAAATCCGGTTAAGAGCGATAAACCTGCAAGTGGTGTAGTAAAAGAAGCGAACAGTTGGGATGACGAAACCGCGGCTTTAGCCTTATCATCCATTAAATCGTCGCTTCTTCATCTTGCGGTACATATTGCTTTGTTTACATCTTCCCGCGTCGGAGAGATTGCCGGAATACTGATTGAAGATTTTTTTCCTGATGTTCAAGGGATTAGAATTGCTTACACTCTTCAACGCGTGGAAAAGGAAGCTCTTGAAGAATTGAAACCAGAAGAAGTCTATAAGGTGTTCAAAGACAAATCTTCTAATTCTACTTCATCTCTTGTGCTGAAAGCCACGAAAACAAAGGTAAGAAAGACATGCGATATTAGTACAGCATTAACGGAAGAAATTCTTCTCCGGGTGCAAGCCATTGAAAAGCACAAAGAACTGTATGGCAGTCAATATCAGGACGGTGGATTGTTATTTTGCCATCCGGACGGAACACCAATCGAACCGGCACTAATATCCAAGTGGTTTCGGACGTGGAATAGGAAGGTTGGAACTGAATTAGGGCTTCCCCATCTGAAATTTCACGAATTACGGCACACAAGCGTTTCTATTTACATGGATCTCACGAATAACAACGCAAAGCACGTTCAAAGTATATCCGGGCATTCCAGCGCACAGATGATCTTTGATAGGTATCAGCATACCAAAGATGCAAAACGAGTTGTAGCTAACAAAATGGCTGACAAACTCAATCAGGGAGTGTCACCGCAAAAAGATGAAAGTAATCCTCGGCAAGCAGTGAATGAAAATGTATTAACTCAGTTAATTGAGCTAATAAAAAGCGACCCTCTGCTACAGCAGAAGATCGCTAATGCACTAGTCAGCACATAATGTGGCTATTTCGCGGTGAATAGTAATGTTGATTTTTTGTTGATGTTTTTTAAAATGAGCCAAAAAAATCAACAACCGTGAATCGGCGAGAAATCATGGAGAGCGTTGGATTCGCACAATCAAATCTCTTCATTTTGTTTTCTTTTTCGAGTTCGTTCAATAGGCAGAAACCCTGATAAACAAAGGCTTTTGGAGCTGGTGGTGGGAATCGAACCCACAACCTCATCATTACGAGTGATGTGCTCTACCATTGAGCCACACCAGCATATTTTACCTATTAAGCTTT
>JGI994J12354_10006190_pt1 | contig 10069 bp, 11 predicted proteins | sample IntmicLarv3ML3BL_FD_12354 | JGI IMG/M metagenome (IMG submission 12354)
GTGGCGGCGGAGGCGGTGCGAACAATTTAGGTACAGGTGCAGGTGGCGGCGGTGGCGGATTAAGTCGATTTATTGAAAATTTTACTCTTTCTGAAAATTCATATAATGTAATAATAGGTGCTGGAGGAATCGGCGGTAATGCCGGTAAGGTAGGAGTGTACAGCGATCCGGGAACAGACGGCGGAAACGGCGGTGATACTACAGGATTCGGTCAAGTAGTCCAAGGCGGAAACGGCGGCAAACATGGTAACAGTATCGTGGAAATAGGTCAGCATAGCTATCAAGGAATAGGCGGTAACGGCGGTGCAGGAAACGGCGGCGGCGGTGGCGGCGGCAGTTATCTTAATATCAGGGGCGGTGGCGGCGGTAATAGCGGAAGCCCGGGACAAAACGAACCGGAAAGTTCTTGGATAACCGACAGTAAAGGCGGTTCTACAACATTTACTGTTAATAATACCGCTTGCAATCCGTATACATTGGAATCTTTTGGCGGAGGTGGCGGAGGCGGTAATGCTACTAATGCAATCGGAGCGGCTGACAGAAGTTTCGGCGGAAATCAAGGTAATGCGACTTCCGTTGGACGCGGCGGTAAAGGTGGTTTAAGTTTTGGTTACAACACAGATGATAGATTTAATTATCGCAACGGTGAAAATGGAGGCATAAGCGGTGGCGGCGGCGGTGGTTCGGGCGGTTCGGGTTCTTCAGGTATAGCTTCAGGCAACGGCGGTACGGGCGGAAATGGAATAATATATATTTATGCAAAAATGATATAAAAAGAGGTATGAAAAATGATTGTAGCAATAATGAAAGAAAATGAATGTATTAATGCAGCATTATTCGAAGATGATAATTTAAAATTAGCAAAATCTTTATTAAAACAAAAAGTTTGGCGAGAAGCTGATGCAGTTTTGGAATTGCCGGACGGATTTGGCATCGGCGATAAATATATAAACGGTGAATGGATAAAAACAGAAGCAGAAACAGAATAAAATTAATTGAGGAAAAAGCATGGTAATACGTAAAATATCAATCAGTTTTAATCGGAATGAAACAGATATGATGAAAGCAAACGCAGACAGTTCATATATTGGTTATCAAAATGAAAATTGTTGTACCGAGCTTGTCTTTTTTCGACCCAAAGAATTAGCCAATACTGATATGGCTTTATTGTTTTCTGTAGGTGAAGATACACAATATCATTATATGGGATTAAATAATAGTTTTTTGATTCCAAAAGAATTATTAAAAGACAATATCTTGACAATGCAAATATATTTTTATGATATTAATAATATCAAAATGCATGTTAATCCAATAATTTTTAATATATTAGAATCAATAAACGAAGATAATATTGATGAAGTTGAATATGAACAATGGAAAGTTCTTCCGACTAAGGGTGAAAACGGAAATAGTATAGAATATTATATCGAAGATAATATTTTATATATAAAACGTGAAGACGAAACGACATATCATCAAATTAATATTAAAGGCGAACCCGGACAAAAAGGTGAAACAGGGTTAAAAGGTGCAAAAGGTGAAACAGGCGAAACAGGATTGCAGGGTATACAAGGCGAACCGGGGCAACCGGGCGAGCAAGGTATACAAGGCATAAAAGGTGAACCAGGACAAAAAGGTGAACCGGGATTGCAAGGTGTTAAGGGCGAAAAAGGTGAATCGGGACAAAAGGGTGAAACCGGATTACCGGGCATAAAAGGCGAACCAGGCAAAACACCGCTCAAAGGCACAGACTATCTAACTCAATCCGAAATAGACGCTATGTTTGCGTCAATGCAATACAATTTCAACGTCACGATATTAACAACAGCATGGGAAAATGTAACAGCACCATTTGTTCAAACTATATCTATTCCAATGATGAAATCATCTTACACGCCGACAATCGGAATAACAAGCGTTGACAATGCAATACGCAAAGAATGGTCGAAAATAGACGGAATTGAAACATTTAACGGTTACATAAAAGTATATTGTACCGATAAACCGACGGTTAATTTACCGATACAAATAAGTGGGGTGAAATAATGGGAATTTCATTTTTAACAGGACAAAATTCTGGAGAAACAACACCGCTTGAATCGCAAAAGACAAAATACGCTTTAATATCTTACGGTCCGCAATCCATTATAACCAACGTAACACTTGAATCGTTATGGAATCAATATGAAACTGACGAACTGGGTTATAATATTGTGTTTCAAGAATTTAGCACGCCTGATTCTCCGAGTTGGATTATGGCTCAGAGTGATTCACCATACTCGACACGTATTTTTCGAAGCGGCGGGGGTATACACATACAATATGGGTATGATTATTATAATATATTCAACACTCCGTACAATTCCGATACCGTTTACGAAATTGATGTAACATCAGAAAAAGTTATATTCCAAGGAAATGTTTATGAATACCCTTATGGTTATGCATCTATAAGCGATTGGGCGTATCCTTTGCAATTATTTACAACTAACTATAATACTCCAAGTTCTTACAAAAACAGTAGTATAAAGTTATTAAGTTTCAAAGTTTATGCGGGTGATATATTGGCATATAATTTTGTACCTGTTCCTGAAGGTGATACGCAATACAGTGACATACCCGCACCGTCAAATTGTTTGTATGAAACAATAAGACATCGTTATTATGAAAATGACGGATCGGGTGAATTTGGCATTGAAGAAATAGATTAATTAAATAAAAGCAATTGGTAAGGAAAAAATAATGGACAAAGATTTCATAATAAAATATTGGGTGCAAATATTATTCGGGTTTATTACGACAGCGGTCGGCGTGGCATTTAAATACATATCAAAATTGCGGAAACGCTCAAAAGCACTGGAAACAGGTGTACAAGCGTTATTACGTGACCGTATTATATCATCGTGCAACTATTATTTTGATAAAGGTTATTGTCCGTTATACGCAAGAGACAACATCGATTCAATGTTCGCAGGGTATGAAACATTAAAAGGAAACGGAAATATCCATGAACTGGTTGAACGTGTGAAAAGTTTACCTTTTGAGGGTAATAAATGAGCCGACAAAACTATTTTTACATGAAAAAACAAAAAGAACCGCTATCATTCACAAAAATAATGGTAGCGGCAGTTATGATTACATATTTCATAGGTGTTATAATTGGCGGAATAATAGTTTTTATGAATCATGAACAATTAGGTGTATATTTAACATTCATAGGCTCAGCAACCGCAACAACGATTGTGTTTTATTGTTGGAAAGCGAAAGCGGAAAATGTTGTGAAGATTAGACAGAATAATCCGAGTGAAGCACAAGAAATTGAAAACATGTAATGATATGAAAAATCTACTTCATATGTTTTGAAGTAGATTATCTTGTATTAATTTAAATTATCCTGATTACTAACATTCAATTTTTCAGTTAAAGCATTTTGCAATGTTTTTGAAAAATTAATATTTTGACTTTCCGCCATATCATTAAGCCATTTCGGAATGGTAAGTGTTTTTTTAACTGATTTGTTGAAATGTACTTTTGCGTATTCTTCTACGTCGACAGTGACCAAGCTTATAAAAACTTCTTCATAATCTTCGTATTCAGAATCGGGGTCAATAGATTTAATATCTGAAGGTTTAGGTAATGTTTCGCCGTCTTTTTTTGACATGTGTAAATATCCCGCCAGGCAATCAATAGCCATATATAATGCTTCGTCTAAATTGTCGCCGAAAGTAGCCAAATGGTTTAAGTCTGGGAAAATGACTGAATATTGTCCGTTTTTTTCTTTATAAAAACAGGCAGGGTATGCTGATAACATATAATCACTCTTTCTGTTTATTTTAACCCGGCTTGTTTATAAACCGAATTAACAACAAGTTTTGATATATCACCTTTGTGATATGGTATAGTAACTTTTCCGCTTTTTGTCGGGTGCGTATACTGATAATGAGAACCGACACATGATTTATATTTCCAACCATTAGCAATTATGATTTTTTCTAATTCACGAAATGTCATTTTTATACCGCCTTTATTATGATATTATTATATCATATAATACGTATAAAGTCAATACGTATTATATGATATAATGTAAAATATTTTTAAATAATCCCTAAATTGAAATTGCTTTTTTATATTAAAAAGAAAGGAACAAAAAATGACCAACAACGAATTCATAACAAAATTACAAGACATAGCAAAGAACTATAAAACCGTCTATATGTGGGGTGTTTTCGGTTCACCTGTAACAGAATCCATAATAAACACAAAAGTCAAGCAATTTCCGAACAATTACAGTATTGAAAAACAAAAAACATTACGTAACTTAATCGGAAAAGGTTATTTCGCATTCGATTGCGTTTGCCTTATTAAAGGGATATTGTGGGGGTGGAACGGTAATTTATCAAGCACACACGGCGGAGCAGTTTATCCTACAACGGCACAAGTTAAAGCAGGTGTTTGCCCCGACGAAACAGCAAGCGGAATTTTTGACAGATGCACTTCAAAATCAAACGATTTCAGCAAAATATCAATAGGTGAAGCCGTATACATGAAAAATCATATCGGTGTATATATCGGCAATGGAAAAGTCATCGAATGCACAGGTTCATGGGATTGTTGCGTTATGACTACTGCTTGTTTGAATATAGGAAACATACAAGGGCTAAAAAGTCATCTGTGGGAATCACACGGCAAATTACCCTACATAACATACGAACCCGAAAAAATAACCCCAAAATTAAAAGTAAACACAAAAGTTAAATACACAGGCATATTATACGCCGACAGCTACGGAAATAAACCCGGTAAAAAAGTCAGCGGTAATTTTATTGTGAACAGAGTAATTCCCGATCGAAAATATGGCGTATTAATCAGCAATGTCGGCTGGGTAGCAGAAAAAGATTGTGAGGTCATAAAATGAACATACTAAATTTCATATTGTCGAACTGGGACAGTATATTAATTGTATTAATTGCAATGATTACAATAATTATTCGTTACAAAAAAGGCGAAAAGACCATATTAAACGAAATATTATTTAAATTAGTAACAAAAGCAGAGCAGGAATTCGGCACAGGAACAGGTGAACTGAAAAAAGCGGCAGTTCTCGAATGGATTTACGACAAAGTCCCTGCACTGATGAAAATGTTACTGACCAAAAAAGAATTGGAAAATATGATTGAAAAAGCGTTGGAATATGCGAAAGGGAAATGGGAAAAGAATTCGAAGCTTCGGGAGTTTGTTAATAAAGATAATTGAATATAGTAAAATCCGACTTCTTGAAATATCGAAGTCGGACTTTTTGTGATATTTAGATGTAAATCTTGAAACCACGAATGCCATAATCTTTTGCGTAGATTTTTGTGCCATCCGGTAAATTTTTTGATGCTCTATAGATGTAATATCTACAGACATCTGCATCATAATAAATCATAGATTCCCCTTTCTGCCAATAAAAGATTTTCATATAAATTGTCATTTTTTACATTTTTGATATAAAAACATCAAATTTATACTATTTTCTATTGACAAAAGAGTTTATACCTGCTATTATGTATATACTTCAATATAGACATTATTAGTATCTTGATGTCAATAGCCCGGGTTGCTTTTATTGTTTATTCCCGTATATAAAATTGGTGGTAATTCGAAGTTACCATCATTTTTATTATTCATTAATTAAATTTAATAAATCATAATAGAAATACGTTGTATTTCTAATTTTTTCATTTGGATATAAAATTTTATTTTCTGTAAGTATTTTTAAATAACGCAATGCAGTAGAATATGGAATATTGCTGTTTTCAACTACTAAGTTTACATTTATAATAGGGTATTTGAACAAAAGATTAATAAAGTCTAATATATTTATATTTTTAAATAAATCTTTGCATATTTCTATATTTCTTTCATACAATTCATTTATATTCCCAACCATTTGAATATATTTTTCACATTGCTTAGAAACGGCTTTTAAAAAAAATTTCATCCAATCGTTCCAATTGTTTTTAAAACGCGTTTCATTTAATAATGAATAATATATATATTTATCTTTTTCTATAGATTCACTTATAAAAAAGCAAGGTAATGTAATTACTTTATGACTATACAAATATAAAGGAATCAATATTCGACCTATTCTTCCATTGCCATCAATAAAAGGATGAATAGTTTCAAATTGTGCATGAATTATAGCCGCTCTTATTAATGAATCTTTTTTATTTTGGATAGGATTATTTATATAATCAACCAATTCTTCTATATATTGTTCAATTTTATCGTGAGTTGGTGGCACGAAACTTGCTGTTGTTATTGTAGCATTTTCCGTACCTATATAATTTTGAATTTTTCGATATTCACCAAGAGTACCTTTTTTACCACGGGTATTTCCACTCATCATGACTTTATGAATTTTTTTTATATAATTTGAATCAATTTTTTCAGTTTTCAATTCATCGTAACCTGTCATAACTACATTGTAGTAGTTAATAACTTCATTTATATTTTTGTCTTTTTCATTTTGTGTTACTTTGTTGAATAAAATATCGTTTAATGTTGACTGTGTTCCTTCAATTTTATTTGAAGCAATAGCTTCTTTGTTTTGAAGAGTAGGTAAATATAATAAAGGGTTGATTTTACTGCTTTTAAGTTTTTCTTTATAAATATCCAAGTTTGAAACTGTTGAAATTAACTCATCTATAAACACATTAATATCTAATTGTTTTTCAATTTCATAAATTGACATAGGTAAATACGGATTCATATAATAACTCCTTTATTTATTTTAATAATTATACCATATTAATTTTCATTTGTCAAGAAAATTTGTCCATAAATATTTATTTTATTTATTTAGTAGTCATATATTAGCTATTGTGGTTGTAAAAGTGGTGTAAATAAATTAGTATAAGCTATAATAATAAAATTAACCCCTTGAGTTTTTATGTTTGAGGGGTTAATTTCATCTTCTAAGCAAGTACCCAAAAAATTCACTGACAAATAAAAGCAATGTTCGAGATTTATATTTAAATTGTGATTGATTTTGATAAATATATATGATATTTGTGTAATAATACAATTAATTTTCACTAAAATATTACTAAAAAAATTCCATAAAACAATATGAAATTTTCACGGTTGCATACAAGTGACATACAAATTTACAAAGTAAAATCGTTGAACACACGACAACGTAGTGCATATAGCGATTTCGAAAAAATATAGCCAGCCGTCTCTTAATCAGTGGGTCCGGGGTTCGAGTCCCCGAAGGTGTACCAATAGAAAAGCCCTGTAACGCCGATGTTACAGGGCTTTTTTGCATGTTTAACATTAATCTAAATATAGATATTATGTTCTAATAATCACTTAAAATTACGTGTAATTTTTTACGATTATATGCATATTGCACACAAATTCGTTTTCTTTATATATATCCGACGATGCAATATAATACCCATAAATATTACCTGAATATGACATATACAATACCCGTTAAACGAAAATTTCACTATTGTGAGGGAAACAATATTCACGCTTTAATTGAAAATTATTCACTTGATTGATTATTGATTTACTTTCAATAATAATATATAATAAACATATTCTATAACGGAGGTTTAAGATATGACAAATAAAATCGGCGAAAAAATTAAGGAATTTCGGTTGAAATCGAAAATTACGCAAAAAGAATTGGCTGACTATTTGGGTGTTTCGTTTCAATCGGTTTCGCGTTGGGAAAAATCTTTGTGTTACCCCGATTTGGAAATTTTGCCTGCGATTGCGAATTTTTTTGATGTTTCTGCGGATGAATTGTTAGGGATTGATAATTTGAACAAAAAAGAACGGATAGATTCGATAAACAAGCAACTTCAAATAAATTTTTCAAAAGGTTTCATAGACGAAAATATTACAATTTTGCGTACAGCGGTCAACGAATTTCCCAATGATTTTGAATTACTGAATAATCTTGCTTTTTATTTGAGTGTTAACGGTATGCAAAAAAAACAACCCGAAGCGGCGAAAGAATCTATTTCCATATATGAACGGATTTGGAAGGATTGCTCTAACAATAAAATTCGGTATAATTTAATACAGCATTTGGCGTATTTATATAAAAGTGTAGGTGAAAAAGATAAAGCGATTGGACTCGCGAATGAATTGCCGGTTATTTCCAAATATGAGTTAATTGTTCAATTGTCCGACGGCGACGAAAGAATCGAACATTTACTAAACGAAATAAGGAATAATTGCGAAACGCTTACACGAAATATCTCAGCCGTCGGTTGGACGAAATATAGCGACAATGATAAAATCGGCGTGCAAAATAAGATAAAATTGATTCAAAAAGCTATTAAAATTTATGAAATTGTATATGAAAACGGTGATTTTGGTTTCTATAATATCAGAATGAGAGAATTTTATGGAAATAATGCTATGAATTTCCTGCTTTTGCAAGATATAGAAAATATGTTTATTTGTCTGGAAAAAGCAGCAGAATATGCAATAACATTTGATACTTTACCTGAGCCATACAGACACACATCACTGCTTTTTGAGAAATCCGATTATTCTCAGATGCATTCGGTAAAAGATACTACGGCGAATGAAAGCTATCAGTTTTTGCATGATTGTTTGTTGGATCAACGTTATGATTCCGTTCGTGAAAATGAGCGTTTTCGTGCGATTGTTAACAAAGTTGAGATATTCGCTTGTAAATAATATGAGAATAATTTGTGTTCTATTTCGACGCTTTAAACTGATAAGAAGCCCTGAACCATCGATGGTTCAGGGCTTCTTATGTACAAATATATTTATAATTTTAAGATACTTTTTATTTTCCGATCTCCGCCATATCTTCCAAATTCCATTGTTTAATTTGTTTCCAGACCTCTTCATCCGGGCGTTTGGCTATCATTCGGTCGCAAAATGCCAAGTTGTTGTTTAACGCGTCGATAAATTTTTCTTTTGACGCCCATAAACCGAGACTGGGAGAGTCAATGAAGTAGACCTCTTCGCCGTTTATTATGTTCATGCCGGGCTTCATGGTCTCAGGGTTGTATTTTTTCGTCGCTTCATTGATATCCATATAGTTATAACCGACATTGTTGATTTCTTCTTTGGTTAGTTTGCCGGGAGCGTAAGTGATGTTAAAACGTCCTTCGCTTGAACCGTGGATTAAATGTGCTGCAGCGTGGGCGAGATTATTCAGTTCAGAGTCGTTTTTATAGGCGTCGAGGGAATTCGGTGTTCCTTTATAGCCGTATTTACGGATCATTTTGTCCACTTCGTCTTGTTCGCCGAAACGTTCTACACCGGGCGCGATGATAATCAGTTCGCCGTTGTCTTCGATAACTTTTCTGGTTCTGTAAATAGCTTTGTTGGCAACCCATGTACTGTGAAATTCACGTCCGTCCATGAGGCAAACGACTTTTTTAAGAGGTTTATCGAACATGAAAACCGTTTGGCTTCTGGCGTAACGTGCTGCTTTGACATAGGTTTGCGTATCGTCACCGACGTATAAACCCGTCGTTGCAAGATTTTCATTTTCATCTCTGGACTTGACAATTAATGCGTACACAGCAGGGACATCCTTGAGATAGGTACTCTCAGCGAAATTGTAACAACCGCGTAAAGGCGTGATAATTTGCCCGAGGTTGTTTTCAATACCGCAGAGAGCCGCAGTTAAATGCGATGCACAGATCGTTGGTTTTCCGCCTAAACCAATAAAATAATTTTTATTATGATTTGCGAAACCGAGTACTTCATGAGGTACAACCTGTCCGATATTTACGACTAAGTCGTAGCTTTTATCCAAGACGGCACGGTTGATTTCGATGGGAATTTCCCAATCGGCGAGTCCTCCCGTCGCATCACGTACAAATTCGCGGCTAATTTCACCTAATTTTTCGCAGCTGCTTTTCCAATCGTGTTTTTTAATGCATTTTTCGGGAATATTTCCGAACATCCACTTGTTTTCGTCGGGTGTGTGCGGAACGTGCTGTCCCAACGTCGGAATGACGTCAATTTCGCAGTCTTCACCCAAAATGTGATAGAGCATATTGGTCAGCGT
>JGI994J12354_10006192_pt1 | contig 10068 bp, 12 predicted proteins | sample IntmicLarv3ML3BL_FD_12354 | JGI IMG/M metagenome (IMG submission 12354)
TGCACTTGACCTTTCTTGAGGGGGCATCAATGGCTTTTAGGATAAGCTCATCGACTATATCCGTGGGGCGTTCCTCTTTCAGCAAGTCATTGTGTTTGTCGTAAAGAGCATTTACGACAACACCGTATTCCTCGTTGTTCAAGGTCAATATGCGTTTATCTTTTTTAACCATAGATTAACGCTCCTGTTCTTGATTTTTTTGCGGCTTATGCTGTTCAAAAACTTTCGCCATTCTGCTCGAAATATCATTAGCCGTGTCACGGATGGTAGAAAGCTCACCGATTATCTCGCTCGTTTCCATATCGGCAAATTCATCAGGCAACCGCCCGACATCAATATTGCTTGTGTCAAGACCGTTCTTTTTGCAGAGCATATAGCTTACGCAAGTAGCCTTAAAATCCGCTTCATCATAGGAATAATTTTCATCCTTCCTCGCAAATTCAGCGTGTGCAAGTTCCTTTGACAGAGAACGGAAAACATCGGGCAATTCCATTCCCGAACGCACCAAAATTTCCTTGCTCTCGGTCTGATACTGTGCTTCATACGGGAAGCCCTCAACGGTTGAAACCTCAACAGGGCGTTTATAGATAAGAGCGTTCAAAAGCAAGCCCATATCACGGGTAGCCTGCTGTGGTTGCTTGAGCTTGGCGGTGGTCTGCGAAATGTCGTAAACCTCTTTAGCGTTGTAATACTGACCGACTTTGCCATCGTCACGCACAAACGCATTGTTGCTCGGCTCAAGGATAAGAATAGGATTATCCTTTTCCTGCTTACGGATATAAAAGCCTTGTTCCTTCCAATATCCCTTATCACCGATTTTTACGGCATCGGGGCGTTTTGCCATGATAAGCAGAGCGTTTCGGACGGAATAGCGGTCAAACTGGATTTGCTTATCCAAATACTGTTGAAATTTACTGCCGTCAATGCTGACCTGTGCGGCGGTAGTATCAACAATTTCATAAGCGGTTTCCCGATTTTGAGCCTGCTTTTCTTTCCACGCTTCTTTATCAAAAGCGGGTCTTTCTGTTTCCTGTATTTCCTGTTCGGCGGTCAAAATCTCATCAAAATCTTTCATAATTTTTATCGTCCTTTCGATTTGTTTTTATTTTTCTTACGGGGTTGTGGTTGCCGATGCTCCGCACCTTTGGCGGCAACGGATTTGCCCGATACCGATTTTTCATCATGCTTAGGCAATGCCGCTTTCTGCTCCTGCTCCGATTTAATACCTTTCAAGTCACCTAAAACAGAAGGCTTATCGGATTTAGTAGTACCCTCGGCGGTTTTGCTTTTGCTCGTGGAGGTAGGCTCGGACAGAGGGCTTTTGTCCGTCTTTGCCATCTGGGGGTTTTGCGGTGCGGACTGCTCCTTTTGCGTAGGCTTTCCCATAAGCTCATCAAGGAGTTTCGCATCCTTGCTCTTATCGGGGGTAGTGATTTCGGGATTAGGCTTTTCGCTGTCCTTTGGACGGGGGGCGAAATTCTCAATACCCATTTTCCCCATAATGCCGTCAACCTTTTCTTTTTGGCTTGCATCCACTAAAATATCAACCTTGCCGTCCTCTCTCGGCTTATTGCCGTTCAAAACACGGTACTCAACACCGCTTTTATTTAGCTCTTTGGAAAGCTCTTTTAGATGTTCGTCCTTGAAAGCAAACAAAGTCAAAACCTTGTTATCGCCCGTAATATCATTAACGGGGGCAGGCTTGCCGTTTTTGTTCTTTTCTATCTCGGTTTTTATGGTCGCTGTGTCAACGGTAGACAGCTTAAACCTTTCGGCAATACGATTGATTTTATTTGCATCATCCTTAAATACCAAAAAATCCATTTGCCCGTCATTGAATTTCTTTTTGTTGGGGATAGGGAAATAGGCAAAGCCGTATTCTTTTGCTTCCTGCTTAAATATTTTTGCATTATCAGCAGAGGTAGTGAACACGCTTATAGGTCTGTCAATTTTTAACATTTGTGCAAGCCGTTTTCTGCCCTTTGCCATTTTGGGATTTCTGTTTTTAAGAATGGCATAGAGCATAGCCGCAACATTTTTAGCCGCCGAGCCTGTAATCTTTGCGGCAACTTCAACGCCCTCAAGCGACATTCTAACGATTTGTTCTGCCGCATCTCCGGAACTGTTCATTTTTCATCATATCCTTTCTTTGTTTATTTTCGTCCTCACGGACAGTTTGCAATTTTTCCTTGATAACGCCCGAACGGACGGTAATATCATCACATAATTTCACCTCCTGCCTTAACTTGCCGATTTTCTTTGACAATGCGGAAATCTTTGTTTTGACTTCGGATAATTTGTTTTCGTCCTGCTTGACCTCCACCGTTCGGGACTTTTTATATAGCTCCTTGCGGTCATTGATAAGCGACTTCATTTCCGCTTGCAAATTATCCCCATATAAAGAAAGTTGCTCGGTGGTATCAATCTTGTTTACCACGAGCAACCTTGCTTCCTTTGATATAGCATCCAGTTTGATTAAATCCTCACGAAATAACCAATGAATATATTTGTGTGATTTGGCTCTGTTCTTTGGGAAGATGCCGAGCTTGTAGCAGTAATGAAAATACAATGCCCGAAAACCCGTTATCTTTTTGCGGTTATTCAAGTTTCCTTTCAGCTTGTATTGTTTCGGCGGCTTGTAGTTTTCGGGTAGCGGTCTGTCGGGTCGGCTCTGCTCAAGAATACGCCTGCGTATTCCCTCAAGGGAATAGTCCGCACCGAGATTTCGCTCAAGTTTATAAAAATACGGTCTGCCTTGAGGTCGGACATAGATATACTTTTTGATGTCAATTTCATAGTGCATATTTTTGAGCGTATCGAAAAACTGCTTTTCAGTCATTGACTGTGCAATCGCCGTATCAACATCATTTTTTATCATGCTCCGCAAGGTAGGCTTTCCGGCTTCCTCCGCTTTGATTTCTGCAATATGCTTTGACTTTTTCCCTTTGGGATTTGGCAGGACGGATAAGCCATATTCACGGCAAAGATTATCCGACTGCGTTTGCATATCGTAATAATCCTTTTCGGTGCGGTGATACCGTTTGCCGTCTTTGAAAGAAACGGTGTTTACAACAAAATGATTGTGCAGATGATTTGCTTTATCAAGGTGGGTCGCAACAATTACATGATATTTTTCGCCCCATAAAATAACAGCAAGTTTCTTGCCGATTTCGTGTGCCTGTTCGGGGGTTACTTCGCCCTCCGCAAAAGATTGATAACCGTGGTAGGCAACAACGCCGCCCTCTTTTCCAAATCTCTTTTTTGTTTTCAGCATCCTTTGCCTTGCGTTTTGGGGCTGACAATTTATGCCCGACACAAACCGTTCCATAATCGGGGTCGTTTCATCCTCAAGAATATTTTTCTTATTTTTTGTCTTTTCATCGTTCACCGCATAATCTATAACATCGGATAGGTTTTGCGTATCTTCTTCGGTCATATTCGACTTTTCAAAGAATTTTGGATTTTCGGTTTTATCGGGATTTTCGGCATAGATGACAACCTTACCAATCCAACCCTTTACGCTCCAAATAGATGTGGTAGCCATATCACAAGGGTTTCGGCATCGTAACCGCATCTTCTATTTTGTCGATTGCATTTATAAGCATATGACGGGTTTCATCGTAACGCTGAACATCAATAACATTCAGCGTATGAGCTTTAATGGCAATCTGATTGAGCCTGCTTCCGATACCGTTCAATTCATTAAGCATTGAAAAATAATCGGGCGGCGGTGCATTGCAGGGGACAAGCCCGTTAATCAAATGCCGTAAATATACCTCACGGGATAGACCGCTTCGCTTAACCATTTTGTTAAAGGCTTCGGCTTCTTTTTTATCAAGCCAAAATTGAACATGAACATTTCTTTTTCTCATTTATCATCATCCTTTCTTTGTTTATTGATTTGAAAAAGGCACATAAAGGCAACGCCGAATAGACCGCCTATCAGAGTACCGATTATGAAAAACAATAATTCATACATAAGGGTTATTCCTTTCTTTTCGGGGGGATTGGGGGGCTTTGCCCCCTAACAAGTTGCCGTGTGGTATCACAAAGGCGATGCTTGGTGGTATATTACATTTCACTCCTGCGGAGTAGCATACGACCATCTGAAAAAGAAGCTCATCGCTCTTTAGCGTTCAACTTACTGCACATGACTTTGTATTCCTTGTTTATCAATGCCATATTCTCTGAATTGCCGCCGTGGTCGGGATGATGAATTTTCGATAGTTCTCTATACTTCATTCTTAAAACATTCAAAGATTTTATATCCTTGAAAATTTCCCCTTCCTTTAATGTGCTTTCGGGAAGCTCCGGCGTTTTATTGCAATAGTTATCAATAACACTTTGTTCTAACCGTTCCTTTTCGGGCTGACTGTTATTGAGTTCGGTCAACATTTCGTGCATATCATACTCACGCTGTTCAAAATGAGGTTGAAATCGTCTGCCAACGATTTCCCAATCTTTAATAACATAAACACCGTTGTCCCCATTTTCACAATCTAAATGGTGACAAACATCAATACCTATTGAATTTTCGCCGCCAAAATAATTACCTATGACTTGGCAAAGTCTTGCCCAACCATAGCTGTCACTTTCGGGGGTGCGATATTCTTTCAGCTTACAATAAGCTAAAAAGGCTTCTACGCTGTCCCTTCCTCCATTCCAATGAAGATATACGCCTAAATCAGAAGAACGCTTAGTGTCTACTGTTATTACTGCTCTGTTTCCCATAATAATTTTCCTTTCTGAATTTTAATTTTTATCGCTCTTTAGGCTTATTCCTTTTGGGGGTAATAGCCTTTCCGAGCCGCATACAAAGACAATCGTTGTAATCCTTACCCTTTGGCGAAAGGTCGATTGATACCTCATATTCTTTTGATATGACCGTCTTAATAGCGGTAGCGGCAAGCTGACCTTTCGGGTCATTATCAAGCCGTAAAACAATCTTTTTGATATGGGGATAATCAGATAAATACTGTGTTAAAGCTAACGGCAATTTGCTTTCTGCGATAACTTTTTTCGGCTGATATATCCCTGCAAGGGACAATAGATTTTCTTGCCGCCAGTCCTCACCGTCCATTTTTTGCATGGTCGCATAGGACAATAAATCAATGGCACTTTCAAAAAGATTGACGGTATCGTTTTGCTGTTCGGCAGGGATGCCGAATGAAAACCGTTTATCGCTTCCGTTTGCATCGCCTATATGGTCTGTACCCATTCCACGCACCGCACCATACTTTGGCTTACCCTGTTTATCAAAGCCGACAAAGACAACATTGTGATATGGATAGCTTTCATATACCCGTCCCGTCTGAACGCAAAAACTCACAATTTCGCTGTCAATTCCTCTGCACCTCTCAAGGTAGACAACCATGTTTGTGACACATCGGTTTGCCTGTGGAAGCAACAGCACCTTTGGGGCTTTTTTCTTTTTGGGCGTATAAATCGGCGGTGCTGTCACGGTCTTTCCCATGATTTGTTCAACCGCTTCTATAAAAGAAAAACCCTTGACTTTTATCAAATAGTCAAGAGCAGATTTGCCGCCGATACCTTGAGAACACCAATTCCATAATCCGTTGGATATTCGCAAGCTATCGTGTGTTTTTGTCGTATATTCGCCGCCGCTCACATGAACAAGCTCATTCGGGTCGTATGTTTGAAGATAGGTCAATAGGTCGATTTTCTTTGCTTCGGCAATCGCTTCCGGCTGTATATATGGCATAATTCATCACCTCCTTAAAATAGAAAAAGCCGACTGATTTTCAAATTGAAAACCAATCGACTATGTAGTAGTTTGTTGAATTTATTCTTTTTTCAATCTGTCATAACAATAATCACACAAGTCTGTATTCCCATCATCCGCAAGATAGATTGTCTGACATCTAACACATTTTTTCAATTCAGTTTCTTCACCACAATTTATGCAATACCCATAAGGATATATTTCGTTATCTAATGATATATACTCTTGATTGCAATTCCAACATGGGAAATCTGAAACAGGCGGAAATCCACCATCTTTTACTGCTGAATACGACATCATATCAACTTTGCTCTTAATGACATTCATTTCTTCTTTAATATAGGTTTTTAAATCCTCTGTGAACACACGGAAATTCTCATCATCAATAAAAGATTCGCTATCTGGAATATAATATCCTTCAAGGGTATCTTCGTGTGCTTCTCCATTATGGTAAACGATTTGTGCCTTTAACACTTTCGTTCCATCGAGTTCTTCAACCCAAATATTCATATAACTATCTTCGTCCATGCCCTCATTAATATCAAAATCTGCACAGACATTAAAATTGTAAGCATCATCCACCTTACTCTCGACTGAAAAAAGAATTTGCTTTTCATCACTATTATCAAATCCAAACAAAGAGCTAATCTGAACAGCATAATTAAAATATTCGCCATCATCAATCTCGCTATAAAAATCGTTTACTAATTCATAAAACTTATCAAAAACAGCATCACTATCAAGAATTTCGATTCCCGTTTCATCTTTAATTCTACCAAAAATATATTCTTCTTCCTGTTCTGCTTGTTCCTGCTCTGCTTGCATTGTTAAACAAAGCTCATCTGAAGGCTCTTCATCTATAAACTTGCTATTTGCATCGTTAAATAGCTTTTCAACATTCTCAAAGTCACATTGCATTTTTTCATAAGCGTTTTTAGTTAGCAACTTATTATGGGCAATATGATTTCTGTTTTTAATGAAATTTGTAATGTTTTTTGGAGGGTCGTTATCTACTCCAAAATATTTACTAAAAATATCCTCCCATAAATTAAATTTGGGTTTTCTTGCTTCATTTATAATCGAAAACACAGAACTTGAATTACTATCAGCAAGTTGCTTATGTAACCTCATAGCTTCACTTTCTGTAATAGTAATATTGACATCATATATATTAGATTTCAATAATATTTTCGCCAATGATTCCATTGTTGCAGAAATTAATATATCATTAATATTATTAAATTCCGGCACTTCTCTCTTAAAATCCACTTTATTTTTGTTATAGCTTTTTAATACTTCTTCAAGTCCTACTAATTCGCTCCAATTCACTCCAAAATGATATGTTAGAACCTTATTAACAAAAGCTCTTATCTTGTTTTCTATTTTAAATATTTTAGGGTATAATTGCATCCCAAGAAATTCAGACTGTTCATCAACAATCCAAGTACATGATTCCCATTCTTTAATTAGTATTTCTTTAATATTAATTTTTAAATTTTCAAGAAAAATATCATATTCAATATCATTTTCAGATAAAACACTTACTTGTAATTGTGTTGACTGCTTGTCCTCATGCGAATCAATAGTAAAAACGACTTGATAGCTTTGAGCGGAAGTAATCAACTCGTATTCTTCGTTTGCGATACGACCAGTTTGTCCTTTATAAACTGTATCCTTAATTTCATTTAAATTCGATTTGACAAGAGCAATTAAGTTCTCACAATAGTTCGTCCCTATATACTCAACTTGGGTTACTTCACCGAAATTTTCATCCTCAACTTTTTGAGATGAATAAATCATAGTTCTATCTTTAATGCTATTCAAGACAAATTCGACTTTCATATCTTAAACTCCTCGTTACTCTAATAAAATAAATTATAACACAAAATCATACTTATTTCTACAAATTCGGACTATAAAAGCGGTACAGGTTTTTTAGTCCTGCACCGCTTCAACATCTATTGAATTTTTTAGATTGCACCTATCTTTTTGAGATAGGCAAAATTATCTGTATGCCCTCTGAAATAAAGTTGATGTCTTTCCATATCGCTTATCTTCGTTTGTAAATTGAAATACTCTGATAAAGTCTTATGTTCCTCGGCTGAAAGTGAAATGGCGGCTTCGCCCTCGATAAGAGCAGGGATAAACGGATTGTCTGTCTGCATTGCTGTAAGTCTGCCGCAAAGTTCCGCATATTCCGAGTTATTCGCTTTCATATCAACCACGATGTCACTTTCTATTTCAAGGAAATTTTCTTCAATCCTACGGGGCAAATCGTAATAATTATCGCTCAACATTTTCACCTCCTGCCGCTTTTTAATAATACTATACCCATTTTGCAAAATTAAATCAAAGGTGCAAATTTGAACGGGCTAAAAAATGCGTCCCAACTTGGGACAGATTTATTTATTTCATCGTACTTGAGCTTTACTCTTATTAGCCTGTGGGAAGCTCCACCCATAGACCGCACCGATTTTATCGCCCAAACGCTCGGTAACACGGGTAATATCTGCCCGTGTAGCTCTGCCGCTGTAAATAAGATTTTGCAGGCGTTCGACTTGTGCATCGGTAGCATTTCCCTTGATTGCTCTGTAAAGATAATGATTTGTGCCGTCATGGTGACTTGCGATGCAACGCATATCGCCTTTGGTATCAACATACCATTCGTTCGTATCGCAATCAGAATAAAGACAATCCCGAATATTGCCGCTATCAATCATCTTATAGCCCGATTTTCTACCGTTCCATAATCCTAAATCAGCAACAATAATGATTTCACGGGGAAGCTGAATATCAAGGTTAGCCCGTTCATCGTCCAAAAAGTCATTGACACCTTCATAAAAACACTTGATACGCTCATCTTCGCTCATTTCGGGATGCGAAAATTCTTCGTTTGATTTCCAATCTTCATAATCAAGATTGCGGTCACTCCAAATAATGTGTTTTTCTTCGCTCATATTGAAACCTCCTATCACTCGTATTTCTTGGCAATCCCGTTTCTCGCCTTAGAGATTTTTTGAATACGGCTGTCAAGCTGTGCAACAGTCGCATTTATTTCAGCCTGTGAAGCGGCATAATAGTAGCCGTTTTTATCGCTACAAACGGGGATGCCGCTACTGCGTAGGGCATTGACCGCCTTTCTAACGGCAACACCCTTAATATGAAAAACAGCCTCAAGCGTTTTGCTTGAAACTGCGTGATTTTTCCCTTTATGATTTTTCATCAAATATGTGTGTAAACTCTGATTTATATTTCGTTTACCCACGGGGTTATCCTCCTATCTTATTTGCTCATCCACCAGTTAAAAACACCCTCGGCGGTGTCCCAATTCGTATTGGTATCAACCTTACCTTTGGCTTTTCTGACCTCAAGCATTTTCCCAAAAGCACGAATATAATAATCTTTGAATTTCGGATAACGTGCAAATTCACGTTCTCTGCCTTTTATCCCTGCCATCGGACAACCGATACAGCCGATACGTTCAAATCCCTCATCATAAAGGCAACAATGCTCAATTCCCCTTGAATTAAGAAAATCCCATACATCGTCTGCCGTCCAGTCGATGATGGGATTTATAACTTTTTTGCCTTTGAGCTGACAAACTTCAAATTGCCTGCGGTCATCGTCATTATCATTGAAAAGTGCTTTTTCCTTTGTGTTTCTTGTTACAACCTCAAAAGCGTTTCTATTGTTTTTCCTGCGTGTGCTTTCAGACCACCGAACACCCGTGACACAAATACGACCTACACCGCCACGCTCTTTTAATTCGCTACAACAATAACGGATTAAGCGTGTAGGCGGTATGCCTTTTTCCGCAATCAGCCGATACATAGATTTTCTATACATTTCAGCTTTAACATCGGGATATTTTTCACGGATAAAATAAACAAGTTCGGGTGGGTCAATGCCTGTAACATTATAATGAGCATCGAATTTTACTCCTGCTTCTTTTGCCAAATGATAAATACATTGGCTGTCTTTACCACCCGAAAAGGCAAGATATAATCCCTCATCGCCTGCAAGCTCGGCGGCGAACTGCAAACGGCAAATAGCAATCTGCACCTTGTCGATTGTGCCGAATAAAGTATCTTCTATTAACATTTTTCTTGTACCTCCTTTATTTTGGTTATGTATCGGGACGGTTTGTGCCGTCCCTTTTGCTCGGCTACTTATCCTTTTTATTTCGGATTTTAAGCCAAACAATCGCTCCCACGATAAATGCAACAAGAGCGATAGCTATAATGGTTTTGACTTCCATTGATTAGTCCTCCGTTCCTTCGTTTTTCTTCTTGCGGCGGCTTGCGAATAACAATCCACCTGTGCAA
>JGI994J12354_10006194_pt1 | contig 10066 bp, 8 predicted proteins | sample IntmicLarv3ML3BL_FD_12354 | JGI IMG/M metagenome (IMG submission 12354)
GCAGCCGCTCTCCTGCGGCTTGATGTAAGGCTCGTGCATATCGGACACGGTGGTTTTGTAATAGCCGACGGTGGACTGCGCCGAGAAGTCCGGCAGGTTTTCGTATTCGCCCAAGCCGTAGTATTCCACGTTCTCGAAGCTGCGCGGCAGCTCCAGCACCGCGCCGAAGCGCAGGATATCCGCCGCCATTTCCTTCTTATGCTTGAACTTGATTTTGGATTCCACATCCATTGCGCCGCCGGGGTAAACGGTGTATTCCATCTCCACGCGGGCAATGACCTTTTTGCCGACGACCAGGTCATACAGCAGCTCTACCTCGACCTCGGGGGCATCCTCGTCCGCGTCCAGCTCGAACTCAAATTCCTTGAGGACGACCTCGTATTTGTCGTGCCCGGCCTCCGTCCATTGCATCTGGCGGCCGCGGTCATTGTCGATAAACGGACGGAAGATATTGGGCGTGAAGCCTGCACGGTCTGCGGGCGTTTGGTTGATAAGCTCCTTCTCGCCCAGCTTGTAGCTGGATACATCGCCGGTTTTGCTGTTGAAGCAGACTGCGCCGCCGGTGAAGTTGACGGTGAGGATTTTGCCGTCGTAATTGAGCGTCAGCTCCTTGCCGCGCGGACGCGGCTGACGGATGGCGAACTCCTGCAGCAAAATCTGCTCCTTCGCCACAAACGCGCCGTTTTCATCCTTGTAGGTAAAGTTGACATAGCATTCGCAGCGCTTGGGGAAGCTCAAATCCAGCGTCACGCACTGCTCGCCCTGCGGCGCAATATCCAGCGGGAAGCTGCCGCTCGCGGCCTCAATGCCGTCTTGAAGCAAGCTCCACTCCGCCGTGAGATAAGAGGCGTTGCGGAAGCGGTTGGTGTTGGTGAAGACGAAGGAGCCATCCTCCGCCTGCCGTGCGCGCACCGGGCGGTAGACCGCCTGCATTTCCCGCGCGCCTGTGTGCAGGCGGCGGTCGGGGTAGACCAGGCCGTCTACACAGAAGTTGCCGTCATGCCGCCACTCGCCGTGGTCGCCGCCGTAGGTGAACTTCAGCGGGCCGTTTTCGTGGTACATGGCATGGTCCGCCCACTCCCAGATACAGCCGCCCATATAGACATCGTCGGAGTAGATAATCTGCCAATATTCCTCCATCGCGCCGGGGCCGACGCCCATGGCGTGGGCATATTCGCACATATAGAAGGGCTTACCTATATACTGCGGATTCACACGGGTGCCCTCGCGGATGGCAATGAGGTTCTCGTGGTTGGTATACATCTCGGAAATAACATCATAGGAATGGCGCGGGGTGCGGATGACGCCCTCGTAATGCACCGGGATATGCGGGCACACACGCTTGATTTCGTTATACGCCTCGTCCTGGCAGGCCCATCCCTCCGCCTCGTTGCCCATTGACCACATGGTGACGCAGGCATGGTTGCGGTCGCGGTAGACCATGCGCAGAATACGGTCCACATAGCGCGGTGCCCAGGCAATATCATGGCTGATGAGCTGCCCGTTGCGGTGCGGCTCCACGCAGCAGCCGTGGGTCTCAATGTCTGCCTCGTCCACAATGTAAAGGCCGTAGACATCCGCCAGCGTCAGCAGCTGCGCGTCGGGCGGATAGTGAGAGGTGCGAATGCAGTTGCCGTTGAGGGACTTCACGAGCTTCACGTCCTGCTCATAGTCCGCCCAATCCATGGCATAGCCCTTGAGATAGTTGGTGTCGTGATGATTCACGCCCTTGAGCTTGATGGGCTTATCGTTGAAATAAAAGACATTGCCGCGGATTTCAATCTGCTTAAATCCCGTCATATTGCGCAGCACCTGCACGGTTTTTCCGTCCTTTTTCAGGGTCAGATACAACTCATAGAGCGTGGGCACCTCGGCGTTCCACGGCTCCACATTCAAAGAATTCAGCGAGAACTTGACGGCGGCAGCAGCGGGGACTTCTTCTGTAATCCACTCGCCGTTGTTGTCGAACTCCAGGCAGACGCTGCAGCCGTCCGTGTCGCCCGTGAGGATCACGGCGGCATCCAGATGCCAGCCGGTGGCGTCCTTGCGGGTATGCAGCGCATAGTCCTCAATGCTCGTCTTCGGCAGACCGTAGAGCAAAACATCGCGGAAGATGCCGTTCTCGCGGAACATATCCTGGCACTCCAGGAACGTGGCTGTGGACCACTTGGGCAGCACGGCCACCAGCTCGTTTTCGCCCTTTTGGACGAAAGCGGTAATGTCAAACTCCGCCGTATTGTGCGCACCCTCGCTGTAACCGACGAATTTGCCGTTGATGTAAAGGTTGACGCAGGGAATCACGCCCAAAAAGTCCAGATAATAGGTGTCGCAAAGGGCATCCAGCGTGAACAGCTTGCGGTAGACGCTGATGGGCATCTCCTCCGGCAGCTCCGGGGGGGTATTGTCAAAGGGATAGGGCACGTTGATGTAGGCCGCGCCGTCATAGCCGGTACGCTGCCAGGTACAGGGCACCTGGATTTTGTCGAAGTCCACGGCGGCGGTGTCCAAATCCACCGGCATATCGGCTTCCTTGGCGTAGTACTTGAAGTCCCACTCGCCGGAAAGCAGGGTCACAAGCGGCGAGCTGAAGCGCTCCCGCGCCAAGGGGGTTTCGGCGAGCTTCTTTTTGTCCGTGTAGGGGATAAAGTAGGCGCGTCCCGCGCGTTTGTTCAACGCGAAGGTGTCAAAATCGCGGTGGTTGGTGCTGTTGATTTTGTACTGCATATCGTCCTCCTGTTTTTGTTTTTATTTCTGCGGCGGATACACGATACCGAGCTTTTCGCGCACGGTGTCCATCTGCCGCATGATTTCCAGAGATTGCGCATGGGGAATCAAGTCGCTCTCCTTTTTACCCGCGAGGATGCAATTGTTCGCCTCTTCAATTTCATGCTCGAAGCCGTTGCCCTTGTAGGGCACATGGTATTCCTGCGGCTCCTCGCCTTCCTGATAGACCACGAAATCCTGCGTGGCGTAAAAACGGTTGAGGGCAATGCGGCCGTCGTCGCAGAAAATTGCGCCGTCGGACGGGCGGTTGAGCGTCATGCCGCTGACCATATGCGCGATGGAATTGTCTTCATAGCGCAGCAGGACGTGGCAGGTGTCGTCCGTGCCGTTGGCCTCGCTCACATCGCCCACGGTCTGAATTTCCGCCACGGGGGCGGGCGCAAACCAAGAGGCAAAGTGCATGGCGTAGCAGCCGACATCCAGCATGGAGCCGCCGCCGTATTCGAGCTTGAAGGCGTGGTGCTCCGGCTCATCGCGCATGTCGTAGGAGAAGCAGCCCTCCATGCCGCGCACCTTGCCCAGCGCACCGGAATCCAGAATCTCCTTGATTTTCACAATGCCCGGCACCGCGCGCGCCCACATGCCCTCCATGAGAAACACGTCGTTCTCTTTCGCGCAGGCAATCATGCGCTCCAGCTCCTCGCTGCTGCAGGTGATCGGCTTTTCGGAGAGCACCGCCTTGCCGTTTTGCATGAAGAGGATGCCGTTGGGGCAGTGAAGTGAATGCGGCGTTGCGATATAGGCCGCATCGATTACGTCGCTCTGCGCCATCGCCTCATAGCTGCCGAAACGCACGGGAATGCCATGCTTGTCGGCAAAGGCCTCCGCCTTTTCGGCGCTGCGCGAGCAGACTGCAGCGAGCTGCGCGTTTTCGGTGTTTTTGCAGGCCTCGGCAAAACGGTTGGCAATGTCCCCCGTGCCGATAATCCCCCAGCGTACCTGTTTCATGACCGTTTCCTTCTTTCTATGTTCAGTCGATTTCGTGTTCGCAGTATTGGCAGATAAGCTTGCCGCCGTTTTCGATGAATAGATGCGGCAGATATTCCTCCGTGCGGGTAATGCAGCGCGGATTGGTGCACCAGGCATCGTGCGTGGATTTCGGCACCGGCGGCACCTCATAACGGCGGTTTTCCAGAATACGCATAATCAGCGCCATGCGGGCAAACATGCCGTATTCCGTCTGCTCAAAGTATCTCGCGCGCGGGTCGTCGTCCACCGCAACGGTGATTTCGTCCACACGCGGCAGCGGATGCAGCACGCGCAAATCGGGCTTGGCGCGGGCGAGCTTTTTCTCGTCCAGCACAAACACACCCTTTTGCGCCTCGTAGTCTGCCGGGTTGGCAAAGCGCTCCTTTTGAATGCGGGTCATATACAGCACATCCAGCTCCGCGATGGATTCCTCCAGGCTTTCCGAATAGCTGTATTTGCAGCCCAGCGCGTCGAGATACGCCAGGCAATAGGGCGGCACGCGCAGCTCCGGGGTAGAAATCATCACGAAGCGGTTGTTTTTGTATTTGGCAAGGCTCTTCATGAGCGAATGCACCGTGCGGCCGTTTTTATTGTCCCCGCACAGACCAATCACGAGATTGTCCAGCTGCCCCTTTTCATAAGTAAGCGTCACCAAATCCGTTAAGGTTTGGGTAGGGTGCATGTGCCCGCCGTCCCCCGCGTTGATGACGGGGCAGCGCGAATACAGGGATGCCGCCAGCGCCGCACCCTCAAAGGCGTTGCGGATGACAATGACATCCGCATAATTGCTCACCACGCGGATGGTATCCTTCAGGCTCTCGCCCTTGGACACGGAGGACGCGCCGGGGTCGTTGAAGCCAATCAGCTTGCCGCCCAAACGCAGCATGGCCGCCTGAAAGGACATCTGCGTGCGCGTGGACGGCTCATAAAAGAGCGTCGCCATAAGCTTGCCATGGCAATGGTCGGTGAAATAACTGGGATTCTCTTGAATCACGCCCGCCGTGCGGATGATTTCGTTCAAATCCGAGGGCATCAGCTGGTCAATGTCGATGAGGTCTTTTGCCTGCATATCCGTTCTCCCTTTTCCGCAATTTTCTCTCCCATACATTCTACCGATATTCCGGGGGAATGTCAATGCAATCCGCTGCTTTATTTTGCGGAATAGGCGCGTTTTCCCCAAACGGATGCCTGCCGCTCGACCCAGCATTTTTCATAGGCTGCCCAGCGTTCGGCATCCGGCCATTTGCCGGACGCGATTTCCTTGGCATACACGCGCTGAAAGCGGCGGTACCACAGCTCGGACGGAATGCCCACCACGAACAGATAGAGCGGGCCGTAAAGGATGTTCTGCAGGCCGTGCCCCGCCTCGTGGCATTTGGTGTATTCCCCGGCATTGCCGCCCAAAAAGAAGAAAGGACCCAGGTTGTTGCTGCCATATGGGCGTACCTGTTCAAAATAGATGTTGCCGTGAAACAGCTTGGGTTTCAATCCCCGCGCCAGACAGAGCACGGCCATGCCCGCCCCTGCGAGCGCGGCGGGCAGCCCCCAGGTCAGGGACAAAAACCACAGCAGCAGCATCCTTCGCGTTTTCATTCGCTCAGCTCCTTCCCGATATTCTCCCGCTTTGCAATCCACAGCGCTTCATAGGGCTGCCCGGTCATCTCGGCGAGCAGGCGCTGCTCCTCCTGCGGAATTTCGGCTGCGCCCTGTACGCGCTTTTGGCGGATGTGCGCCCGAATGCGCGCGTGCGTCTTGGCGTTGAGCGTGTAATTGCACGAGAGCAGGTACATCCCAAGCGCCGCCGCAATGGGCAGAACGCAGAGCATGATTTTCACCGCCGCCATTGCGCCGCCGGTCGCCTGCGCCGGGGTGGTGTTGTCCTTATCTAAATGAAAGACGGACATCAGAACGGTGAACAGCAGATAGGCCGTTCCCTGCATGGCCTGCTTGCCCAACTTCACGAGACCCGCGCTGACACCCTCTCGCCGTTTGCCGTAAATCAACTCGTCCACGTCCGGCAAATCCGGCATCAGCGCCGCCGGGACGAAGCCCAGGCAGGAGGAACCCGCGCCCGCCAGCGAAACGCCCGCCAAGAAAATCCACAGCGGCGTTTGCGGCGTGACACAGAGCAAAATCAGCAGTCCCGCCGCCATCACAGGCAAATCCACATAGAGCGGGAAGTGCTTGCTGCGCTTTTTCATCCAAATGACATTCGGGATGAAGAAGAGCATCTCAAAGCCATCCTTGAGGTTGACGGTGATGAAAATGAGTGTCAGCGTGCCGAGCAGCGGCAGCTCGATTTGCCGGTTGCTGTATATCAGCAGCACGAAGATGACCAGCGTACTCACAATCGCGTATTGGTTGAACGCGCCGAGCATGGTCATGGCGTAGCACTTGCGGTAAAGGCGCGAGCGCAGCAGCTGCACATAGCCCTGCATCGTTTCGCGGAAGGAATAGCGCTCCCCAGTGGGCAAATCCCGGTTTTCCTTGGAGCCCAGGAAGGTAATCAGCAGCGGCAGGGCAAACATCGCGCCCAGCACCACGCCCAAAACGGAAAAATTGCGGATGTTGTCTGCGTAGTCCGCTGTGGTTTCCACTTGGATGAGCGCCTCATAGATATAGGTGGAGGCCAGGCTCGTGAAGCCCGAGAACAGCATCCGATAGGAGGAATAATCCGTGCGCTCATCATAGCTTTCCACCATGCGCGGCAGGAGGGCATCGTAGGGCACAATGCCGATGGAGGAGGCGGTGCTGAAGAGCATATAGGCAAAGGTGAAATAGAAAAAGCGCGCCCACTTCCCCTGGATGCCCAAATCCGTCCAGAGCAGCGCGTAGGAAACAAACACGGGCAGCACGCTCGCCAGCAGCCACGGACGGCATTTGCCCCATTTGGTGTTGGTCTTATCCACCAGCACGCCGATGAGCGGGTCGATGATGCCGTCCCAGACCTTGCTCACGCCCGTAATCAGCCCCGCCATAATCGGGCTGAAGCCCATGGCATACATCAGGAAGTAGAGATAATAGAGCGAGAGCACCTGCCCCACTCCGCCGTCCAAAGCAAAGCCCGTGGCATAGGCTGTGACACGCCAAAACTTGCGGAAACCGCGCGCTTCTGTGTTCATATGCAAACCCCTCCATACAAGCTTTTTTCATTTTAGCATATTCCGGGTGCTGCCGCAATCCCAAAAAAGCGGCGAAAAGTTTATTTTCAACAAAAAAGGGGAAGAAACACCAGCCTTACTGCCCCGAATTTGAAAGTTCTCAAAATAACACTTGCAAAAATGGCTGGAATATACTAAAATAGATTCCATTATCTTAAAAAAATGCGAGGAAACGAAAATGAACTTTCAAAACATGACAAGCGAAGCACGCGCCGCGCTCCTTTCGGAGCTGCAAGGGCAATACCAAGACTTTTGCGCGAAAGGGCTGAAGCTGGATATGTCCCGCGGGAAACCGGGAGCCGACCAGCTCGCGCTCTCCATGGAGCTGCTGGACGCGGCGCTGATTGCACAGGATGTCAAGGCACAGAACGGCTTTGACGTGCGCAACTACGGCGTGATGGACGGCATCCCCGAATGCAAGGCGCTCTTCGCGGAGCTGCTGGATGTCCCGGCTGAAAACCTGATTGTGTTCGGCAACTCCAGCCTGAACGTGATGTATGACTACGTTGCCCACTGCATGACCCACGGCGCGGGCGGCACACCCTGGAGCCGTCTGCCGCGCGTAAAATTCGCCTGCCCCGTCCCCGGCTATGACCGCCATTTTGCGATTCTGGAATATTTCGGCATCGAGATGGTCAACGTCCCGATGACCGCCGAGGGTCCCGATATGGATGTCCTGGAGCAGCTGGTGCGGGACGAGGACGTGCGCGGCATGATCTGTGTGCCCAAGTACTCCAACCCGGAGGGCACGACTTTCTCCGCGCAGACCGTACGCCGCATTGCCGCACTGAAGCCCGCCGCCAAGGATTTCCGCATCATCTGGGACAACGCCTACTGCGTACATGACCTGGGCGATACCACCGACGAGCTATTGAACGTCTTTGAGGCCTGCGCCGCGCAGGGCAGCGAAGATATGATTATCGAGGTGGCCTCCACCTCCAAAATCAGCTTCCCCGGCTCCGGCGTTGCTGTCATGGCAGCGAGCGCGAAGAACATTGCGGACTTCAAGAAGCAGATGTTCGTGCAAACCATCGGTCACGACAAAATCAACCAACTGCGCCACGCGCGCTATTTTAAGGATGCCGCCGGGATTCACGCGCACATGCAGCGTCTCCGCGCCATTCTGGAACCGAAGTTCCGCGCCGTGCTGGACGCGCTGGAAAGCGAGCTGGGCGGCACGGGCGCTGCGCAGTGGAAGACCCCGAACGGCGGCTATTTCGTCAGCCTGGATGTGTTGCCCGGCTGCGCCAAGCGCGTATGCGCCCTGTGCGCCGAGGCGGGTGTTGTGCTCACCGGCGCGGGTGCCACTTTCCCCTACGGCAAGGATCCGCAGGACAGCAACATCCGCATCGCCCCCACCTTCCCCCCGGCAAACGAGCTGCACATCGCCATGGAGCTGCTGTGCTTGTGCGTAAAACTGGCGGCGTTGGAGAAGCTGAGCTGAGGAGAATTTATTATGCCGTTTATTGCTGTGAATGTTTCCTGCGCACTGACAAAAGCGCAGAAGGATGACATCAAGACCGGGCTGGGCACACTGATTGCGCTGCTGCCCGGCAAGAACGAGGCGGGACTGATGGTGGACATTTCGGAGAATCATACCCTCTACTTTGCCGGAGAAGAAAACCAAAATGCCGCCTTCGTGGATTTGCGTCTGTATCAAGACGTGCCCTTCGCTGCCAAAGCCGCATTTTTCGAGAAGCTCTGCGCACTGCTTGGCGAGGCAGCCGATATTCAAGCAGCCAACATCTACTTCAACGTCCTCCCGCTGCCGCACTGGGGAAGCAAGGGGATTTTTAAGTAACCGCCCGTATGGACTTTCCCCCGGCGCTTGTGCTTCACGCGAAAGCACAAGCGCCGTTTTTTTGAGTCACCCTGCATTTTCGCAAAGGTTTCACGTTTTTTATCAGCCTCGCATTTTTCGAATTTCTCCATTGACAAAAGTCCTTCGATGGAATACAATGGTAACCGTTCATACAATCGGTTACATCCGCAAATAAACGCAGAAAAATTTCGAACGTAAAAGCTTCCGGCTACAAATAAAGGAGTGGATTTTTGTGAAAAATTTTGGCAAAAAATTGGGTTCGATGGCGTTGGCGCTTGTCATGGCTTTCGGGCTGTTGACCACGGCGCAATTCGGCGCACTCGCACAAGGCGAAAAGCTTTTCGCAACCAAAAGCGCGAGCTTCAGCGCACAATCCATACAGCCCGCCGCCGTGAAAACCGGCGACGACGGCACGACGAACTGGGATTTCATTGAACCGGTGACGCATAAGAAAAGCGTTCCGAGCGGGTATATTGGCATCAGCACAGCGGCGCAGCTGAACGCCGTGCGGAATAATCTGAATAAAAACTACATCCTGATGGCGAACATAGATTTGTCCGGCTGGGGCAATTGGGTGCCGATTGGGGGGGATGAGAATGCGCCTTTTAAAGGAGCTTTTGATGGCAATGGGTATGTGATTAAGAATATGACTGTGAATGTGAAAAGTGCAAACTCTATTTACGCAGGGCTGTTTGGGTATTGCTATGCTGGGTCCATTAAAAATTTAGGAATGCTTGGTGGGAGCGTGATCACTTCTTCTGCTTCTTATTATTCCCATTATGTGGGAGGAATCGCAGGAGATTCTTCTTCTTCGATAAGCAATTGCTACAACACTGGAAACGTGCGCGCTTCTTCTGTTTCTCATTCCGAGGTGGGCGGAATCGTGGGAATTTCTTCTTCTTCGATAAGCAACTGTTACAACACGGGAGAGGTGAGCGCTTCTTCTGCTTCTTATTCTTCTTATGCGGGAGGAATCGCGGGATATTCTTCTTCTGCTTCGATAATCAACTGCCACAACACAGGAGACGTGCGCGCTTCTTCTGCTTCTTATTCTTATGCGGGAGGAATCGCAGGGTATTCTTCTTCCGCCTCTTCTTCGATAAGCATCTGCTATAACGCAGGAGACGTGAGTGCTTCTTCTTCCGCTTCTTACTCTCCTTGTGCGGGAGGAATCGCAGGTGATTCTTCTTCTTCAATAAGCAACTGCTACAATATAGGGGATGTGAGTGCTTCTCCTCCTCGTATAATAGTAGTAGTAGTTCAGCCCCGGGCGGGGCGGGATTACGGTTGACAAAAGGGGTGCGTAGTGGCAGAATAGTCCATAGGGACA
>JGI994J12354_10006195_pt1 | contig 10065 bp, 10 predicted proteins | sample IntmicLarv3ML3BL_FD_12354 | JGI IMG/M metagenome (IMG submission 12354)
CGGTGAACACAAACGCCAGCGACGGACGCTCGTGCCACAGCAGCGGCCTCATTGTCGCAGAAAGTATCTGCGCGACGCCGTTTTCCGCAAGTACGAGTTCGCGTACCTGACTTGACAGCAGCAAATCCGACTCGGAAATACGCTCGCTTATCCAACGGCGCAGCTGCGGGATAAATTCCTCCTCGGCAAGAATATTCATCGCCGGATAGTTGGCGTACAGCCATTCCCCCGTCGCCTTATCGACAACGATTATCCATTGTGCGCTTGAATGTGTTACGATTTCAAACAGGTCGTTGCCCTGCTCAAGCGAGCGTGTTTTCTGGCGCGAGCGCTCCACCTCGGAGGAAAGTGCGCTGTCGTAACGCTCAAGCTGCTTTGTAATCGTGTTAAACGCCGTGGCAAACTCTCCCAGATAAGCGACATGCTGCTTGTAGTCGCCCTTTGCAACCTGCTGCGTCTGCCACGAAAGGTGCTTTAGCATAGCTTGAAGCGACTTTAAGGGCGCGGCAAGTTCATTTTCCGGTGACGGCGGCGTGCATTCAAGCTCACCCCGCGAAAGGTTTCGCGTAAAGGTGCGCGTTTCGGAAAGCAGCTCGGCAAGATATACCATCGCGCTGGAAAGCTCCCGAAATTCATCGGGGATTGCCTCAATATCAAGCTTCGCACGTGCGGGAGCATATATGACGTCACGAAGGTATTCGTACAGGATTTCCGCGACATTGTCCATAAAACTTACCTCATAAATGTCAGCGCCAACAAAGCTGCTGAATTATCGCCGGTAGTATAGCAGGTTTCAGTAACCCACGTAATAATACACTTTTTTAGACCTTTTGTCAACGCGAACGGCGCCGGCAAAAGTGTCACACTATTGTAACTTTACTGACGCGGTTATATGGTATAGAATGATATAGAACAATTAAGTATACTGCGTTATTATACGAAGGAGGATACGCCATGGATGATTATACCAGAAAATTTACACCGGCGGATAACAGCGGGCATATCCGTTCGGTTTTGGATGAGGTTTTTTCCGCGCTTGCGGAGAAGGGTTATAATCCTGTAAATCAAATTGTGGGATATATACTCAGTGAGGACCCGACATATATAACGAGCCACCGCAACGCCCGCGGTATAATCTGCCGTATCGACAGAGACGAGCTTTTGGCGGAGATTGTCAGGAATTATCTGGATATGTGACGAAAAAGCAGACCCCAAGGGGATCTGCCAATAAGACAGTATGAAATCAAACTGAATTAGGGCAGCTGCCAAACAGGGTGCAAAAGACCGCATACCATTTACGAATGATATGCGGCCTTTGTCTTGAATTTGTACTATATCAAAGAGTCGATGAATAAACACCTTGGCTACTGCATTTCTGCTATTTCATGAATAACTGACCTTGCGTTTTTTTCATTTCTATCAAATTGCGACTTGTTGATTTTGTATAAAACAATAATTTTCCGCAACTGTAATGAGTATTCACCGTTCAATACAGTTCTATCTACCTTTGCTTCACAAAGAATCTTCAATAATTTGTCGCGTTCAGCGTCGGAAAGGTTAGCATAGAGCTCCTTCCAAAAACTAAGCAACCCATTATCTCGAAAGAAGTGTCTAAACCTAATTAATTCATCTGGCATGGTCAATATCTCGAAAAATTCGTTTATTGAAGCCCCAAAGGCCTCAAAGAAAAAATCCTGCTCTTTTGCAACAACGCCTTTTGTTACGTTTAGAATAATATTTACTGCTCCGAGATATTTTTTATTCCAATGCTCTCCGACATAGCTTCTATCTTTCTCATGGATTGGAGCATATTTCATTGGAAATGAAAACCCATTAATCCGATTCTCACTATGCTCGTGACTATTATAAAGTGAAATGGCATTGTATAACCGAACCCACAAGTCTTTTGGTTCATCTTCCCAATTATAGAGAATGTAATTTGAATACTCTTTTATCCCGTGTGCCATTGCCAACTTTGTCGATTCAAAGAAAGTGTTTGTCTCATCAATGCTGTCATAGGCAAGTCTAAAGGGGCGAACAGGTATACTTGACAATATGCTAATACTCTTTTCATTAATCAACCTTGCATCAATACCTTGATTGAAATCCACATAGCGAGTCATGCGTGTTTTTGTCCGATATTTTTCGATGAAATAATATATTTCAGTTTCATGTGTTTGCAATGCGTTCCAATCATCTTCGGCTTGAGAGACATTCAAAATCAATTCACTATATGCTTTATGTATATTAGGGTATCTCTTTAATCTTGAACTAAATGACTGTAAGTATTGAACAGCCTCCGTAAGTTGTTTTGCAATGTTAACGTTATAGTGAATACGCCGCCGCATTTTTGACATTATTAATGAAAATGGGTTAGGAGTAACATAATCCGCTTCACCTGTAAACCCTAAGGATCGAATATCTGCAATAATCTCAGCTAGTTTTTTTGAACATAATATATTATTGTCCATTACAAGCAAATTGCGCTTCTGCCCATAAACTTCGTCAACTCGCCTAACTTGCTCTAAAACATTATTTGTGGTTATGAACTCAGGCTCCAGCGTCTTTACAGCGCAAAAGGGACATTCTCTTGGACATCCTCTTGTGGTATGTATAAAATAATTGTCGCCTGCGGGATACGAATAAGAAATATCATCAAGAATGTCATAATCAAGCGGCAACAAATCAATATTTGTATTATCATCATACCCCAGAACGCTTGCATCTGTTAAAAGGCCACATAAAATATTGTTAACGCCCGTGTCCTTATGAAACTCGGAAGATAAGAGCGTAGCGGCTATTCCGCCAAAATATACGCAATCCTTGCTCATGTACTTCAAATAATGTTGAATACACTTTACAGTAATGTCGTAGTGAAATGTAAATAGAGAAGTAATATAAACGCGATCCACTTGAGAAATTTTTGTATATGGCGCTTCGCCCTTATAAAATTCTACTATATCACCTCTTGAGCGGTGAAACGTAGCAATCTTCATGAGCCCCATAGGCGGATATTTATTCAAATAATTTGGCTCGACAAGCAATATCCGCTCCATCTACTTTTTGCTCTCCTCATTTATTTGTTTTTTCAAGTGTGCCCGCAGCCGCAAAAATTCTTGCAATTCATCCTTGCTAACAAAAAATTCTTTCACTGACGACATGAGCCTATCGTAGAATTTTTTAATCGAAATGGTAGAATGTGGAATGTCTTCATCAGCAAATTCGTAAAGTGCTTCTGTTTTTCTTTCGCCTTTATTATCGTCCTTATCCTCATCACTTTTCTTTTTCGAATCATAAAATGAAGTCAGAAACTCTTTCGGTTCGTAATTTGAGGTTAACTCAACGAATGCTTCTGTCAGTTTTTGCCTATTTTTATCGTTTTCGATTGCATTAAACGCCTTTGAAGCAACATTGCGGTAGACATGTAAGCGCTTCATGAAATCAAATATTATGTCACGCAACTCAATAGAAGCCGAATCGGGGCGGAACCAATCCCTGCGTGCATTATCATTTAATCTGGGGGAATGCAGCAACATTTCACCGTACACACCCTGTAGGGTCTGTGTCAATTCTCTGAAAGTTGCAACATAATCATCGCTCTTACTTCTAAACATTGCATCAGCGAGAGCATTGTGGTCTCCCATAAGCATGTTTTTAGAGCGAACTAAGATACCATATGGTTCATTTAATGGGTTTGCAGTTACTTTGCGATTGAATGTATACCAAAGCAGTCCTATTTTTTCTCCCGGAACACCTTTACCTTTACTTCTGTACGCTAACTCCCAAAAATAAATTCCTGATTCAAGAATATTGGAACCTTTATAGGGCTTATAAAGATACTCACCATCCAACTTGACATTAAATGCAAATTTATCAATATGTTCGCCCATAAATTCAAAATATTTTTTATCTATTTCTTGTTGATATGTGAAATCGGGATCGTATTTTAACGGAAGCATCATCTTTAATCTTCCAATAAAGTCCGCCTGCGCGATTAGTTCAGCAATTTCGTCATTATAATTTTGAATTTCAACTTTGAAAAAATGAGCGGTTGTATCGCCTTGGTAATCTATTTCAGATTCAGCCGATATTTGATCGATAGCGTCACTTAAATCTGTTTCACTTTCTTTATTTAACAATTCATGAAATGTCGAACCTGCCCATGTAAATTGATAGATTTTATCCAAGCCAGTCGGCTTATTTGAAAAGATCAGTTTATCACAAAAAGGCATAGCGGAAAGACGCCCGATTCCTCTAAACCCAATTTGATTAGGGGAATCTGACTTATCCGATGCACCAATGCTTGTCATTTTGTCTTTAAACGCAACAACGGGTATTCCGTATCCATTATCAATTATGGTTATAACACGATTCTCTCTGTCAATTTTGATATTGACACAAAAACTGTCAAAGGCGCACGAAGTGTCTTCGTCAATTACCCTATTATAGGCATCGACGGAGTTCTGCACATATTCCCTAAAAAGAATAATTGGATCATCATATAGAGCAGAGGTTAATGTTTCAAGCAATCGCAACCCCATCCTAATTTTAGCCATTATTACACCTTCTTTCAGTATAGTCAGCTAAGCTTAATTTTATACTCAGCAAACCTTGCAATTAACCACCCGTGTTTTTGGGCAAGGTGTTTGCTTTTGAGTATGTTTTTCGAATATCCTTCGACAAGTAGTCTTTTAACCCCTTGAGTTTGCAGAAAATGCTTTAATTCTTTGGTGGTTATTTGCTCTTTATCAATCATGTATTTCAAAAAATCCAAGTATATGAAATGGTCACTATCTTTTTTCAAATAAGAAAAAACTATTTCATCTTCTTTTATGTAATCCTTAATTTCGTTGGCAAACAAAATCCTAGGGAAAATGGCGTTTTCGCTTTCCATCGCAAAAGCTTCAATAAATGCTGGTCCGATTATTAACTTTGAGTCATCGGACATACTAACTTTACCTGCGGTTAATGCTCCCCTAAGTAACATTTGAGAGTAGAACAGCACTTGCCATTGAATTTGGCATAATATTTCGCACAATTCATTTACACAATCTAAATCAGCAACAATTATAAAACCATCACTGATTTGCAGATAATTCAGTTTTCCTTTTGCAACTAAATTCTCGCAGGCATTTTCCACATAGTTTTGGAGTCTGCCCATGATAGTGAAAATTTCTTCTGCGTCATCTGATTCGCGCATTTTATTGCGCATCGCTAATGTATCAATCCAAGCAACGAGTCTGTCGTTGTATGCACGTTTTGGAATATCCATTGTGGAAGCATCAGCGGTAGTTTCAGCCTCCGCAATCCACTCCATGATTTTCGATTTATCGGACATTCACCTTATACCACCTATCGAAGTGTTGTAATGAAAAGGATGCTATTTTTCCTCGCGCTTTCTTTTATCTACCGGCTTTGGAGATTCTTTAGGAATAGCCCACGCTTTACCAAGTCGCTGCACACCAGCAATTCTTCCTTGCTCACAAAGAAGCTGTACTCGGCGTTCAGATATTCCCCATTTTTGTGCGGCATCTTTTGCGGTAATGTATTCCATGTCAATACCTCAAAGTTAAGCTGTATTTACCATTAATTATATACGCAATTCCGAATAAAATCAACATGAAAAACTATAATCCACCTGAGTTTGTATCTGGCTGCCTTATAATTAATCGAGGCGAAATGAGGGCGAAAGCAATTTTCTGCTTTCGCCCTCTTAACTACCCGACAGCAAAAACATGAAAAGCCGTCAAGGGCGGCGTAGCCGTTTATCTTGACCCTTGACGGTTTTTCGTGGATTTGCTATATCTTCGATTTTACTGTGCTGTTTTGGGTACAATTTTTGAAGTTATATGCTCCGTAAACGGTTTTTGGAGTATAGCACCTATCTTTACCTTGGTTTAGGCTCATAATCCATTTTGAACCGTAAAACAGCACCCATCAACCTTGCGATTATCTTATCTTCCGTATCCTGATTGCCACAACTCAGTCGCTTAATGTAGGGTGTATAGTGCTTCACCAAAGCAACCATAGCGTCCTCATCTCCAACAATGATTTTTTCTATCTGCTCATAAGGCAGCTTCTTGTAATTATATTGTCTCATGATACATCTTCTCCATTTCTTGACGTAATAATTTCAACGATCTGTTTTTGTGGTAGTTGATGGTAGACCTTTGCAGGCCATGCATCACAGCGATTTCCTTCTCTTTGACGCCCAAAAAGAACATCGACAAAAGCATATTCCGTTTCCACTCTGGCAACTTCATCAGAGCTGAAGCTATCCGATGCAAACGCCAATTGCTTTTTTACAAGATCAAACACGACATCTTTAAGATATTTATCACGCAACCTCGGAAAACGCTGGATTTCATTATGCTGACGCGATAGGCGGCATTCGTAATAGTAATAATGTTTCCCTTTAGATTTCGTCGAAAATCTTGTCATTTTACTGCCGCATACCCCACAAACGAGGAATCCGCTCAGAATGTTCTCCGGGTGAGCATATTTGGGTGTACAGTCATTTGCTGCCCTCCGCTCAGCAACCACTTTATTGGCGGCTTCCCATAATTCTTGACTGATGATTGGCTCGTGTGTGTTTTCAACAAGACACCATTTCGACTGCGGTAGTTTTTGCTTTTTCGGCGAATTCTCACAACGCGCCTGATATGTCCGCCCCTGTTCTAAATGCCCAAGATATACCTTGCGCGAAAGAATTTTTTGAATTGCTCCCGGTTGCCATACCGAAGACTTGAAATGGTCCTGACCATTTTTATAGTATAATTCTTGCAGTCGGACGGATGGGCTTGTGATACCAAGTTCATCTAACCTGCGGCATATCGTTTTGTTGCCCATGCCCTCTGATTTCCATTGGAAAATATTCACAACCACGGGTGCTGTTTCCTCATCTACGATTACCCAATGGGCAAGCTCATGAGCGCAAGTATAGACATAGCGTCCGTCGCTGCGGCAGTTAATCAAACTCGCGTCTATGATAATTGTCCCCGCCCTAAACAGCTCCAATGTATAACCGTCGCCGGTTCTCCTGTTGTAAATCGGCACTACGCAGTCTTCAAATACAGTCTCACCGAGTATCCGGCCGTTATTGCGGATATATTGAAACTCTATCGTCAGACCGTAGATTTTTTCGATAATGGTTTCAATGGGAATGGGTGCAGGCACATCCAGCAAGGAAGGGTCGCACAGAGATATGACTTTCCGTGCAATTGCATCTAATGCCTCATTTCTGTAGGTGATGTGATTCATTCCCGCTATTCCTCCTTCTACTTACCTCTGGTTTTCAGCTTAGTAATGAATTCGATCCATTCTTCATCGGTTGCGTCAACTTCTTTTGCCACACGAAGGGCGACCTTGGCATATTCGTGCGCCGTTATATATTCCGGCAGATCGCTCGGCACTGCGGGCTTGTTTTTCGTTTCCGCCGCCAAATCATAAAATAAATCCTGTTCCTGTTTTTCCAGTTTTAATATCCGTGTGAGGTTAACTAATACATCTTTCTTGGGAGCTGTTTCGCGCCCTGTCTCAATGTTGCTCATATGAACCGGAGAGAGATTCAAAAGCTCCGCCATTTTGCGGAGCGAAATGAAAGGCTCAAGGGCAACTCGCTTGCTTCGTATGTAGGTGCCAAACGCATTGTCATTTTGCATGTTTTGAGAACCACCGCCTTCCGTTTGTTCGGCTTTACCCGAACTGCATGTTAATATTATAATAATGGGGGTTTGGAAATTCAAGATGGTTGACGCGAATTGAAACGAGGTGGTAGAAATAACTACCACCTCGTTATGGCGACGAGTTAAAAGCGCCCATTTATCAAGACTTTTTGGCAACAAACGTCATTCTCCGGCTCAGCATATCTGAATACGCGCTTACGGCCTCAGTGGGTGCAACGATTTCGATGGAGCCGTCCATACCAAACACCCACCCATAGAATGTTTTGCTTGCCAGCACACTAACTGTAGCGTTAAAGTGTCCTGCACCGGATTTCACAGTGTTGACATCGTAGCCGAAACGGTCGATGATTGTGTTCATCATCGCGTTCTCACACCGGAGCGTCACATCTAAAAGTGTGCCGTCGTACATCTGAAAGACAGCGCGTAAAAATGACGCAAGGTCAAATTCATCGGGCGTGGGCAATGCCTCTATATTTGTCAGCTTGGGCGCGGCGATTCGGTCTACCCGGAACTTGGCCGGTTTACCGTGGCTTTCTGAGTGGCCGATCACGTAATATTTATCGTTGTCCCACGCAAAGTGCCACGGACTAAGCTCATATATTCGCCGGTTGTGCTTGTAGGTCTTTTGCTTGTCGGGGGAATATTCGATGTACATAAATTGCACACGGCGTTTTGTGTTAATAGCGGTTAAGAGGATGTCAGTGGTTATGTATGCGATTTCATTTACAGGCTTTGTGTGCCTGTCGGTATATAGGCTGTCTCTCAAAACCTCCGCTTGATGGGTGCTGGTGAGCGAAAGCAGCTTATCAATCAATGCTCGGCTTCGCTTTGCTGTCAAAAACTTTGATGCCTGCGCCGCATCGACCAGCAGCTTTAATTCGGGTATTTCAAAGAGAATATCGCCGATGAAATACTGGTTTTGCCGACTCTTGTTGCAGACCACGTCGATCCCGGCTTCCATGAGCTGTTCAATGTCGAGCATGATGGTTCTGCGGTTCGCCGTGATTCCCATATCCGTAAGATACGCAAGAATATCTGCGACGGTGGCAGGATGCGTCTCGTCGGCCTGTTCCTCCAAATAACGCTTGACATAGAGGATTCGATTTTTCTTTTCCGGCAATCACATCACCACCTATGTTTATGATTAATTTTTAAGATGTTTTCGTATTATTTTGAGCCGTTTCGCCCTTCATATTTGCATCAATCGCCGCCCGATCAGCCATCTGCTGATCCTGTATTTGTTTTTGCAGTCGCTTCTGCTCAGCCAATTTTTTTGATCTTTTCGCAATTCTTGTCTTTTCGCTTTCCCACCAATGCGCTCCGCCTTTATGTTTGCCCATTTTGACACACCCCTGCAATTCACCATTCACAGTCCTAATAAACCATATTTCAGCTTAATCCTATCCAATTTTTCCAACATCGTCCTTGACATCACGAACAGGAAGAACACCGTAGACAGTGCGTGTATGAGGTCGAACGGAACGCCCTGCAATATCGCCGCCCAAAACATCGGCCAGCTAATTTCCGCTTGGTAGGTAAACAGCGTGGATGTGTTCATAATCACGCCGTAGATTACAAACGTCGCAACCCCACCGAAGATACACAGTGCGGCTCGGCTGCGGCGCAGGATACCCTTACGGAACAGCACTCCGGCGAGGAATCCGATGATTCCGAACGCGAACATCTGCCACGGAGTCCACGGCCCCTGTTGGAAGTACATATTTGACACGAACGCCGTCATTGCGCCGACTATAAAGCCCGCCTCGCCGCCGAACGCCACGCCCGCGATGATTACGATTGCCACGACAGGCTTAAACTGCGGTATCATAAAGAACGCCATACGCCCCGCAACGCCGATAGCGCAAAGCGTAGCGATGATGATAAGTTCCCGCGCCTGCGGTTTTCTGCCCTCGAAAACGAGCATGAACGGTAGCATCGTTTCAAGGATAATAAGCCCGGATATGAAGTAATACTTCCTGTCGCCCATAAAGAATATGCCGACGTAAATCGTAAGCGGTATCGCAATCAGCGCAATCGCGGCGGCGAGTAAGGTTCGCTTTGACAGCCTTCTTTGGTCTGACGCGACCTGCACCTCGAAATCGGGATCGTCGCGTCGGCCGATTGCCCATAGAATCGCCGCGAGAACTACAAACGCGCCTGTTACCATACTGTATCGTATAAAAAATGCGTCTGCGGCGGCTATTGCTTCAGCTCCGCCGGATATGAACGTAGTCAGACCGCTGTAATTGGCTATAACAAGTACAATGGCAATCGCAAAGGAAACCGCCGCCGCAATCATGCACATCTTTTGCCCGCGTGTGCGCTTGCTCTCCGCTTTGAGCATCGGCGGCTCTGCTTTCGGTTGTTCCGAGTACAGGAT
>JGI994J12354_10006196_pt1 | contig 10062 bp, 10 predicted proteins | sample IntmicLarv3ML3BL_FD_12354 | JGI IMG/M metagenome (IMG submission 12354)
TGTAAATCTGTTAGCAACGCTTTCGAAGGTTCGAATCCTTCTTCCCCCACTCAATTTAATGACGCGGAGTGGAGCAGTCCGGTAGCTCGTTGGGCTCATAACCCAAAGGTCGTAGGTTCAAATCCTGCCTCCGCAATCTAAAAAGTCTTGTAAATAGCCATTTGTGAGGCTTTTTTATTTTTTAGAAAAGTGTCATCTTGCTTTTTGGGGACACTTTGGGGACAAACTATATGTAATAAGTCAATAAAAGACTTGAATATTCTTATGTTTTTATAGTTTTTCAATAAATGTGTAAAAATATTTCTAAAGGATAAATTCTAAATCTTTAAAACTTCATCTAGCTTATTTGCGGCAGCGTAATCAGATTTTTGTAGCATATGTCCATATGTTCCTAGAGTGAATGATGGCTGAGAGTGCCCCAGTCTTGTGCTTATTGTTCTCAAGTCTAGCCCGGAAGCGATTAATATGCTTGCATTGCTATGTCTTAATCCATGCAAAGATATAGGTGGTAAGTCATTCTTTAGAATAAACTTTGAAAACCATTGCAAAGGTGTATCTGGGTGCATAGGCTTACCATTATTTTGAGTGAACAGTTTGTCGCTGTTGTGATAAAGCTCCCCGTAGTTGTTTATGTATTCATCTTGCCAATCTTTGTACTCAAGCAACAAATTTTTAATAGTATCAGAAAAAGCGATTTTTCGTATGCCATTATCTGTCTTAGGCTGCTTTTCAAATACGCCTAACTCTTTTGTGTAGTTAATTGTTTTCTCTACTATTAGAATATTCTTTTCAAAGTCAATATTTTTCCATTCCAGCCCAAGAATTTCGCCACGCCGTAAGCCTGAATAAATACATACCATTATCAGAACTCTGTACTTAATAGGTTCATGGTAAAGTAACTTCATCATGCGAACACATTGTTCATCATCATAGAAATTGATTTTTGGCCGTTTGGTTTTAGGCGGCTCTATTCTTTCTACAGGATTGAATGGTATCAATTGCCAATGAACAGCATCTTTTAGCATGGATCTGAGTAAAGTGTGATAGTTTCTAATTGTTTTTGAGGATAAGCTACCTGATTTATTATCCTGCCTTGCACCATCGGAACTGAGTTTTTTGTAAAAGTCCATTATGTGTAGCGGTTTAATTTGTTCAAGTTTGTAGTTCCCAAATTCGGGCAAAAATCGCAAATTAATTATGTCCCGATAAGTTCTGTAAGTGCTTGCTTCAATATTACCTTGGGAGTAGTCTTCAAGCCATTTGTGTGCGAAATCTTTAAATGTCATTTTTGAAGGTTGTAGATACTGTCCTTTTTCTACCTCGGAGATGAATAAGGCTAATTCTTTCTCTGCTTTTGATTTACTGGTAGCTTCAATGGTTTTGGAATAACGGATACGATTCCCATTGACATCAAAGCCACCGGAAACTACCAAACGATACTTATTGTTACCTCTTTTTTCAATACTTCCCGCCATAGGCATTTCTCCTTTTCTAAATAATATTTATATAACAGGCTTAGCCCCTTATACCAAGATTATAACAATCATCACAAACAGGCGATTGTTCTTTTGAACATAAAATATGTCTTGAACAAGTGCTGCACTTTTTCGGATAAATTCCATTTTGAATATCTATTAGCAATTCCATATACATATATGCCATAAGAGAAGTATAAACAAATGTATTCACTGGGTTGCCGCTGTACCATGAGATTTGAGGGATAATATCGCTCAAATGATAATTAATTAGTTGTTCTAAGTCGCTATATTCATTATTTACGATACCGAATATAGCGCTTTTCATTTCCATAGCGTAGGCTATGTTGCAATCATAAGTTTCGTAGTAACCTTGTATTTTGAATCTGTTGTTCTGGTTAAACTCAAAGGTGGAGAGCCCTTCATTTGTATATTTTAGAGCCATAGATATATTTTCTTTATGAGGGATAGCAAAATAATTTAGCCTATTTGTCGGCAATATTCGTGTAAGCTGATTAGGACTTATGGCAAGGTATTCGCTGTCATTAAAAACGGTTTCTATAAGGCTAATATCGTGCGCGTAGGGCTGGAAGGAATGAGTTGATTTTGTTTTTCCCAAGTAACCATATTTACAGAAAAAGTTATAGAAATTCTCGCTGTAATTACCTGTTAAACAGTTTATAAACTCCAGATATATTCGATTCCCTTCTGTAGAATATTGAGAAGGGTCATAGAACTCGATATTTTCTTTTTCCTGCAAATATAAAGTATTATTATATTGACTGTAAGTCTTGTTGGTAATGTACCTAAACCAGCAGGGCTTATTTTTATTGAGAGAAAGTACACTATTCAAATTATGAAGCGGTATGTCATGTGAACAAGAGTTGTTTTCAACGATTCTTGTGTTTCCAAGCAAATAATCTACAGATACATCAAAAAAGGACGAGAGGCTTAACAATAATTCAGGCGAAGGCTCTGCGCCTTTATTTTCCACATTAACGATACTTGTCTTTTTGCCACCAAGTAATGTTGAAAGCTGTTCTTGGGAAACATTATGCTGTTTTCTCAGTTCTTTTAAATTTTTTACAAACTCGGTCATAGAGTAACGCTCCTAACGCTTTTAACTAATTAAACTTAATTATACAGCAACACTTCGCATAGTGCAATACAAATTTCAAATAATTGTTGACACTTCACAAAATGCTACATATAATGAAGTGAACAGAGATTATCTCTATAAAAACAAAATAGGAGTGATGCAATGAAACAGGAAGTTATTGAAAGAACGACATTAACAGCAAAAGAAGCAGCGGAGTACTTAGGGATTTCATACTGGCTTATTACACAGCTTGTTAAAAGAAAAGATATTCCTTGTTCGCGAGTAGGCAACAGATTATTGTTCAGAGTTGAGGTGTTGAATACTTATTTGAGCAATAAGGAAAATCAGTCAGTGGAAAAAGCATAAACTTCGCAATGCGAAGTTTATGCCGAGAGGAGAGAAAAAATGGATAATGGACAACTCAAATAAGCCATTAAAAGTGTTTGACACCATTACAGCTAAAGAGCTATACGAACTTAACTTGCCTGAAATCAAACAGATGATAGAATGTATATTGTTCCAAGGTCTAACGGTATTTGCGGGAAGTGGGAAAATAGGCAAATCTTTTGCAGTTTTGTATATGTGCATGTGTGTATCTGATGAGCGTGAGCTGTGGGGAAGAAAAATATTAAAAGGCACAACCTTATATCTTGCATTGGTGGACAACAACCAAAGAATACAAATCAGAATGGATAGAATTATAGAGGGTACAGGGTTTTTGCCTCCTGAAAATATGCATATAGTTACAATGGCTGAATTTATCAAGAGTGGCTTGGAGGAGCAAATACATTCTTTTATTAAGGCTAACCCAGATACAGTTTTGATAGCGATTGATACTTTTCAAAAAATCAGAGGAATGAATAGCGATAGAAATATCGATGCATATGCTTTGGATTATGAAGAAATCGGAATACTAAAGGCGCTGGTGGATAAATACAATGTAGCAATATTATTGATGCACCATCTGCGTAAGGCCGGAGATGGTGACGAGTTCAATAAAATTTCAGGCAGTACAGGTATTAGTGGAGCAGCGGATAATTTAATGATGCTATCAAAAGAAAAACGAATGGAGAGTACCGTAACATTGCAGATAACAGGCAGAGATTCGGCGGATACAAAGCTGGTTCTTGAGTTTGACAGGGCGAAATTTTTGTGGAATTTAGTTTCGGAAGAAGCGGATAAGTACTTATACGAAAACGAAGCCGGAGAAAATATAATCGTCAAAGCATTAATAAAGTTTATGGAAAATAGAATGGTATGGGAAAATTCGCCCTCTGAATTACTTAATGAGTTGAAGAAGATTGATATAAAAATCCCAGATATGCCCAATGTTTTAACGAGAAGAATAAATCATTATAAAGATTATTTATTTAAACAAGGGATAGACGTAGCCTCGACTGCAAGTAATGGTAAAAGGACTATTATCGTAACTAATGTACATACATAGTGAGAAATGCCGTTCTAATCGTTCTATCGTTCTAGCCCTTTAGACAATGAGGTTATTGCAAGGGGAAAAATCGGTAAAGAGCGATAAGAACGGTATTTTATTCTCTATAGGTTGGAATGAATTATCAGTAAAATATTTGATACGAAATTAAATTGACTGATTTTTTATTTTCTTAAAAAGAGGTATATATTTCGTTACGCAAATGAACTGGGGCATGTATCGCCGACGGAGGTTGGTATAACACACTAGACCTACTGCGCTTGTCAGTGTACCCCTTCGGGGTCGCAAATGAAATGAGGTGAATGTATTATGGCTTATGCAATATTGAGATTCTCGAAATTAAAGGGCGGGAGCGTTCGGGCAATGGAAGCTCACCATGAGCGCAAAAAAGAAGCCTATGTTTCCAATCCTGATATAGATAAAGCTAAATCAAGCGACAATTATCATTTGATAAAACCTGAGTTTACATATTATAAAGAAATTGAAAATAGATTGGAAGCAGGAGGCTGCAAAGTTCGCTCCAACAGCGTTAAACTTGTTGATACCCTTATTACCACGAAGAAGGAATTTTTCGATTTTTTCTCCGATAAAGATTATTTTGAAAGAGCATTGGAGTTTATTTCAGAAAGAGTTGGAAAAGAAAATATTGTTTCTGCCGTCGTTCATTTAGATGAAAAAACTCCGCATATGCACTTGTGCTTTGTTCCGCTGACGGAAGATAAAAGGCTATCGGCAAAAGAGATTTTGGGCAATAAAGCAAAAATGAGCAAATGGCAAGATGATTTTTATGCTCATATGAAAGAGGTTTATGATTGCTTTGAACGTGGCAAGCCTGCCAAGGAAACAAATCGCAAGCATATCCCTGTTAGGCTGTTTAAAGATGCAACGCAGCTGAATAATCAGTTAGAGAAAATAGAAAAAGCATTGGAGGATATTAATATGTTAAATGCTTCTAAAAAAAGAGATGCGGCAGTCGAGATGCTTAACGAATGGTTTCCAAAGGCGAGCAGCTTTATAAGTGAAGTAAATCGGCTAAAAGACAATATTGATTATTTTCAGGAAAAAGAAAATGAATTACGGGAAGAAAACGCCGGCTTGAAAATGGAAAAAAATACTCAAAGACAAGAGTTTCGCAAAGAACTGAGGGCGAAAAATGATTATACTGAAAAATTATACGAATCCTACAAAAGCTATGTTGATTTTGTGAATTTCATCCCCAAAGATTTAAGAAATAAGCTGAATAAGGCATACTTGGAACAGCAACAACAAATAAAATTAGAGGAACAGGAGTATGACATGGAGTATGAATGGGAGGGTTAGCCTATGCAGGTGATGGAGCTTATGGAAATGCTGAGTGAGTTTGAAAAAGAACTTATTCGGGCAGAACTAAGCGAGAGGACTATAAAAAAATATGTAAAAGATATATTTAATCTTTTGAGTTATTTAGAAGAAAAAGTTGGCTTGGAAAGCGAGTTTTGCAAAGAAAATTTATTGGAATACAAAAAAGGACTTATGTGCAAATATAAGGTAAGCAGCATAAATTCAAAAATTGTATCAATTAACAAATTTACGAGTTGGGTAGAGTTAGAGAGCTTTAAGCTGAAAACAGAAAGGCTGCCTAAGAAGGTTTCTATGGAAAATGTAATATCAAAGCATGAATATAATCAGCTTTTGGAATATGCTTTCACAAATGGATATGAAAAGTATTATTCGATAATGCGGGTACTGGCTTCAACAGGTATCCGGGTAGGGGAATTAAAGCACATAACAATAGAAGCCGTAAAGTCAGGCAGCATACTTATCCGCCATAAGAATCGGAACAGAGCTATTTACATACCAGATGAAACTCAATATATTCTGCATAATTATTGCGATAAAAACAATATTGAAAGTGGCATAATATTTCATGGTAAAGACAGAAATAAGCCTATTGATGAATCTACTATTTGGAAAATGCTCAAAAGAATCGCAGACTATACGCATATTGATAAAGAAAAAGTATATCCGCACAGTTTTCGTCATCTTTTTGCAAAAGTTTATATGAATGAAATTGGAAACATTGCCGAATTAGCAGATATTCTCGGTCATTCAAGCATCGAAACCACAAGAATTTACACCCTCACAACATCTTCCGAAAGGCGAAAAAGCATAGGAAGACTCGGTCTTTAAACAGGTCAAAAAAGTGCCATATAATACCTTATTATATGGAATTTCGTCAATACAATTATACAAAAAATCCCTATAAATTCAACAACTAATGATAATTCGGAAAATGGGTAAGGGCGAGGTTTTGGCGGATGGGGTACGGAGAAAGGATAGAGGGTCCGCCGTTTTTGCGAAAAAGAAAGTGCCATATAATAAGGTATTATATGGAATATGTGGTTGAAATTGCGATTGAGGCAACTATGTCTTATGGGATTACAATTGCAGGAGGACATAAGTATGAGTAAAATTAAAATTGTTTTAATAGGTTTAGTGGTAGGTATTGTCGCAATAGTAATTCCTGCTTATAAGCATCAAAAATCAATCAAATCAGCAATTGAGCGTTTTGAAGCCATTGCACTACAGCCACAGGATCGTGAAGAAGCTCTGGAGTTGCTTACTCACCTTCCCAAGGAATCGCGTGATAATTGGCTAAAATACTTTGATTTTTTAGCTGAGTTGCAGTCTGTTAAAGAAGATGAATCAAGTGTGCATTCGGATTATCTGAGCATAATGAAGGCCTTCTTTGATGCGTGGGATTATTCATACAGTGTAGAACTTCCAGCAATTGGTGTTTATGAACAGCGTATTGACGTAAACAGGGAGTGTATTATTCCTGCCTCGGAATTATTTTATCAGCTTTATAGCGAGGCGGATGAGGCTATTATCATTTGTGAAGAGTCGACCGCACTTGTTGAAGATTTCTATATCTCCTATTATTCCAAATGTGTTGATATGGAAAAAAATCTGAGGGCTCAAAAAATGAACACTGCAATTGTTCAAGGGAATACTACCTCATACTATATTAACCTTGAGGAAACGGATGCAATATCCGATTCTATTTATCAACTTTTTGACGAAACAGAAGCAAAGGCGTTTGCGTTAAAAGATAGCATTAAAGGATATGATAATATAGAGGGAATTGCTGACAGTATAGATTCCTTTTTGGAGGATTTTGAAAAGTGCAGAAATAATTTTGAGGAGGATCTGGATGTACGCCGAGCTTTTGCCGTGGAACCAAATGTAGCAGCGTTCAAATTATCATATAATTACCCGCTTGAGACCGGTAAAATTGATACTTTTGAGTACTATGTTAAATTGCTAGAAATTAGAATCGAATATAGTCAAAAAACTATGGACTTAGGCGGAGACCAATGTTCAATTGGAGATGGTATTTCCAAGATTGTTAGAATTGCCAGTGCAGAGAAAATGTATTTAGCACATTTTGGGACATGTTACCCCGATGGTGATTATGTTGCTAATACCATTAGTGATTATTGGGGAGTAAGCATTGATTAATGTAGTACTTGTAAACACAATACAATGTTTGCACAAAATAGAGGAGATGAGAGATATAAGAAAAAGAAAAGGCGGGAGAAATGATGAGAAATTGTAAATATTGCGGCACAGACTATAATGATGATGTTGAAGCATGTCCAAGTTGTGGTTTGAAATTTAGTGCAGGCGAAGTCGTTCAGAAAGTGGAGTCGCAAAAGGAGGTGGAGATTGACACGAACAAAAGCAAGAAAAAGAACATACTTTTTGGGATTATTGCAGTAGTGCTCGTTTGTGTTATAGCTGCAATCGCAAATATAACTATCAATAATGAGGTTTATATATATGCAGACAACTCAGGAAGGGAAGTTGAAATTACCCATAGAGAAACGAAAGATTCTATTGAACACGGTACAAGCTATATTGAGCAGGGCGAGTATCTAAGTGCTATTGATGAATTTAAGAAGGTGTCGCCTGAGCATAAAAGCTATAATAGCGCACAAACTCAAATTCAAACAGCTACGGAAGGTTATAGTAACGATATAGCTGTAGAAATTGATAGATTGCTGAGTGGAGCGCATTATCAAGAGGCAATTGAGGTTTTAAACTCGGCTGAAGCGACAGTAGGAAACAACAGTATTCTTTCGGTAAAAAGGGGTGAGGTCTTAGACTGTTACAGGATTGACTTTATTGTCCGTGCAGATAAATATGCTGAGGAAAACAACTTTACAGGATCTTTTGATATATTAAAAGAGGCAGAACTGGTAACCGGTAAAACGGATACTCTTGTTCAGAAGCACTTAGAGATAACAGAAGCCTATAAAGCTGATTTTATTAACCGTTCTCAAGTACATTTAAGCAATAAAGACTATATAGAGGCTCTGGCAATATTAACAACAGCCCAAGGGATTTTTGGAGTAGGGGACACTGAGGTAGCAGATGTTATTTTCACTGTAAATAAATCAAGGGTTGTGGAGAAAATTGCAGAATATGAACAGGCGCAAGACTATGTCACTGCTATTACATACATTGATAAAGAATTTAAGTTTATAGAAAATGATGCACAAATTCTGGAAAAACTGAATTCGTTTAAAGGCAAGTATAAAGAGCGCATATTGGCAGCTGCATATGAAGCCTATATCAATGAAGGCTATCAAGCTGCAGTAAGCATATTACAGGATGCTTCAAAGGTAATCAGTAATGATGACGAGCTAAGCGCCACTCAAAAAGCGTACTCTAATTGTGAGCCTGTGTATTTGTCTACACTGGAAGCGTATGAAACAAGCAGTTGGGCTAAAATTGGTGTTTCGTTAGAAAACTATACGAGGGATAATTATTTGACAGTTTATGATGGAAATCATGTTTTGACCTCATCTCAGATATACTACGTTGGAAATATAAAATACTACGTGAACAAAGAGTACAATAAATTAACAGGCGTATGCTATGTTCCATATGCAACACGAAATGATAATTATGCTGGAAGCGCATATCTAAGGAATATCCAAGTTTATGGAGATGGTGCTTTGCTCTATGAAAAAACAGGAGGCACAAACTCAGATCAGCCGTTTGAAGTATCAGTCGATATTACTGGAGTGGAGTTTTTAACTATTAACATTTCCAGTTCGGGGTTATGTTTTGGTAATGTTGCTATTAGTAAAGATTTGAAGCTAGAGTAATCCCTAATAAGTATAACTCTAGGTAGGATAAGTGCAATTCAAACAGGGAGACATGATTATGTATGAACAAGAGAACATAGGAAGACCATTAATACATAAAACAATTCTAACTTTTATGGTGCTTATATTAACCTTATTGGTAGCAGGGTGTAATAGCAATAATACGGGTCTTTCTGGAAAGTATGTTTGTGACGGTAATGATTATTCTATAGAATTTACGAGTTCTACAGAGTGCACATTTTATGCTGACGGTAAATTTTATGAGGGAACTTATGAACGCGAAGAATTTGCCGAAAGAGATGATATCCAGTATTATGATATTAAAATAAGTACAGGAAGTAATACCGGTATTATGTTTAGAGGGTATTTACTTAAAGATAAGGATATCGCTGACCTTGCTATATATAATAAAAACACTCAGAAACTGTATAATTTTATAAAAGAATAGGTTTTTAGGTGCAAGTGGAATTTTGATAATGTAAATGAAGGTGATGGGGTATGGAAAGTTAATGAAATAAAGAATATAGGAGGGATATCCTTACCCGTACAGCATTCGATAGAGTTTGTGGGGATTTAATTGGGAGCAAGCAGTTCTTCCATACATTAGTATGTATAAAAAAGCAGATAGAATATTATATTCTATCTGCTTTTTGCTTAATTCCTATCAAACAACAATTCTGTAGCAATCTGATTAGCTTTTTCTTCCGAACAGTTTTCAGTTCTGATTATGCTATCTTTCAGTTCGGTAAAAGAGCTGTTAAACAATCCGAGATATTCAGCAAGTTCTCCCGAAAAGAATAATTCGGCAAATGAAAGCGGGTTATCATAGAGCAACTCATCAAATTTACTTCGCATGAGCATACTAAGATTAAGGCTATCTTCGAG
>JGI994J12354_10006197_pt1 | contig 10062 bp, 9 predicted proteins | sample IntmicLarv3ML3BL_FD_12354 | JGI IMG/M metagenome (IMG submission 12354)
GTTCAGGTTGTTCAGGTAGATGGACGCCCACAAAATCAAAATGTCGGTGAATTCGCAAATAAAGGAGTGGAGTTTGGATTTAATTATCAGATATTGAATAATCTAAACGCAAATGCAAATTACAGCTATTTACACATGGATACTCCGATAACGGGAGCGCCAAAAAATAAATATTATGCAGGACTTAATTATTCTCCGGGAAAATTCACATTCGGAGCCGGTATGCAGATTATTGATGATTTATATCTTTCTACAGGCGATAATGCTCAGATGAGTAATTATACTTTAGTTAATGCACGAGTAGGATATAAGCCCGTGAAAATGGCTGAACTATTTGTTAAAGGCGACAACCTTCTTTCAAAGAGATATGAAACGATGCTCGGCTTCCCGATGCCGGGAGCACTTTTTATGGGAGGAATTTCTTTAAATTTTTAGAAAATAGTATTGATATCGAAATAGCCCCTGAAGCATTAATATTGACTTCAGGGGCTATTATATTTAAAAAACTTTCCTTCTTATTTACAAGGAAATATAGGTGTTTTTATTTTGTATCTTCAGTATTTTCATCTTTTTTGACACGTTTGGGGTTTGCGGGAAACCAGCCTTTTTCGACACGCTTTGTTTGTTCGAAAATTTCGAGTATCGACCAGAAGCATGAAAAAGCAATTACACCCATTATTGTTGATAAAATAATTTCTGTTATAATAACGGACAGAGAAATAAAGATGAATCCAATTATCAGAAATATCCACCAACACTTCGTTCCAAAGTAGTATTCAGCTTTTATCACGACAGGGTGGAATAGACCGATTATCAAAAAAGTGGCAATTCCGATTGTAAGCCCTGTCAAGTTGTGATTTGTGAGAAATTCTATCATTATTACAAGTCTAAATATTGGGCTGCTGTATGGTTTCCGGTTTAGCTAAAACATTCATTTGGAAGAAAATTATTTATTTATATGCTTGTGCTGCCTGTCTTTTATGACGTCCATCGTTACCGCATTGCTCAAATCATCATCGGGAAACTTAAATTTTTCCGGCGTTTTGGATACAATAAACAAACTGTCACCTCGCTGAATAAAAACTTGCTCAGATTCTGCAATATCAAAATATTTAGCCTGATTGGTAATATTTACTATTGTCATGACTTATCAAATTTTAGTTTGTTTGACAAAGATAGAGCAATCTGAGCGAAGAACAAAATAAGTGAACTAATTTTAGCTTATTTTTTGCGCGGTTGCCCCTTTTACTTCTCAACTTGCAACATAATCTCAAATCCTGATCGCCCTTAACCAAAGAGAAGTGATTCTAAAAGGGATAGACTTCTAAAGATGAACAGAAATAAAAGCACAAGGATTACTATACAACCTATATTTAAAGTCAATGGAGAAAATATCAGGAATTAGTTTAATTAGGAAATATCAAGAGTTTCAAGAAACAGCCGCATTAAAATTGGTCGAAAACAAAATAAACTTAGGCAAAAAGAGAGGCTTTAGGGTATAGTTTTGATTTACCTCAAATAATTAGTAATTTTAACGCCATTATTGAGTGGTTTATGTTACAGCAAAAGTATTCAGAAAGCCCCGTTGATAAATAGGATATATTTTTCATTCGAATTGTATTATATAGAGAAGCCGAAAACTATTTAGAGTAGATAAAATTTAAAAGTTGTGCCCGACACGAATTAGGGATTTTATTATGGCAATCGCGTCAGTTATCCAAAAAGGCAGCTCAATCATTGCCTACAATGAAAGGGGTAGTCAATTATGTACAGTTGATGGAACTTATGGAGAGCTTCAAGGTTACACAAGTACCTCCTTTTCTGTGAAAAGAGGCAGTAATATTTATGTGTATGGCGAAAGGGGAAATGTAATTTCGACACATACCGCCCGTTGAAATAGTTTGTTGCTAATTTTGATTGTCTTAAAGATTGACTTACAACTTACATTAATCTTTGAGATGATTTTGAACAGAAAAATTTGACAAATATGATAAACGAAAAATTATTTAAAGCAGTAGAAACAGGTAAACCTAACGAAGTTAAAAAAGCGTTGAATAAAGAAAAAATCAATGCGTCAACCTATTATGGCGCAAGGTCTATTGTGCTTGCAACAAAACAAGAAAATTGTGAGATTTTGGAAATGCTTTTGAAAAATGGCGAAAAAATAAATCGAGAAAGTTTTTGGCAGCGTACTGCATTTTCCGCATTGCGTGCTGCAAAAAACGCGAAAAGTACCGAAATATTGGAGCTTTTGCTCGAATATGGTGCAGGTGTGGACAAAAAAAGATTAGATAGTGCATTAACAAATGAAACTCACACAAACACAAACAGCACGAAATTTTGTTATGAGGACGATGTTTTTATCCCGGAAAAATCCTCAAAAGATTATATGTTTATTCAATATGCACGAGAAGGTAAAATCAAAAAAGTAAAGAATTTGTTAGAAGAAGGCGTAAGTGGGAAAGCGATATTAGGTGCTGTTGATGCAGCACTCGAAAAAAATAATTGGGAAATTGCAATAATTTTGTCGGAATATAGCAACGACAGAGAAGTAGATATTTACACCGAATGCATTAAAAAACTATTTTTAAAATCTTCGTACATAGGCGATACAGGAAAAGTTAAATTCTATCTCGAAAAACTGATTGAAAATGCAGTTGGTGTTCTAGCCGATGAAACAGGCAAAAGTACATTGGAAATTGCGATAGAAAATGGTCCCGCCGACATAATAAAAATTCTATCAAATTATGGTTTTCATGAAAACTCTTTACGAAATGCATATAATTGCCTATTAGGTATATAAAATGAATCAGCCAACATTTAAAATTAAAATCAGGAAACTCAAATTGCTTTTTGTCTGCACAATAAACAGAATGAGAAGTATGACTGCTCAAAAAATTTACGAAAACGATATTCGTTTTGAAGTAAAATCAGCAGGAACAGACAAAAGTGCAAGTACTACTCTTTCCTACGAAATTTTAAATTGGGCAGACAGCATAGTTGTGATGGAAAAACATCACAGAAATTATATTCGAAAATACTTCCCCGAAGTTTACAAAACAAAGAAAATCGTTTGTCTTTATATTCCTGATATTTATGAATATATGCAACCAGAGCTAATAGAAATACTTAAAATTAAAATAGAGGATATTGATAGGAGAAATCTTATTTGATTTATAAACTACAAAAACAAAAAATATGGCAGAAATAGGATTCGGTTACGGAAGTGAATATCAACTGTTACGATATTTAGGACACCATAGAAACGAATTGAATAAAACTATTCAAGAAAACACAAGATTAAAAGGAGAACTTATTTGGTTAGATTTTCCGAAAGACAAAAATAGATTATCCCTTGATGGAGAATATAGAGGTATTGAATTTTTGAAGAATGGAGTAAGTCAATTTGAAGATTTATGGTTAAAATGGAAAGAATATTGGAGTTCTAACGGAAATCTACCAAATTGGGATGGGATAATTTTACACAAAATCGGAAGTAATGAAGAATGGATTATTGTTGAGGCAAAGGCACATTTAAAAGAAATACAATCTACAACAAAAAGTAGTTCAAATAAGACCATACAAAAAGCTTTTGTAAAAACTCAAAACAGATTTGATATTTGTAATGATAATTGGTTTGATAAATACTATCAATTAGCAAACAGATTAGCATTTATAAATTTTTTGCTTGATAATAAAATTAACGCTTCGTTGTTGTATATATACTTTTTAAATGGTTACGAAAAATGTCAATTAAAAGACAGTAAAAAGGTGATTATCGAAAATAAGAGTGTTGAAAAGATAGAAGAATGGGAAAAAGCAATAAAAGAAGAATACATTGAATTAGGCATAAATGGTGATGCAGAACAATATATTTCAAAAATTTTTATCGATTGTAAATAACTTATGCGCATTTTACACCTATCTGACACTCACGGCAAGCACCATTTACTAAAAGATTTACCTCCTGCCGACATTATCGTTCATTCGGGCGATATGTCGGAAGATGGAACGGATAGCGAGGTTTTGGATTTTTTAAATTGGTTTTGCAGTTTGGATTTTCGACACAAAATTTTCATAGCAGGAAACCACGATCTTTGTTTGGATGGAGAGCAAATAGAAGGCTTGCCTGATAATTGTCATTACTTATGTAATTCGGGAGTGGAGGTTGAAGGCATACACTTTTGGGGTGTTCCGTATTTTTTATCAAATGAATTAAACGGAAATGTGGCAGATTTAATAGCAAAAATTCCCATGCAAACAGATATTTTAATAACTCACCGACCACCTTATGGAGTATTAGATATTGAGGGAAATAACAACTTTGGATGTCTATATTTATTGCAATCCGTTCAGAAAGTTCGTCCAAAATATCATTTGTTTGGACATGTTCATGCAAGTTATGGAGTTGAAAAATCGCAACATACAACCTTTGTCAATGCCTCGCTTGTAAGAAAAAACATAATTGTGAATGAATCATTTTTGTTGGAGATATAAAAAATCGAAAATGGGTGACCGTTTAAAATGCAGTTTGACATAGGGTTCTCAGTTTCTCATACAAAACTTCCATAACGCAAATCAAAAATTCGCAAATTGACAGTTGGTAGGGTAATTTAAAAATGATTTAAATGATTAAAGCGCTACACTTACTTTTGCTCCGAACTGTAAAGGTTTTCCTTTTTGCATGAAAGGTTTGTTCCTTGATTCGAAATAAAAAGCCGAGTAGTCCGTATCTGTGAGGTTGCGCGACCATAAGTTGAATGACACGATACCTTTTCGCATACCTGCTTGTGCGTTTACTGTTGCATAGAATGGCTGTGATATATCGTTGGCTTCGGTCCAATAGATTTTTCCGGCTCCGGATAATTGAGCGGAAGCAAATATCTGGTCAATCCAACTGTTACGTAACAGTTTGTTGTACTGTAATCCAATGCTCAGCGTATGTTGAGGCGTATAAGGGATATAATTTCCTTTGAAATCGTCTTTTTTGTTATTGTAATCCTTGAAAGTGGCGTGAGTATAACCATAGTTGAGGTCTGCGGTCAATACTTTTGACAAAATGGCTCGTAATGAAAGTTCTGCTCCGTAACTCTCTGCTTTTCCTGCATTACTGAGAATACGTCCGTTGCCGCTTGCGGCAAACTCCGTAATTTGTACATCCTTAACATCCATATAAAATAATGTAAACTCACCAAACAGTCGGTTTTTTAAAAGTTCGGTTCGCACGCCGGTTTCATAGTTCCAACTTGTTTCAGGCTTATATGATATTACATCTTTTATTGGTTCCGGCTCTGTTACAACAAAATTTGGAGGAAACATTTGCTTAAAGGCGTTCATGACGTCGTATTGCATCAGGCTTTGCATTATTTCGGCTGACATCTGAATATTATACCCTCCGGCTTTATATCCTTTGGCGACGGATAAATATGTAAATGTCTGAGGGTTAAATTCGTACTTCAAAGAAACTTTCGGTAAGACTTGCCAGAAATCCTGCGACAGTGTTTCGTCTACAACCGAAGCTGGATATCTTTCACTTAAATCGGTAAGAGGTCTTCCCGGGGCAGTCTCCATCGAAAGATTCATTTTTGCTTCGGAGTTGTATTGCAACTCCTGTTTTTCGTAATCAAGGCGAACTCCTGCGGTAATTGAAAATCCGTCGACAAAAAGGTTGTTGTATGTAGACTGATGATATAAAGCTGCACCATGCGAAGGGGTTTTAAAATCTCCCGGTATAGGTAAGGATTTGTCTGTCACAATCAGGCTTATGGGCATACCGTAGTTTTTAAGATTGTCAAAAATAGGTTGGAAAATAGTTTTAATACCATCTTCCTTGAACACCACAGGCCCGGAAGTATTTAATTTATTATAGAATCCATAACCGCCGAAAGACCATTGATAATTGCCGGTTGTATTACTTTTTATTGTTAATTCTTCGGTGAATGCGTGTTGTTTTTGTGTTTGGTTTAAGGTGAAAATTAAAGAATCGGAATAATCCTGGTCCATTTTCATGTCATCATCAAGATACTGATATCCTGTTACGGAAGTAAACAATATATTGTCGTTCTTGTACGACAGTGACAGGTTATTACTGAGCATCGAACGTTTATATGATGATTTGTCGTTGATACTGACCTGTGCGGTCTTGCCTGTTTCTTTATCGTAAAAACCGTAAGGAAAAGCTCCCTGGTCAGTGTTTTCGTAAGAAACGGAGTAGGAGGCTGTCAGCTTGGGTGTTATCCTCCAGTGCAGTTTCAGGTTGCCGCCTACCGTATTTTCTTTGTCGATTTTTTTATTGTCGTACGCATTTGTGAAAAACCCGTCGCTGTGGTCATAGTAAGCGCCGACAGAAAGTCCAAAATTTTCCGATAACTTTGTGTACCCTGAAATTTTGGCATTCAACTGCCCGTAATTTCCATACGACAGTGATGCTTTCATTCCCTGATAATCAAGGGGTGACAAGGTATGAATATTTATTATTCCTCCCATGGCATTGCGTCCGTATAATGTTCCTTGTGGTCCTCGAAGGACTTCTATCCTTTGGATGTCAGCCAATTCAAAATCGAACAGGCTTTTGTCGAGATAAGGCACATTATCAACATAAAGCCCGATAGACTGTCCGCTGCTGCGTGCGCCTATGCCTCTGATGTATATTGCCGATGTAAGTTTTGCTCCGTAATCCGGCATATAAAGGTTTGGTACAAAAGAACTGATATCTTTTATTGAAGCGACCTGTCTGTTTGCTATTTGTTGCGGTGAAAGAACAGATACGGAGCCGGGAAGTGCACGAAGTGCATTTGTTTCTTTTGATGACGATGTGACAACAACCTCGTCTATATTATACGTTTTTATTGTGTCCTGAAGAGAGATTTTTTCTTCCGCAGAAATAATCTGTGTTGAGAATATGCCAACGATTGACATAGTAAGAATTAAATTTTTCATACTAATTGTTATTGTTTTTGCGGTTGCAAAGGAACGGCAATTGTATGAATGCGACAATAGCTACATGTAGTGATTTTTTTCCGTCCAATAGGATTAATCAAAGATATATTTCTCCATCAACACTTTAAGCTCGGGAATAGTTCGTACAACGGGAAATTCGGGATAATCGGCTATGACATTATCGGGCGGACAGAAGAGAATTCCTATGTCTGCGGCTTTTAACATTGAAATATCATTATATGAATCACCGAAAGCAAGTAGTTTGTATTTAAGACTTTGAAAAGCTTCCACCGTTTTACGTTTCGGGTCGGGTTGGCGCAATTTATAGTTTGTAACTTTTCCAGTTTCGTCGATTTCAAGTGAATGACAGAGAAGTATGGGGTTTTCGAGTTGGTTCATCAACGGTTGCGCAAATTCGATAAAGGTGTCGGAAACAATAACAAAGCGCGTTATTTCGCGCAACCATCGAACGAAATCCAATGCACCGTCAAGAGGCTTGAGGGTGGCAATAACGTTTTGTATATCTTTTATTTTAAGATTATTCTCATCAAGAACCTTTAGCCTGTATGCCATAAGTTCGTCATAATCTTTAATGTCACGTGTCGTAAGTTTAAGTTTTTCAATTCCTGTTGCCCGGGCTACATTAACCCATATTTCAGGAACAAAAACTCCTTCCAAATCTGCACAAACAACCCACATAGTTCTTACAATTATAAATTAATTTACTGTTTGAGCTTGCAAAATTAAACAAAAAGAAGCAAAAACAGAATTTTTGAGTGAAAAATGAATCGGAGATTGAGAGGGGCTTACAATTAATAACTGTGAAGTCCACCTAACAGCAGATTCACTCCAAAGTATGTCATGATAATAACAAGAAACGCCAAAATAGAAAATATGTGGAAAAACAGAGGTTTGCGGAATATTTTCAATGATTGAGTGTGCATGGCTAAACTGTAGACAAGCATTGTTATAAGAGCCCATACTTCTTTGGGGTCCCAGCCCCAATAGCGTCCCCAGGATACGTTTGCCCATACTGCACCGACGAAGATGCCTATGCTCAAAGTAAATAATGCAGGATATAATATTATCCTGCTGATTTTCTGCAGTCTGACAACATAATCTTTGCTTTCTGCAGATGAGAAATGTAATATCAAAGCCGTAATACCATTAAGCATCATGAAGGCGAACAGTGAGTATGAAACCATTATTAATGAAACATGTATGCTTAACCATGGCGATTGAAGCACAGGCACGAGTTGGGTTATTCCGGGATTCATAGAGCCGAGCGTAGCTACAAGCAATGCAAACCCTGACAACAACAAGCCCATTGACGGTATAACCTCCGACTTACGCCCGAATATTATTGTTATAACCATTATGCACCAAGCTACGAAAACCATCGTTTCATACCCGTTTGCCATAGGTATATGCGATGAGATATACCAGCGCAGTCCGACTGATAGGCTTAGGAAAGCCATCGAATGGATTATTTGTATGTATGCTAATGATTTGAATATACGCTTTTTCCTGCCGGTAAGAAAACTCCAAATAAATGCGGCAAAAGTAAGTATGCCTACAGCTATATTTATCTTGAATAGTATACTTGCCGCGTCAAATTTGTTGTAGAATATTTCAACTTTAGTTTTTGTCGGTGAAATCGTCCCTTTTTCGGCTCGCTTATATTGATAAGCAGATAATTTTTCAAAGAAATTTGCGATGAATTCGTGATTTCGCTCTTTCAGCGACTCTTGTATCATAAGGAAAGATTTGGAAATAAACAAAGTGTCTTCGCTTTGTACATCCGACAAATCTTCAGTGCAGGAATACCAATGGTTTTTTTGCGGAAATATAGCTAATGTACTGCCTGTCCCCTGCGCGAGCATTAAGCTGACTTTTTCGTTTACCTCACGCACTCCTTTATGTTGTTCGGAGTAGTTCGCATTCGATAATTTGTAAACACCTGCCTTGAAAAAATCGCTTAACCTGAACTTATCTACATTTTTCCTGTTTTCGCTCAAAAACCGGGATATTTCTTCATCTTTAACTTTTATCATAGGCTCTTCTTGCCAATCTTCGGGAAAAAACATCCAACCGGCAAGTACTTGTACGGAGTTGAACTGTTTGTATGAAGATTTACCCGTAATCTTTTTGGTGAAGTCGCGTGCATATGTGTCGATAGGAACGATTCTTCCATTGTACGACATTGATAGTTGTCCGAATGCTTTTGCTTCGTCTTCGGTTAGCGTTNGCTGAGCCGAAACATAAGACGGAATGATTATCAATGCAATAATGCTCAGCGATTTTATAAGTTTGCGGAAATTGCCGTTTTTGTCTACAAGCAGCAAAAGCATCGAAATTAGCAGCAGAAGATAGCCTGCGTATGTCACTATTATGCCGTACGGGTCATAGCTTATCGACAAAATCGAGCCTTTAAGGTCGTCATCATAAGATGCCTGATAAAAACGGAATCCACGGTGTTTGAATATATTGTTCATCGAAACAACAGCTTCAAAACTTTCGCTTCCATCGGTAATAGACAGGTGGCTGATATAGTCTGCAGGAGTTTTTGTGCCTGTATAATAATCAAGATCAAATTTTTTCAGCTTTATATCGAATGGTATTTTGATATCCGAAGCTGCCATCCCATCTTCCCTCAGATGTATTTGTCCTCGTTCCGATGTTATGTAGGTGGTCAACGCTCCAATCAGAATAAGTCCGAAAGCGCAATGAAGCAAAAAGGCTGATTTTCTTTTTTTGAATAATGTGTTTATGCTTAGGGTGAAAGCAGTGAAAAAAATTGCTGCCCAGAGAGTTAACATCCACCAAGAGTGATAGAAATGATGAAGTACAAATGGTGTTCCGAATTTGCTCTCCGCAAAGGTTGCGATAGCAAGAATTGCGGTTTGTATTATCAGAAGAATGAGGGGAAGCTTTTTCATTAATTGTATTTATCGTTTAATCGCTGAAACGTTTAATTTACTCGCTTAAATCGAGTTGTTGAATATTCGACATTTATAAAGGCTCGAACCTTTCGTCATTATCCTCTTTGACGGCAAAACATTCCATTTCTATAAGCCATCCGGGGCGGCATACGGGTGCAAGGACTATTACTTTGGGAATAAG
>JGI994J12354_10006198_pt1 | contig 10062 bp, 5 predicted proteins | sample IntmicLarv3ML3BL_FD_12354 | JGI IMG/M metagenome (IMG submission 12354)
GAAAAAGTCCGCGCCTTTCGCGAGGCCGTAGCGGCGGGCTTCCCCGGCGGCAAAATCACGTGGAGCATCAGCTGGCACGCTCTGTGCGACGACAGCGAGCAGTACAAGGCCATCCGCGAACAAATCAAGGCCTATCACCACCGGTACGGCGACGACGTGACATACATCCCCGGCGCATATTTCTCCAATGCATACAGCACGCGCGAAGAGGTCAACACCGAGATTCACGAGGGTCTGCAAAAAGTCTCCGGCTTTATGGGCAACGGTTTCCGCCCGCAAAGTATCGTCGCAGGCTTCCTGTCCGCCGAGAATCAGAAATACCTTGCCGATGTGGAAGGCATCCACGTCTGCCAGGGCAACATTTTCAGCCAGTATGCCATCGACAATCAGGACGGCGACGGTGCACCGTGCTACCCATTCTACCCCTCGGCAGAGCATTTCTGCAAGCCCGCACAAAACGCGGAGGACTTCATCGACTGCGTGAACCTCGACGGCTGGACAGTGGACTTTCTGGCGGCACGGCGCGAAGGCGCCAGCGATGAACAGAACAGCCGCATGGGCGTCGGCCCGATCGAAACCCTTCAGCGCTACAGCGCGGACATCGGCCTGCAACAGATGCTGGCGACAACCGCCGTCCACTTCGATACAGGCCACGCGCAGAACAGCTTCGCGTGGGTCACAAACAACTGGGAAATCAGCCTGATTTCGTGGTTTGGAATGCTGGATTGCCTGACAAAGTGGCTGTCCGCCATCCGCGAGCGCTGGCCCGATGTGCAGATGCCCACGCAGGGCGAATTCGGCGCGCTGTGGCGCAAGGCATATCCCGATAACAGCCGCTTGGACTACCGCTTCACACAGACAGGCACAGGCATCGGCGGCTCCGACGCGGACAAGGAGCTCCACTGGTACATGAACCAGCATTTCCGCCTCGCGTTCCTCAAGGACATCAACAGCGGCGCGGAAGAGGTCATCGACTTCACCCGTTACGACATCCCTGCGCAAGAGCCGCAAACCATCACGCGGCAATGGAGCCTGCTCGGGCAAATCAATCAGAAGCAGACGCGCCCGCAGGACAAACCTGTGCCCTATGCGGCGCTAAACGAATCAGACAGAGCTTTTATTGAAACACACTATACATTTTAATTTAGGAGGTTATCAAAATGGCTGGTTGGACAGACTTGAAAGGCTTATTGCAAGAGGAAATTCAGCAGCGCAAGGAAGAGGGCTGCAACGTCACAGGCTTCAAAGAGCGGCTGGACGCTGCGGCACAAAACCCGCAGCAGCTCAACGCGCTGTATGACGAACTGATGGCACTGGAAGGCGACAAGACGCTCGACGCAAAGGAGCCGTCTGATTTGGCAGGCATCCGCGCACTGCGCCCGGCCTCCGCAAAGGAGCGCATCGGGTTCGCCAAAGCACCTATCGACAAAGACCTGTTCCGCGGCGCGTGGATTGGCCGCTCCTGCGGCTGTGCGCTGGGCAAGCCTGTCGAGGCAGGCGACTTCATGGACGGGCATGGCGATATGCCGGGCTGGAAATGCGTCTACGAGTGGTTCAACCGCGCTGATGCATACCCCATCAAAAACTTTACACCGTCGCATTCCCGCGCCGCAGAGGAGCTTGGCCTCAGCCTTACGCCGTGGAGTCAGGGCAGCCTGCGCGAGAACATCAAGTTTATGGAATCCGATGATGACATCCGCTACATGGTCATCGCGCTCATCATGATGGAGCGGTACGGCCTTGATTGGGAGCCGCTGACTGTCGGCAGTCTCTGGCATCAAAAGCTGCCCTACGGCGATGTCTGCACGGCGGAGAAGCAGGCGTATCTGAACTATGCCATGCGCCCCGACATGCTCCCGCACAACCCGACTGACGCGCAAAAGGACGAGTTCCTCGACTGGGTCAGAACCTACCGCAACCCCTACCGCGAGTGGATTGGCGCGCAAATCCGCATCGACTGCTATGCCTATGCCGCGGCGGGCAACCCCGAGCTGGCGGCAGAGCTGGCATGGCGCGACAGCGCGTTCTCGCATGTGAAGAACGGCATATACGGCGCAATGTTCATTTCCGCCATAATTGCAGCGGCATTCGTGGAAAAAGACAACTACAAAATCGTTGAAGCGGCGCTCGCGCAGATTCCCGCAGATTGCCGCCTGGCAGAAGCCGTCCGCCAAGCCGTCCTCATCGCCGAGAACGCAAAGGACGAGTTGGACTTGGTCGAGAAAATCTGGAACGCATTCGGCCACTATCATTGCGTCCATGCCATCAACAACACGGCGCTCTGCGTCGCGTCCATCATCTTCGCGGGCGATGACTACGAGAAGGCCATCACCACCTCCGTCCTCGGCGGCTGGGACACAGACTGCAACGGCGCAACCGTCGGCTCTATCATGGGCGCGAAGCTCGGCACGGCGGGCATCCCGGCATACTGGTCAGAGCCCCTGCACGACACACTGTACTCGTCCATCCCTGATTTCCACCCGATTCCGATTTCGACATGCGCGGACAGATGCTATGACCTGTATGTCAAATATCGTGCCTAAAAACAAAGTCAAGACCTTGGGACTCTGTCCCAAACCCTGCACGCTTCCTTGAAAGAAAGCGCGGCAAAGAACTTTGGAAAACGCGACAATGCATTTGTCGCACAGGATTGGGAGGAATTGAAATGTCCAAGCAAATTTTGAACATCGGCCTCGTCGGCCTCGGCTTCGGCGGCGCGTTTGCAAAGATTTACGCCGCGCATCCGAACATCGGCGAGCTGACGCTGTTCGACACAGACACGACCCTGCTGCAAAACGTCGCGGACAGTATCGGCGACCGCGAGGTCAAGCTGGCGGGCAGTTTTGACGCGATGCTGAAAGACAACAGCATCGACGCCATCCACCTCGTCACGCCCATTCCTCTGCATGAGGAGCAGACGGTGGCCGTGCTCAACGCGGGCAAGCATTGCGCCTGCACCGTGCCGATGGCTATCTCCCTCGACGGCATACGCCGCATCACGGAGGCCGTCCGCGCGTCGGGCAAGAAATATATGATGATGGAAACCACGCTGTATACCTACCAATTCCTGTATGCGCAGGACATGCTCCGCAGCGGCGAATTCGGCAAAATCCAGTTCCTGCGCGGCTCGCATTATCAGGACATGGCGAATTGGCCTGCTTACTGGATGGGCCTGCCGCCGATGTACTACGGCACGCACGCGATTGCCCCGATGGTGGCGCTGGCGGGCGCACGAATCACACGGGCAACCGGTGTCGGCTCGGGCACTATGCCGCCGGAACTGGCAACACAATATGGCAACCCCTATCCGTTCGAGAGCGCACTCTTTCACTTCGAAAACGGCATGAAGGGCGAGGCAACGCGTTCCCTCTTTGAAAGCGCACGGACGTACCAGGAGGGCATGTTCGTTTACGGCAACGATGCCTGCTTCGAATGGGGCTTTGCCGACCACGACGCGCCATATGTCACCCACGCCATCCCCGCGGCAGACGGCAAACGCGGCGGCACAACGCGCACAGAAATCCTCGACATGCCAAACTATCACATGCGCCTGCCCGAGCCGCTTTGGCCGTTCACCATCGGCGGGCAGTATGACCCGCTGAACCCGCAGGAATCGCTCGTCAAGGGCGCGGGCGGCGGGCACCACGGCTCGCATCCGCACCTCGTGCATGAGTTTGTCTCCAGCATCATTGAGGACCGCAAGCCTCTCATCGACGAGGCTATGGGCGGCAACATCACCGCCGCAGGCATCTGCGCGCACGCCTCGGCCATGCAGGACGGCGCGCCTGTGGATGTGCCTGTGTTTTAGAGAAATATCGATAGACAACAAAGGGCAACGGCGCATCTTACGCCGTTGCCCTTCGCTTTATCCCATTCCCTCTATTCCCTATTCCGCAGTCAACAGCGCATTGTAGAACGTGGCAATCGCCTGCTCCCGCGTATACATACCCTTCGGCGAGAAGCGGTTCTGCCCTGTGCCGCCCATGATGTCATACTGCACCACATACGCAATGCCGAACTTCGCCCAGTCCGATGCAGACGCGCTGTCCGCAAAGCTCAGCGTCGTCGTCCTGACATCGGCGGACGCGCCCAATGCAATCTTCGTGTTGGCAACCATCACGGCCACCTGTTCGCGCGTGAGCAGGCCGTTCGGGTTGAACTTCCCGCCGCCCACGCCGCCGGCCACACCAATGGCGTTCGCGACCAGTATATCGCGGTCGTTTGTGTCCGTAAACGCGTTCCGGTTCACCTGTATATTCTTCTGCGCCAGATATTCTTCTGCCGACAGCCCTGTTACCACTTCAACATACTGCACCGCGATACGGCAGAACTCGCCGCGCGTCAGATTCGCCGCGTAGTTTCCTTGCAGGCTGGCCGGAACCAGCTCCGCATACATCGCCTGCGTAATCGTCGGCTCTGCCCATGCGCTTGCCGACTGCAAGCCCTGCGCAGGTACACGGCGGACGCGTTCGGGTCAAAGGAATACAGCATCATGTGCTCCCCGCTGCTTCCCGCCGTCACAGCCCAGTGCACCAGCCCTGTTTTCTCATTGTACCGCAGCACATCGTTCGGGGTCAGCCGCACTTCGTCCAGCTTCGTCGCGCCCTTCAGCACCGTTCCGTTCCCATCAACGATGGCATAGTATGTGCTCGGCACATAGCTTGTGTACGGGCCGCTTCCTGTTCTGTCTTCATGACTCCACATTACCAAGTACCGATTGTTCGCTATCTGCACAAGCTTAGGCGACAGCGCGCCCGACATGCTTGTCCCCGTCTTCCCGTACTGCGTGAGCCAAATCGGGTTGCTGACAGACCCCAGGCCACGGTCTGCCGTCACCAGAAACAGATTCCGCACGTCGTCGCCATCTTTTTCATATGTGCCCGCAAAGAGATACCCTGTGCTTGTCTCCGCCAGACCGCCCATCTCCGCATCCGTATTGTTGTCGCCAATCCCGCCTCTGAAGGCAAGAAGGTTCACGCTCTTGATGCTCGTCTTCGTCACATGGCTCAGCATGAACGCGCGCGGATATGCGTCGCCGTGGTCAACGAACATGAACCCGTCTGCCACGGGCAAAATGAACTGGTTGAACGAATGACTCGAATACGGCACGCCCGCCGTGCGCGTCATCGTGTTCTTATCCAGTATAAAGCCATATGATGCCTGATGGTTTAATCCGTCCGAACCTTTAAACATCAGCCGCGCAAAGTACACCGCCACCAAATCGCCGGAAACCTCCATGCGGCACGAGCCGAAATCAAACGGCACTTTCACGCTGGCAAAGCCGTCGCCATCTTTCGCGCGCGCAGTGAACGAAGCAACCTTCGCGCCATTCGCCGTATACTTGACAAGAACCATGTTTTGCGCGCTTGCATTCTCGTCATTCGTTCTCTCGCCATAGAAAATATAGTAATTGCCTTCATCGTCCCGCGCAAACGCGCCAACCATCGGCAGCTCTCTGACAAACGACAATGTGCGGAGCGGCCTCCCGCTTGCATCAAACTCATATACATAAAGCGGCGCCATCGCCGTGCCATACGTCTCTGTTGCGCTCATCACGCTGATGCTTCCGTCCGCATTTACAATCGTTTGCAGACCGGGCACGCTTCCATAGCGCTCGAAGGAGGGCTGCTGCCGCCGCTCGCCGACCCCGCCCTGCACGTGCTGAATTCTCGTTTTCACATTCATACCATTGGCCGCCGATACCTGCACCGCAGGCAACGCCAGCACCAGCGCCAATGCCATGCCTATCCATTTCCGCTTCATCTAAATCCCCTGCTTCCTTTATCTATTTACTTTCACAGTAAGTATACAGGAAGTTCATCCGAGGCGCAATAAAAATGAACGATAATTCGTAATTATGCATTGAACTTCGCAATACAGAATGTTACAATAAAAGGGTAAGCGCAGAAACACCATTGGAGGGATTTACCCATGCGTTTCAAAAGCATTGCGACGCAGATTATCATGTCTGTCATGCCATTTTTGTTCATCAGCAGCCTCGTTTACGTGGGTGTCTGCTACTATATCTCTCACCGTAACATCAACGATTCCATCGACGGGAAGATGCTGGAAAGCCTAAACGTGGCGCATCAGAACATGCAAAACCAATTAAACGAAAACGCCGCCATCGCCGAAAGCGCGGCCGTCTTTGCCGCCATATACAATAAAAATGCTTTGCATGAGGACGCTTTTGAGGACTATCTCCTCTCCATCCTTCAAACCAATCCAAACACCGTTGGCAGCGGCATTTGGTACGAGCCGTACAAGTATCATCCCGATTCCTACTATTTCGGCCCGTATGCCTATAAATTCAACAATGACTCGTTCTTCATCAGAGACTATGAGAGCATCGTCAGTTATCATGAAACCGACTGGTATACAAACGGCATCCACTCCGACGGGCAAATCGTCTGGTCAGACACATACTATGACCCGGTGGCGGATGTCTCGATGATTACCTCCACGCAGGCGATGTATGACGAGAGCGGCGCGTTTATCGGCGTTGCCACGGCGGATATGGCGCTGGATGTCATCCGGCAGATTACCGGCCAAATACAGGTCGGCGCGACGGGGCACGCATTCCTGCTGGGGCAGTCAGGCGAGTATATCTACTTCGAAGGCATCGAGAAGAATATCTCGGAGCATATGTATGAGGACGCTGACCCCGCTCTCGCAGAACTCGGCAGACATCTGCTTTCCTCACCCTCCGGCACAACCTCTTTGGTCTACAACGGCCTGCGCCAGCGCATCTACTACATGACGCTTCCGAGCGTAGGGTGGACGCTTGGCATCGCGATTCAGGAAAACGAAATCGGCAGTTCCACCCGCAATCAGATGCTTGTGTCCGCGGCGGTGCCGTTGTTCGGGCTTCTTCTGTCTACTCTTGCGCTGATACGGGTTGCACAGCGGCTGCGGCAGATAACCAAGAAGGTGAACACCGTTGCCCTCAGCGCGGCCGGCGGCGACTTTGACGCGCAAATCAACGTCACGGAGAAAGACGAATTCGGCGTGATGGAGAATCAGCTGAACATCATGATTGCCAACATGCGGGATATGAGCCGGCAATCCGCCGAGCGCCTCCAGCTTGCACAGGACGCAAGCCAGGCCAAGACAGACTTCCTCTCGCGCATGAGCCACGAGATTCGGACGCCCATCAACGCCATCATCGGCATGGCGCAGATTGCACGCGCTTCGAACGACGAGGCACGGTTCCGCGAATGCCTCGACAAGATTGACATTGCCTCCAACCAGCTTCTTTCCCTCGTCAACGACATTCTGGATATGTCCAAAATCGAGGCAAACAAGCTGACACTGGAAAAAAAGGCGTTCGCTTTCAACGCGCTTGTCCGCAGCATCACCACCCTTGCAGATGTCAAGTCCGCCGAGAAGGGGCAGCACTTTACCGTGTCTATCGCGCCAACGATTCCTGACACGATTGTGGGCGACGAGCTGCGCATCTCGCAGGTAATCAACAACCTGCTGAGCAACGCCGTCAAGTTCACGCCGGAAGGCGGACACGTCAGCCTCGTATTTGACGCGGCAGAGCAGACAGACACGCACATCACGCTCCGCGCCGCCGTGCACGACAGCGGCATCGGCATGACAGAAGACCAGCTGGCAAATCTCTTCACGTCCTTCGAACAGGCAGATGGCAGCATCTCGCGCCGTTTCGGCGGCACAGGCCTTGGCCTCGCCATCTGCAAGCGCATCGTTGAGATCATGGACGGCGACATCCGCGTCACCAGTACACCCGGCGACGGCAGCGAGTTCGTCGTGCTCCTTCCCGTCGGTATCTCACAGCACGCGGTCGAGGACATGACCATGACGCTGGAGGAAACACCGGATTTGAGCCGTTTCCGCATTCTGCTGGCGGAAGACATCGAAATCAACCGCGAGATTGTCCTTGCGCTGTTGGAGGCAACCGGCGTGCAAATCGACTGCGTTGTGAACGGCCGCGAGGCCTGCGACCTCGTTGCGGCCGAGCCGGATACCTATGACTTGATTCTCATGGACTTGCAGATGCCGGAGATGGGCGGGCTGGAAGCCACACGCTGCATCCGCGCCATGGACAATCCGCGCTGCCGCGAAATCCCCATCATCGCCATGACCGCGAACGCCTTTCAGGAAGACATTCAACAATGTCTGGAGGCCGGTATGGACATGCATATCGCAAAGCCTATCGACAGCGATCTTCTCACGCGCGCGCTGATGCTGATGCTGGATTATTGAGACTGATTTTTGCACCATGTGACAAAACGAGCTGTAAAATGTGTGGTGGCCTTTGTTTTTTCCTTGCAGAACCGCACTTCTTCAACATACGTCAAAAGCAGGACAAGCAGTAATGTTATGTGTTATAAATAGTGTGGTGTGACATCGGAAGCTGGTGATATGATGAAGAAGACGATACAAGCACTTTTAACCGAAAACGGGCCTATGCTGTCAGGCGAATTGGCCAAGGCATACGAAGCCGCCAATCAGACGACGAACGCCGCCGCGCGGCAGGCCATCTCCCGCGCGCGCCGCCCTGTGCAAAAGAATAAACTGATACCCTTTCAGGATAGGCAGGTCTTCGTTTACCTTGAGCAACAGTTCACGGGCGTGCGCTACTGGGACAGTCTGCTTTCTGCCATCTCCGGCCATGCTAAGAGCACCAATGCCTTCATCCGCGCTATGATGGCGCAATCCGGCACCATGGCAAAGAACGCCCTGCCAGCATACACCATGTCCCCCGCCAACAATCTCAAGGGGCACAAGCGGTTCGATGTTTTGCTCGATAAACTGCGCCAATCGAAGCTCATTGACGATTACAACGATGAATACTATCGGCTCACCGTCGGCGGCGCGCAAGGCTCCCCATTCAATATCGCCCGCACAAAGGCCATCGAGCTTTCTAAGAAAATGGTGTTAACTGACTTTTTTGACCTGACGCGGAAGACGAATATGGTTTCCTATGATTCCGGGACATTCTGGTCGGATTTCGGTCATTTCAGGTGGGGGTTCACCGCGCCGTCATATCTGCAAGGCCTAGCATCCTGGGATGCCAAAAAGCAAGCGCCCATTCCCGGGTTCATTCTGGCCGATATCGTGTTGCAGCGGCAAGCCACAACGGCTGACATCTCCTTTTTTGTAGAGAAAGTGTGCACCATCCGCTCGTTCAAAAACATAAGCAACTTTGTCCCGACACTGCTTGTCTACGGTCTGGAGCCCGAAGCATTCCAGTTGCTGAAGAAACACAATGTCGCCATCGCATTCCTTGACCGCGTGTTTGGCGATACATACGTCCAATTGTTGGATGATCTGATTCACGTGCTTACACAGGCTACTCAAATGGTTTTGCACAACCCGAAAAAAATTGAGAAGATTTTCGATGCTCTCGCCAAATCGGACGGCCGGTATAACAATATCGTCGGCGACATGTTCGAGCTTATGGTTGCCGAACTCTATCGCTCTATCGGTGTCGGCTATCTGGCCGTTAACAAGGAGGCCTCCTCCGCATTGACAATCAGCGGCAATCCAAAAGAGATTGACGTTCTGGCAGAGCGCGGCGGAACGATGATTGCCGTCGAATGCAAGGCCACCCGCACTCAAATTGGTATCGATTTTGTCAACGAGTGGCTAACCGCTAAGATTCCTGATATTCATAAGTTCCTGAACACCCCNCATCTCTATCCNAATAAGGAATTTGAATATCAACTCTGGTCAATCGGCGGATTTACGCCCGAGGCCGAAGCACGATTGCACGACGCGGAATCCTCCGCAAAAAGATACAAAATATCCCACTATGACAAAGACAAAATGACAGCGTATGCAAAAGCCAATCATGCGCAAACCTTTCTGTCGCACATGCTAAAGCATTTTTCCTGATTGCTTTTCCGCTGCATCTACGCAAACAAGGGCGTTGCTTTTGGGGCGTGTTGACAAAGTAAAATCAAAACCACCAGTTAAACTGGTGGTTTGCACTCGCCCTAGAAGGGCGTACTACTAGCAGCGTCTCAAGACGCATCGAATGGTTCACCAACCGCACTATAATCACGGGCAGCCGCTAAAGCGGCTGTCTTTTTT
>JGI994J12354_10006199_pt1 | contig 10062 bp, 7 predicted proteins | sample IntmicLarv3ML3BL_FD_12354 | JGI IMG/M metagenome (IMG submission 12354)
AGCGTCGGCAGGATTTCCGTCAGCGCTTGGTGAAACTCCGGCTCGTTCGCGTTCCGCTTCATCGCCGATTCTAATACTCTCTCCGTGTAGTTCATGGTGAATTCCTCCTTGTATGATGTAAAAATTTTATGAAAAGCAAAAAAACGCTGCCGCAGACGAATTTCGCCGCGACAAACGCCTTTGTTCATCGAGGAACAGTGTAGCACAGTGAAAAGCATTTGTCAACCACCTGTGGAAAAAAACAACGCAACAAGACATTTGAAAGTACGGAGCAACATATAAGTTATACTTATAGAATGGCGACTATGCCTAAGAAAACTATATAAAATCGAACAAAAACTACAAAAACAAATTGACAGTATACTCACTTCGGTGTATACTATGTATGGTCGAACAAAGGCGTTCGCCAAGCTATGCGAGTGTCCACTCGTGTCTCTTGGTGAGCGCTTTTATTTATTGGTTATTAGGTAGGAGGGGTTCTNATGAACGATTGCTTNTTATATGAAGGAAAATCGAAAAGCATATACGCGGGGCGGGAAGCGGATGAAGTCATCATCCGGTACCGCGACACGGCGACGGCTGGGAATGGTGAAAAACGTGAGGAGCTTGAGGGAAAAGGGCGGTTGAACGCGGCGATTTCCGCACTGTTATATGAATATTTGGGCGAAAATGGTGTGGAAACACACATGCTGGAAACGCTTGACGACACGATGATTCGCGCGAAAAAGGTCGAGGTCATTATGGTCGAGGTCATCGTGCGGAATGTGGCAGCGGGTGGATTTTCAAAAAAGTACGGTGTGGCGGAGGGTTCGCCGCTGCATAACCCTGTGCTGGAGTTTTGCAACAAATCCGACGCGCTCGGCGACCCAATGATGAACAAAAGCCAGATTACGGCCATTGGCCTTGCCACGACGGCGGAGTTAAATGCCATGCAGGAGCGTGCGTTGCGTGTGAACGGGCTGCTGATACAGCTTTTCACAAAGGCGGGGATAGAGCTTGTCGATTTTAAGCTGGAATTCGGGCGGTACAAGGGGCGCGTGATTCTCTGTGATGAAATTTCACCTGATTCCTGCCGGTTATGGGATGCCGAAACGCATGAAAAGCTGGACAAAGACCGCTTCCGCCGTGACCTTGGCGATGTGCTTGGCGGGTATAGGGAAGTGCTGAGGAGGCTGACGGATGCGAGACAGTTATGAAAGCCCACTGTGCAAGCGGTATGCGAGTAAGGAAATGCGGTTCATTTTTTCGGACGATATGAAGTTCCGGACATGGCGGCGCTTGTGGATTGCCCTTGCCAAAGGTGAGCGGGCGCTCGGGTTGCCCATCACGGATGAACAAATCGCTGAGCTGGAGGCGTCTGCGGATGACATCAACTACGGCGTCGCCGAGGCAAGAGAGGCGGAGGTGCGGCATGATGTGATGTCGCATGTGTATGCTTATGGCGTGCAATGCCCGAACGCGCGCGGCATCATCCACCTCGGCGCGACGTCATGCTATGTGGGGGATAATACGGACATCATCATCCAACGCGAGGCGCTCCGCCGGGTGCGGGGGCTGCTTTTGGGTGCGATGGAAGCGCTGGCTGGCTTTGCGGAAAAACATAAAGCAGTGCCTTGTCTGGCATACACACATTTCCAGGCCGCGCAGCCTACGACGGTGGGGAAGCGTGCGACATTGTGGATGCAGGAGCTGTTGATGGATTTGGAGCAGCTTGATTTCGTCCTGGCCAGGCTGAAATTGCTGGGCTGCAAGGGCACGACGGGCACCGGTGCGAGCTTTCTCGCCTTATTCGATGGTGACCATGAAAAAGTCAAGGCGCTGGAGCGGTTTATTGCGCGGGAAATGGATTTTGACAACGTGTATGCCGTGAGCGGCCAGACATATTCGCGAAAAGTAGACTACTACACGCTTTCCGTATTGTCCGGCATCGCGCAGAGCGCGTACAAATTCTCGAACGACATCCGCCTGCTTTCGCATTTGAAAGAAATAGACGAGCCGTTTGAGGATAAGCAAATCGGCTCCTCCGCAATGGCGTACAAGCGTAACCCCATGCGGAGCGAACGCATTGCGTCGTTGGCGCGCTTTGTCATCGCAGATGTACAAAACCCAGCCATGACAGCCGCGTCGCAGTGGTTCGAACGAACGCTGGATGATTCCGCAAACAAGCGGCTTGCCGTGCCGGAGGCGTTCCTTGCGGTGGACGGCATCCTGTCGCTGGTGATTAACATCGCAAACGGCATGACGGTCTATCCAAAGATAATTGAAAAGCATTTGCATGATGAGCTGCCGTTTATGGTGACGGAAAATATATTGATGCACTGCGTCAGGCAGGGCGGCGATAGGCAGCTATTGCATGAGCGTATACGCTTGCATTCGGTTGCGGCGGCACAGGAGGTTAAGCAAAACGGCGGGGAAAACGACTTGCTTGCGCGGATTTTATCGGACGAGGTATTCGGCCTAACGCAGGATGCGTTGGAAGACCTCATACGGGCGGAGCGGTTCACAGGCCGTGCAGCGGAGCAGACGGACGAATTCCTTGCGGTTGTCCGGGCGTTGCTTGCGGCCAATACAAATGCGATATACACAGATGTAAAAATTACGGTATAGGGGAGAGCTGTGTATGTTAACAGCAGTTGTGGGTATCAACTGGGGCGACGAGGGCAAGGGGCGGATGGTTGACCTCCTCGCGGCGGAATACGACATCATCTGCCGGTACCAGGGTGGGAACAACGCGGGGCACACGGTCATCAACGAACGCGGGCGTTTCATACTCAACCTTCTGCCCTCTGGAATATTGCGGGAGAACGCGGTGAATGTGATGGGCAATGGCATGGTGATTGACCTTGCGCACCTGTGCGGAGAAATCGACGCGTTGACGGAAAGAGGCGTGCGGATTACACCGGATAATTTGAAAATCAGCGACAAGGCTTTTATCTGTATGCCCTACCATGTGCGGCAGGACGTGTTAGAGGAGGAACGGCTTTCCGACAAGAAGTACGGCTCGACCCGGCGCGGGATTGCACCGGCGTATGGCGACATGTATATGAAAAAAGGCTTGCGTATGGGCGATTTGCTGGACTTTGCCGCGCTGGCGGATAAGCTGCGTGATCTGCTCCCATGGAAGAACCTTACCCTCAGCGGGTATGGTGCAGATAAGGCGGACTTCGACACGCTGCTGGAATGGCTGCGGAGCTATGGCACACGGTTAGCGGCGTATGTGACGGATGTGTCCGCGTATCTGAACGACGCGCTTGACGCAGGGAAGAATGTGCTGCTGGAGGGGCAACTCGGTGCACTGCGGGATATTGCATTCGGGATTTACCCCTATACGACGTCCTCGCATACCATCGCTTCTTATGGCACCATTGGCGCGGGTGTGCCGGGGCGGAAGCTGGATAAGGTGAGCGGTATCATGAAGGCGTATTCAAGCTGCGTTGGGGAAGGTCCCTTCACGGCGGAATTGTACGGCGAGGAGGCGGAGGCGTTGCGTGCGGCAGGTGCGGAATACGGCGCGGCGACAGGTCGGCCGCGCCGGGTCGGAGGTTTTGATGTTCCGGCGAGCCGGTATGGCGTACAGGTGCAGGGCGCGGACGAGCTGACGCTGACAAAGCTGGATGTGCTTTCGTACCAGGAGAAAATCCCAGTCTGCGTGGCGTATGAAATCGACGGGAAGCGCACGACGGCATTCCCGACGGGTGCCAAGCTTGTCCGCGCGAAGCCGGTGTATGAATACCTGCCCGGCTTTGGTTGTAACATTTCGAAATGCCGCAAGCCGACGGATTTACCCCAAGCGGCGCTGGACTACATCCGTTTTATCGAAAACGCAGTGCAATGCCCCATCAAGACTGTGTCCATCGGGGCAGGGCGCGAAGAATATCTTGTCATGGAATAGGAAGGAGGCGCACAATGAACGAAACTGTACAGGAAATCATGGCGTTTGTCAATGAAAATGACGTAAAATTTATACGGCTGGGATTCTGTGACCCTTTTGGCTTACAGAAGAATATCTCGGTCATGCAGGATGAGCTTTTGCGTGCGTTTACGCAGGGCGTGTCGTTCGATGCGTCGGCGATTCGTGCGTTTTCCGACGTGGCGCAATCGGATTTGCTTCTGTTCCCCGATCCGGCGACGATGACGATGCTGCCATGGCGGCCGGAACCGGGACGGGTGATTCGCTTTTACTGCGACATCCGGAAGCCCGACGGCGAGCCGTTCATGCATGATGGGCGGTATCTGTTGAAGAAGGTGCTGAAGCGGTATGAGGACAACGGCTACATTTGTAAAATCGGCGCAGAGTGCGAGTTCTATCTTTTCAAGACAGATGAACAAGGCAACCCGACAATCGGGACGTTGGACAAGGGCGGGTACATGGACATTTCGCCGCTGGACAAGGGCGAGAACATCCGCCGCGAGATTTGCCTGACGCTGCGGGAGATGGGTTTGCACCCGGAGAGCTCTCATCATGAGCAAGGCCCGGGGCAGAATGAGGTGGATTTCAAATTCAGCGACGCATTGACCTCAGCGGACAACTTCATGACGTTCAAGTCTGTTGTGAAGGCCATCGCTGCGCGGAACGGGTTATTTGCTTCATTTATGCCGAAACCCCTTGCGGATGCGAGCGGGAGCGGGATGCACGTTAATATTTCCCTTGTGAAAAATGGCCGCAATATATTTACCGACACAGCGCAGAAGACGGCGGCGGACAGCTTTCTCGCGGGGGTGCTCCTGCGCGCGCGGGAGATGGCGTTGTTTTTGAACCCGCTTACGAACTCGTATGCGCGGTTGGGACGGCTTGCGGCGCCGAAGTATGTTTCATGGTCACCGCAGAACCGTTCCCAACTTATCCGTATGCCTGTGGCGACGGATGAGCGCGTGCGTATGGAGCTGCGGCAGCCTGACCCTTCCGTAAATCCGTATCTTGCCTATGCGCTGATTGCCGCAGCGGGGCTGGAGGGGATTGAACAGGGCTTGACACTTCCGCTGCCGGTGAACGAAAACCTATACACTATCGGCACAGAAGCCGCGCAAACGCTGGAATTGCTGCCGGAGAGTCTTGCCGAGGCCATTGAAATCGCGGAGGCAAGCGCGTTTGTGCAGCGGACGATTGACGGCGGGCTTCTGGCGAAGTACCTCACATATAAAAAAGAAGAGGCCGAAGCATATGCGGCTTCGGTGGATAAAGCCCGGTTTGATAGGGAGCGCTATTTTACAATGATATAAGCTGCTGATGAATCAAGCGCCGAGGAGGTGCCTGTATGGAAAGTGCCTTAATCGTGTCACACCAGGAAAACCACATCACAGAGTTGACGAACGCACTGACCGGTGCGGGCGCCTTTTGTGAGCGAATTGTGACAGCGGCAAGCGCAAATGATGCACGGCGGCTGATGGCGGACGAATTTGCCTTTGTGTTGATTGACGCGCCCTTGCGGGATGAATCGGGCGAGGCGCTTGCGAGAGATTTTGCTGGGGATAGCAACCGGCAGGTAGTGTTGCTTGCCCCGGTGGAGCATTATGGCGCGATATGCTTGCGCGTGGAGGATTACGGTGTGATGACGATTGCAAAGCCGTTTAGCCGGGAATTGCTGTGGTCTGCGTTGAAGCTTGCGGCGGCGGCACACAGCCGGATGCGGCGGCTCCGCGCGGAGAATGAACGGCTTGTGCAGCGGATTGAGGACATTCGCCTGACAGACCGCGCGAAGTGCCTGTTGATTTCCTACATGGGCTTGTCGGAGCGCGACGCGCATAAATACATCGAAAAAAGAGCCATGGATAGCCGCATATCGAAGAAAGTGGTCGCGGAAGGGATTATCAAAAGCTATGAGGGATAAGCTTCGGGAGGAATGCGCCGTTTTCGGCGTGCAGGTCAAGGGAAAGGCGGCGGGGATTGTATACAACGGACTGCTGGCCTTGCAGCATCGCGGGCAGGAGGGTGCGGGCATCGCCGTCGTCAAGAGTAACCGCATTACCGTACGGAAGGACGTCGGGCTTGTGAGCGAGGTATTCACGGCCAAGGCGCTGGACGCTTTGCCGGACGGCGCGACGGCGGTCGGGCACGCACGGTATTCCACAACCGGTGGGAACACGCGGGAAAATGTGGGGCCGTTCGTGACGGAATATCTCACGGGGCGCATCGCCACGGCGCACAATGGTAATATCACCAACGCGAAGGAAATCCGCGCGCATCTGCTGGCGAATGGCTTGCGATTTAACGCGACGAGTGATAGCGAGGTCATTTCCGCGCTGATAGCGTATTGCATCACGCTGGAAAACGATACACTGCGCGGCGTTGCGCGGGCGGCGGGTTCCCTGCGCGGCGCATTCTCTCTCGTCATTGCCTGTGGGGACGATATGCTGATTGCGCTGCGGGACCCGAATGGCTACCGGCCGCTGTGTCTCGGGCAGAGTGAGCTGGGCATCGCCGCCGCGTCGGAAAGTTGCGCACTGGACGGCTGCGGGTTTCATTTCCTGCGGGATGTACGGCCGGGAGAAATTGTCGTTGTTAAAAGTGGCCAAATCGCTTCAGCGGAGACGCTTTTGCGCCGCGAAAACCCTTGCGGCGGGTTGTGTATTTTTGAATTCGTTTACTTTGCGCGGCCGGATTCTATGTTGGACGGCACAAGCGTATATGCGGCGCGGTACAACATGGGTGTCCGGTTGGCAGAGGAGCATCCTGTGGAGGCGGACGTGGTGTGCGGTGTGCCGGATTCCGGGCTGGAGGCGGCAATCGGTTACAGCGCACGAAGCGGTATACCCTTGGCGCCGGGCTTCGTGAAAAACCGCTACATCGGCAGGAGCTTCATTTACCCCACGCAGACGCAGCGGGCCAGCGCGGTGCGTATGAAGCTGAACCCTTTGGCAGTGAATATTGCCGGGAAGCGGGTGGTATTGATTGACGATTCTATCGTACGCGGCACGACAAGCGCGAATATCGTTGCGGCGTTAAAACGCGCAGGTGTGAAAGAGGTACACCTGCGGATTTCTTCTCCGCCGTTCCGGCATACTTGCCATTATGGTACAGACATTGACGCAGCAGAAAACTTGATTGCGAACAGGCTCTCCGAGGCGGAAATCTGTACGCAAATTGGTGCGGAAAGCCTTGGGCATATCAGCCTGGACGGATTACGGCACGCGTGCGGCGCGTGCGAATTGCCTTTTTGTACGAACTGCTTCTCCGGCGGAGACACGGCGACGCAAACAAAATTTGATTTAGAGTAGGTGATATTATGGGAAAAGCGTATTTGGTGCTGGCGAACGGGACGGTGTTCGAGGGAGAAGCCTTCGGCGCGCAACAGGATGTGACGGGGGAGCTTGTTTTCACGACGGGCATGACGGGTTATATGGAAACGCTGACAGACCCCAGCTACTACGGGCAAATTGTCATGCAGACCTTTCCGCTTATCGGCAATTACGGTGTGATTCCGGCGGATGCCGAAAGCCCGCGCATCGCCGCATGTGCATATATTGTAAAGAACTGCTGTCAAGCACCCTCTAATTTCCGGAGCGAGGGCGAACTTGATATTTTTTTGCGTGAAAACGGTATCACCGGGCTTTGTGGGATTGACACGCGCGCGTTGACGAAGATTGTGCGGGAGCAGGGCGTGATGAACGCGCGGATTGTGCGGGAGAAGCCGGAAGATGTGGATTTGGCTGCCGTCCGCGCCTATGCCGTGCGGGATGCCGTGGCGGCCGTGTCCGTAAAGGAAGCCGTCCTGCACAAAGGGGTAAACGCGCGCTTGACCGTGGCTCTGCTGGATTACGGCGCGAAGGCGAATATCATTCGGGAACTGAACGCGCGCGGCTGCGATGTTTGGGCGTTTCCGCAGGATGCGGCAGCGGCGGATATCGCGGCGGTACGCCCGGATGGTATCATGCTTTCAAATGGCCCAGGCGACCCGGCGGAGGACGCAGACAGAATCAAGAGGGTACAGTCGGTATGCGAATTGCCTGTTCCGATATTTGGGATTTGCCTCGGGCATCAATTGCTGGCACTGGCACATGGCTTCCGGACAGAGAAGTTGAAATACGGGCACCGCGGCGCGAATCAGCCCGTGCGGGACACGGAGACGGGCCGCGTGTATATCTCGAGCCAGAACCACGGTTATGCGGTTAGTGCGGACAGCATAAACAGCGCAATCGCCGCGGAATGGTTTATGAATGTGAATGACAACACCTGCGAGGGTATACGGTACAAGACGCGACATGTATGCTCCGTACAATTTCATCCGGAGGCTTGCGGGGGACCGCAGGATACGGCGTTCCTGTTTGACGAATTCATGAAGGAGATGGAGGTGCAAAAGTATGCCCCTTGATAACAGTATCAAACGCGTGCTTGTGATTGGTAGCGGGCCGATTGTTATCGGCCAAGCGGCGGAATTTGACTACGCGGGGACGCAGGCTTGCCGCGTGCTGCGGGACAACGGGATTGAGATTGTGCTTGTCAATTCCAATCCTGCGACCATCATGACGGACAAAAATATCGCGGACAAAATCTACATCGAACCACTGACACTGCCGACGCTTAAGCGTATTATTGAGAAGGAAAAGCCGGATAGCATCCTTTCCGGCCTGGGCGGGCAGACGGGCTTGACGCTGTGTATGCAGCTTGCACGCGACGGTTTCCTTGCGAAGCACAATGTCCGGCTGCTTGGGAGTACGCCGGATACGATTGACAAGGCGGAGGACAGGCAGCTTTTCAAGGACACGATGCAGGCAATCGGTCAGCCTGTCATACCATCCGTGATTGCGACGGATATGGCGGCGGCGCTCGGTTTCGCCGCAGAGGAGGGCTATCCTTTAATTGTGCGCCCGGCTTTCACCTTGGGCGGAAGCGGCGGCGGCATCGCACAAGATGAGGCGGCGCTGCGGGAGATTGCAACGAACGGCCTGGCGCTTTCCCCCATTGGGCAAATCTTGGTGGAAAAATCCATCGCGGGTTGGAAGGAAATTGAGTTCGAAGTCATGCGGGACGGCGTGGGGAATGCGATTACCGTTTGCTCCATGGAAAACTTCGACCCGGTGGGTGTGCATACGGGCGACAGCATTGTCATCGCGCCGGCCGTGACGCTGGCGGATAAAGAATATCAAATGCTTCGCACGGCGGCGCTTGCGATTATCGAGGCATTGGGCGTTGCGGGCGGGTGTAACTGCCAATTTGCTTTGCATCCCCACAGTTTTGATTATGCCGTGATTGAGGTGAACCCGCGCGTATCGCGCTCCTCTGCATTGGCAAGTAAGGCGACAGGGTATCCGATTGCGAAAGTGGCGGCGCAGATTGCGCTGGGTTACCGGCTGGATGAAATCAAAAACGCGGTGACGGGCACAACCTATGCCGCGTTTGAACCGGCGCTGGACTATGTGGCGGTGAAACTTCCGAAATGGCCGTTTGATAAATTTGTGTATGCGAAAAAGGAACTCGGCACGCAGATGAAGGCGACAGGCGAAGTGATGGCCATCGCGGACAATTTTGAAGAGGCACTGCTGAAGGCGGTGCGTGGCGCGGAAATTGGCATGACGGATTTGAACTTGCCGCGGTTGCTGGATAAAACGGATGATGAAATCCGCGCAATGCTGGATACTGTGACCGACCAGCGGCTGTTTGTGGCATATGAAGCCATCAAGCGCGGCGTGCCGGTTGACGAGCTGCATATGATTACGCGGATAGACCGGTGGTTCCTGCATAAGCTTGCGAATATCGCCAAGACGGCATATGTGCCGAAGCCGTTGCTGTATAAAATGGTGGATACCTGCGGCGGTGAGTTCGCCGCGCAGACGCCGTATTTCTACAGCGTGCGCCATGGTGTGGAAAACGAGGCGCTTCCTTTTGTGGAGCGCAGCCGCAAGCCGCGCGTCGTGGTGCTGGGCAGCGGGCCGATACGCATCGGGCAGGGGATTGAATTTGACTACGCCTGTGTGCATTGCGTGTGGTCGTTGAAAAAAATGGGTTACGAAGTCATTGTTATCAACAACAATCCGGAAACGGTGTCCACAGATTTTGACACGGCGGATCGATTGTATTTCGAACCGCTCTGCATTAGCGATGTGATGAGTGTGGTTGAACTTGAG
>JGI994J12354_10006200_pt1 | contig 10061 bp, 8 predicted proteins | sample IntmicLarv3ML3BL_FD_12354 | JGI IMG/M metagenome (IMG submission 12354)
CCCGTCAATTTGCACTTTATTGACATCTCTTGATTTTTTGGCCACAAAAAAACCTATAAACATACAGGCTTCATCCAACACTCATTTTTGTAATAAAAATCAATTTTTATCTATTTACCTAGTTTTCTAAGCACTTCATTTGCTTCAAATTCATTAATCTCATCACTAGGATAAAAATCAACACTTCTTAGTAAATCATTCTCATCATATATAACATCAGCATTCTCACTGAAAAATTTCCCACATTCATATCCATTTAAGTACTCAACTATTCCATAAAATATTTCTTCTCTAGATATTCGCAGTCCAATTAGATAATATGCTAATTTTTCATCTCTACGCGGCATATCTGCAAACCCATCAACATAACCAACTTCACGTAAATCAACATATGGAGAAAATTTTATTGACCAATTATCCACTAACCGCTCATCACGTTCCCATTTATCCACAATAACACCACCAAACAATATCTATATAATACAACAAAAAAAGATTAATGTAATTAAAATTACTTAACCTCTTTTATACAAGCATTAATACTTCCCATATCATAAACATTACTATACCCTAGTTTAACTAGTTCTTCAGCAATATTTTTACTTCTATTTCCACTTGCACAATACAAAACTATAGGAGCTTCTTTAATAATTTCATTTTCAATCGTACTAAGTATTTTTGTACTTGGTCTATTAACTGCATTTTCTAAATGAAAATCAGCATATTCATTAGGTTCCCTTACATCAATTAATAATGCACCACTATTCATTAATTCCTCTTTTTTTTCACAATCAATTGAAGTATAAGACAAAGTAGGATCCTCTTTTTTATTGCAACCACCCATTGCAATTAGTCCACAAAACATAAGTGCATACAAAACTTTTTTCATCTAGTTTCCTCCAAAATCCACTAATTTCTCATAAACATTTTTAAAGTAGCTTAAAAATCTAGTTATTTCATCTGATGTTGTAACATAAGAAATACTTATTCTAATCGTTGTAACTGCTCTTTTTGGTTCATTATAAACAGCCATTACACTAGTAGATAATTCCTTGCTACTGCATGCTGTATTTGTTCCAACATAAACTTCATGTTTTTCTAACGCATGAATCAATGTTTCAGGACGAATATCCATTAATGAAATATTCAAAATATGTGGAATAGAATAATTTGTTTTATTAATTTTTATTTTTGGATAATCCAACATTGCATTAACGATTTTCTCATTCAATCTTGAAACAAAGTTTTCTCTCTTATCCATATCTGTATATGCTATTCTTATAGCTTTTGCCATCGAAACAATCAAGGGAAGTGCTGGTGTTCCTGGTTGTAAATCTGAAGATTTAGAACTTCCATGAATAAGTGGAACTAAATTAATTTTTTCACTTTTATACAAAATTCCAATCCCTTTTGGACCAAATATTTTGTGAGCAGACATTGAAGCTAAATCAACATCATGAAAATTAACTGGAACTTTACCAATTGCTTGTGTTACATCTGAGTGAAATAAAGTATTTGCATTCTCTTTTCTAATTATTTGACGAATTGTTTTTAATGGCTGACGAATTCCCATTTCACTATTTACAGCACAAATACTAACTAAAATAGTTTCTGGTCTCATTTTTCTCTTCAAATCTTCAAAATCAATTAACCCTGTATCACTATTATTAACATAACTTATTTCAAAGCCGATAGTAGATAAATAATCACATATTGCATAAATAGATGGATGTTCCAACTTAGATACAATTATATGATTACCTCTATTTTCATAAGCAAAAGCAACCCCTTTTAATGCTAAATTATTTGCTTCTGTTGCACCACTCGTATAAAATATCTCTGTTGTTTTAACATTTAAAAACTCAACAATTTGCTTAGTTGCACTATCTAATAATTCTCTAGATTTAATTCCTTGTATATGCAAAGAATTAGCATTCCCAACATATTCCTTACTAACTTTATTGTAAGACTCCAAAACATCGTATAAAACGGGTGTTGTCGCACTATAATCAAGATATATCATATTATCACCATAAACCCATTATACAAAAAAAGACCCAATAGGTCTAGTTTTATTTTTTAAATGTTCCAAGTAATTTTTTATGAATGCCTGGTTCAACAAGATTTATTGCAGCAATTGAATTTTCTAAAGAAATTTTAAAGTTACCTTTATAAAACGCATTCTCTGCTTTAGTAAGTCCTAAATCTAAATCTTTATTAATCGGACGATATCTATTACCATAAACAATTGCTATCTCTGCCATATTTGCAGTTTTAACTGTTTCATTTGTTGTACTAAGTAATTTCAAACTTAAATCTCTTGCTGTATCAACTCTTGTATTTAAAGTCTTTATCGAAATTGGTTTTTTTTCTAATTCTCTAACAATTTCCTTTATCGCCTCACTCGCCTCAGATAACTCAACATAATAATCTTTTGGTACCATTGGTAGCTTGAAACTAGTAATTTTATCTTTTGCATTACGCAAAATTTCTTTTATTTCATCTAATTGTTCACGAGCACGCAGTTCATCTTCTTTTAAACTACCCAATGTTCTAAGTGCAATTTCCAACTTATCCTCACTCTTAGTTAAACGTAAATTCAAAATTTCCATTTCTTTTCCTAATCTTGAATAAGCAAAACTCTTAGAACGTGCTGAAGAAATTACAGCATCATAGTCTTTTTTGATTAATTTTATCTCTTCATGAATTTCATCTATAACTCTAACCTCTTCATCAGTCAAATCATAACTAAATTTAATAACATTTAACTGCTTATACAAATCATTATTAATTTTCTCTAACTTAGTTGCTTTAACAATTATTGTTCTAGCATAATCTTCATAAATTTTCTTCGCAATTTTTTCTTTATCAAAATCATTATATATTGATTCAAAATAATCTAAAATTGTTTTAAGTTCCAAAATAGAATCTTCTAAATTCAACATATTTAATCTAATAAAAACCTCTTTAATTGTTTTTTCAGCTTCTACTTTATTATATTCAATATTCAAATATTCCAAATTAAATCCATCTTTAATCAACTTATCAGCAATCGCACTAACATCTTCAATTTTCTTAGGAATTAAACCTTTTCCCATAATTATAATTGATGGAGCCTCATCAATAACAATATTTAAATTTCCTATAATATCATCTATTGCTCTAACTATTTTACCAACTTCACTATACGCATTTTGATCCATTGCTCGCTCAAATGTACTAAATAATTTATCCACATTTTCAAACTGTAATTCAATTGGATTACTTATCAATTCATAATCACTTTTATTATTGTTATATTTATGAACTATTTCTCGATAGCTAGTTTTAAGTTTAGTAATAGTTTCTCTATTTCTCTCTTCACTCAAAGTTATTTCTTTAATCTCTTCTAAAAGAAAATTAGATTTTGTTTTTACATAAAATATTTGTAATTCTGCCTCAGCAATTTTTTCTTTTAATTTTTTATAATCTTTAGCATCAAACAAAACATCAATTTCAATCAATTTATCCGTGATTTTAGGAACTTCTTCATCTTTTATACTTCTAAATCTACGTTGCCAATCATTATATGTATCTTGCAATGTTTCATTACTAACCAGGGATTCAACTTTATTTAATTCAGACAAAATAGATGCAGAAATAATTAAATTTTTATTTCGCTCTAATTTGCTGATTTCTTCATGGTACTTCCTCTTTTCACGTCGACCAATAAAGTGTAGCACAATTATAATAAGTAGAATCGTAAAAACATAATATGCTGTTCCAAACAAAATAAAAGTTGTACTACTCATAGCTCAAGTACCTCCCTATCTTATTTATTATTCTACCATAATCTTGAAATTTATTCATCATAAATATCTATTTTTGTAAAATTTTGTCGAAGCTACTTGTGATAATTAAAAATGTATATATAATAACTCATGTCGATTTTGATATCGATATCCAAAATCGACATTCAAGCAAAACAGATTGACAAATGCCACAATTCCCCTTATAATTGGTAGTGCTTAAATGTTTATGGCAGCGTTGGCATATTTTATATAAAGTGTTTATTACAATTATTTGGATATTAGTATTTAGGGCTGCCCTATTAAGAATATATTTAAATAAACTCCCTATATTAAGATAGTTAACAAATCCTTGATATATAAAGCAATATAACGAAAGGAGATATAATTAAATATGGCAAGATATACTGGTCCAGCTTACAAAAAATCACGTAGATTAGGTTTTTCTACTTTAGAAAATGGTAAAGATTTAGCAAGACGTCCATACGCTCCAGGACAACATGGAAGCGACCGTCGTCGTAAAGTTAGTGAATACGGTCTTCAATTACAAGAAAAGCAAAAAGTTAGATTCACTTATGGATTAAACGAAAAACAATTTAAAAAGGTTTTTGAAAAAGCTGCTAAAATGAAAGGTATGACTGGGGAAAACTTACTAAAACTTCTTGAAAGTAGATTAGATAATTTAGTTTATCGTTTAGGCCTAGCTAAAACTAGACGTGCATCAAGACAAGTAGTTAACCACGGACATATTGCAGTTAACGGAATTAAAGTTGATATTCCATCATACCAAGTTAAACCTGGAGATATAATTAGTGTTATTGAAAATTCTCAAGAACACAAAGCAATTAGAGAAGCTTTAGAAGCTACACTAAATCGTCCAGCATTCATTACATTTGATGACAAAAAACTATCTGGAACATTCGTAAGATTACCTGATAGAAGTGAGTTAAATCAAGAAATAAATGAAGCTCTAATCGTAGAGTACTACAATAGATAAAAAAACGACCAAGTCGTTTTTTTTATTTATCACTTGCAACTAACTTAATAATACTCATATTAGTAGTATCAATAACATCAATTGTCTCCAATAATTTTTTTAGCGAAACATTTTTATAAACTCCATATAAATTATCAATTATCTCTCCATACTCCATAATCCAATCCTGAATAACAGCATTAACTGACTCGATAGAATCATACCCCAATACCATATTAGCAATATTACTTTTTTTTCTTCGTTCTAAAGTTTCTTCACTAATCTCTAAGCAACTAAGCTTATCAACAATTTTCTTTTCAACTTCTTTTAAATACTTAGTTTCTGCTATAACACTTATAATAACAAAATCTCCAATTATTTCTCTAGAAACATTAAAATCACTAACTAATTCCTTACTCATCAATTCTTCTCTTAAATCTGATGTATAACCAAAATTAGTTTTCAAAATAATACTTAAATATATACGTAACAATAAATCATCTTTTTCATTAAATTTTTTTCGTGAAATTTTTAAAGATATCTGTAATTTAGGAATTTCAATATTTGCTTCAATTATCTTTTCTTTTTCTTTAACTTCCAATGGTTCTCTAACCTTTTTACGAATTGGATTTTTATATTCTCTAAATTCCTTATTAGCTAAATTTTCTTTAATAATTGCTGATGCTTCATAAGGGTTAAAATTCCCTGTAACTACTACAAACATATTTTTAGGATGATAAAAATTATTATAAACCAACTCTAAATCATTAACTGATGTTTTTGTAACAGAATCCACATCCCCAGCAATACTAACTCTTCTCTTATTTTTATGAAATAAAGCTTCATATGCTCCAAAAAACATTTTTCTAGCTGGTTGATTATCACCCATACTAATCTCTTCAATAATTATTCCTTTTTCTTTTTCAACATCTCTTTTTTTTATACAAGGAGTCATTACATAATCAAGTAAATGATTTAAATTTTCATTAAAATGACTTGACCCAATTACTTCATAAGCTGTTATATCAAAAGAAGTAAAAGCATTAATTGATGAACCAAATTGTTTAAAATAATCAAATGCACTAAATCCATCTTCCTCATTAAATGAAATGTGCTCCAAAAAGTGTGCAATACCATTTGGAACTATAGTGTTTTTCTTTTCTCCACTTAACTTAAATTCAGTATCAACAGAACCATACTTCACATTCAAAGTCATATAAAAATTATTAATTTTTTCATTAACCCATAAATATATTGGCATTCCCTCATCTGTCTCATCATAGTAAATAATTTCATCAACAAATGCTAGCTTTATTTCTCTCAAATCACATCACCATCCTCACTCAAACAATAAACCGTGTTTAATTTCAGCTTTTTAGCAACTGCAATAACCTCCATTTTACTAACTGTTTTCAAATTTTTCATCTCATCTTGAATCAATTCACGATCACTAATAACATTATAAACATAATTATCTACTAATCTATATTCACTATCTTCAGCAAGACGCAAAACTGTTGTTAAATACAACTTTGCATCTTCCACATCTTCTTCACTAAAATCACCTTGTTGCATCTCAACCAAACTTTTTTTCACAAGACGAACCGCTTTTTCAAAATTTTTAACATCTATTCCAGCATAAACAAAAAGCAAATTATCATTTTTTTGTAATATTGGTGAAACTGTATAACAAAGAGAATTTTTTTCTCTTAAATTCTGAGCTAATTTACTAGAGATAGACCCACTACCAAAGATAGAATTAAATACACCAATAACAGTATTTCGCTCTCTACTGGTTAAATTCTCTAAATTATAAATCATGACTAACTGTGCCTGTGAAAAAGCCTCTTTTTCATGAATAACACTAACTTTTTTATTAGATTTATTTTCCACATAAATATCCACATCATCTCGTTTCAAACTCCTAAGTAGACATTCCTCCTTGATAATCTCAGCAACACTATCCATATCTAAATCACCAATAATGAATATATCACATACGTCTGATTCCAACATATCTTTATATTCTTTTACTAAATCTTCTCTAGTAATATCATCCAATTCCGCTTTTATTCCTGGCATTGTAATACTAGATACACTATCATTATCCATGCTTTTAATAGCATTTCTAATTGCAAACTTGGCCGCATTTTCTCTCATTGTTTCAAATTCAGAATACAATCTATTTTTAATAACATTATAACTTCCTAAATCAAACGCCCCATCCACAATATTTGGATTAAATAAAAACTCAAAAGGAAGCTTCAAAGATTGTCGTAACATATCTTCTTCAGTATATTTTGGTGCAATAAAATCAAGAGAATACACACTCATCAAAACATTCCCACTTCTACTTGTTACACTAGAAAAATAGGCATTATATATCTCCTCTAAATAAATATTCATCTCTCTTTTAGTTGGATATTGCTTAGAAGAATATGCTAATAAATCATTTAAAAAAACACGCCTAGTTACATTATTTATCCCAACTTGTTTTCGGAAAATTACTTCCATATGACAATTCTTAAATTTATCAGTTTTTATTGTATACAAATTAAATGAGTTCATTTCATATTTTTTATATAACATTATTTTCTCTCACCTCTACTAAATTAGTATGGATTATATTGTTCCATCTATTACATTATATCATGAAAAAAAGTTTGTAATTAAAACAAACTTTTTTTAAAATATTTTTATTTACTTACTTGGTCTAGATAAACTAACTACATCATCAGATATTTTAGTAAGTTTTTTACCTCTAAGTAAATATAAATCAAATTTACTTCCAGATGAAGAACGATCCTTAGAAACATAAATTAATTTATCATTAACATATATGAAACTATTAATATCACTAGCTAGTTCTTTAGCCTTTCCATCATACACATAAAGATTCCCCTCGCCATCATCATAATCTTTTAGGAAATATAACTTATTTTCCAAATCAGATACTTTGATTGATGCACTATAAACATCTTTAGCCATTTCTTTTACTTTACCATTTTTAACTATTTTTAAGTCAACAGTACCATATTTATCACTATAATCAACACCATACACTAAACCTTTTTTATAACCAGATCTTAGTGAACTACCAGATAAATCTTCATCAATCATCTTAACTTTGCCAACTTTATCTCCGCTAATTTTCCCATGGTACAATTCATTTGTTTTATCATTATTAATAACATAATATAAATCATTTTCATCAAAATATGCAGACATTATATTAATATTACTCTCAATACTATAAGCTTTCTTTGTATTTTGTTTATAATACACATCACTTGTAAATGCATCCCTAAGATCACTTTTAAACTCTGATAAATAATCATAATCACTTATTTTTAATTTTTTACTAGAATCTAAATTAGTTTGTGTATAAACAATTCTCTTAGTTTTATAATCAGCAGCTAATAATGAACTAACATTTTCAGCTATTTTAGTTGATTTACCATTTTTCGCGTAGTATACATCATATGAAGAAGCACCCTCATACTCTTCTTTAACAAATTCTCTTATATCATTTCTTGACTCTATATCATATCTTTCACTCGAATAATCACTATACTCTTCATAAGTACATTTATCATCATAGAAATCAGTAAGTGTACATTTTTTAATTTTTTCATCATAATCTTTTTTATCATCATCTAATATTTTACTAATATCTATTCCTGAAGTATCATTTTTTACAACATAAATAAACTCTGTTAAATCCTTACTATAATCAGCAACACCACTAGCATCACTTATTACCTTAGTCTTTTTTTCATTTTTTAAATTATATAAATAATAATCATTATCTTCACTATATAAAACTTTAGTATCATCTTCACTCATAATTTCAAATGAACCATCTGATGTAATTTTTACTCTATCAGCCTTACTAGATTTAAAGTTTTTAAAATAAATACTACCATCTTTTTCATAAACTACAAATTTATCAGTTACTGCATATATAGTTTCAACATCACTATCAATTTTTTCGTTTTTCTTAAAATTATAGCTATATAAATTTTCATCATCATTTAGATATATTAAATATTTATCATCACTTGACCAAACAATATCATCTATATCATTAGCAATTTTTTCTGACTCACCCTTTTTAACATCAAAATAATAAACACTATCATTTTTAGCATACAAGAATAGATTTGTATTCTTATTAGCATATACTACTTCAGCTGAAGATGAATATGACCCCTCTACCTTAACTGGTGATTTTTGCTTAGGACCCATTACCATCAACTCATCATCATCATTTACAAAAACAATTGGATAATCTGGAGTCACTTCTCCACCTGATGATAAGATATTTTTTGATGCAAACACTAAGAACAACAATAAAACTACTACTCCTAGTATTAAACCAGCTTTTTTCGGCGTAACACCAAATTTTCCTAAAATATCTAATCCTTTTTCCTTAAAATTTTTCTCATTCTCTGTAACACTTACAGGAACATTTTTTTCTTCTACAACAGCTACCTCTTCTTTTACTGGTGCAGAAACTTGCTTTTTATCTACAACTTTTTTTGTAGATTTGGCCACTGATGTACTTTTTTTCTTTGTCTCTTCTTTTTTTGGCACTTATTACTCAACTCCTCTACTTATTTTGGAAACTACTCCACCCACATGATACCGAACAATTACTTGTTTTGTCAATTTACTTCATATTGACATTAACACTTTTTTTCATTTGTTTTACTTATTTCATAAATCTTAACAAAATAATCATCAGTCATTCCTGCAATATAATCTATCACTTTTCTCTCATTAGTCGTATTGTTTAAATATTCTTCACTCATAGACTCTAAATACGCACTTATAATTGGACTTTCAAGATTATTTTTTTTCAAATCTTCCAACATTGTATCAGCTACAACAAAAAACATCTCTCTAATTTGTTTTTTTACGGCAGCTGGATAAGCATTATAATAAATATGTTTATAATTAAAATCCTTTAACTGAGTAATCGCATCATATACATGTCTACTTAATTTTATATAAGGCCTACCCAAACTATTCCTAATTACATCCATTACTATTGTATTTATTATTTGACTATTAGTTGTACCCAAAACACTAATTAAATTCTCAGGTATTTCTGATAAATCAAACACACCCAATCTATGTGCATCTTCAATATCTCTCCCTAAATAAGCAATAATATCACTAATTCTTACTACACAGCCCTCTAAAGTCATAGGAATTAATTTTTTAGTAGTACCATTTTTTTTATATGTAGCATTATATTCATCAAAAAAATCTTGCATAGTTTTATTTTTAGG
>JGI994J12354_10006201_pt1 | contig 10060 bp, 8 predicted proteins | sample IntmicLarv3ML3BL_FD_12354 | JGI IMG/M metagenome (IMG submission 12354)
TGGATGGTGTCACGCGGGTTATCGGCATTCGTGCGGACCTTCAGTGTGCGGCGGGCGTCCGCCCATGCCATGAAGGTTTCGAAGTTGCCGGAGATGGCGGCTTCCACGGTGGGAACCGCTTCGCCGTAGATTTTGCCGGTGGAGCCGTCGAGGGAGATGTAATCGCCTTCGTTATATTTGTTGCCGCCGAGGGTGAAATATTTTTCCGAGGCGCGGATTGCGATCTCGCCGCAGCCGGAAACGCAGCAGGTGCCCATGCCGCGGGCAACAACCGCTGCGTGGGAGGTCATGCCGCCGCGCACGGTGAGGATGCCCTGTGCAACCGCCATGCCTTCGATGTCGTCCGGTGAGGTTTCGAGGCGGACGAGGATGATCTTTTCGCCTTTTTCCGACCAGGCTTTGGCGTCGGCGGCATTGAAGACCACGCGGCCGCACGCGGCACCGGGGGATGCCGCAAGGCCTGTGCCGATGGGGTTGGCGGCCTTGAGGGCCTTTGCGTCAAACTGCGGGTGCAGCAAGGCGTCGAGCTGCTGGGGTTCCACGCGCAGCACGGCTTCTTCTTCGGTGATCATGCCTTCGCCCACGAGGTCAACGGCGATTTGCAGGGCCGCGGCCGCTGTGCGCTTGCCGTTGCGGGTCTGGAGCATATAAAGTGTTTTGTTTTCAATCGTGAATTCCATGTCCTGCATGTCGCGGTAATGGTTTTCCAGCTTGTTCACGATGGCGACGAACTGGTCATACACTTCCGGCATTTCCTCATGCAGCTGCGCGATGACGCTGGGGGTGCGCACGCCGGCCACAACGTCTTCGCCCTGCGCGTTGATCAGATATTCGCCGTAGAGCATTTTTTTGCCGGTGGAGGGGTCGCGGCTGAACGCAACGCCCGTGCCGGAATCGTTGTTCAGATTGCCATAAACCATGGGCTGCACGTTGACGGCGGTGCCCCAGCTGTAGGGGATTTCGTTCATGCGGCGGTAGACGTTCGCGCGGTCGTTATCCCAGGAGCGGAACACGGCCTTGATGGATTCCAGCAGCTGGATTTTCGGATCCACGGGGAAATCCACGCCTTTTTCCGCTTTATAGAACGCCTTAAAGCGCGCCACGAGTTCCTTCATGTCCGCCGTGGTGAGCTCGATGTCGTCCTTGATGCCCTTTTCTTCTTTGAGGGAGTCGATGATTTCTTCAAAGCGCTTTTTGCTGACTTCCATCACCACGTCGCTGAACATCTGGATGAAGCGGCGGTAGGAGTCGAACACGAACCGCTCAAAGGCGGGGTCGGGGTTCCCGGCGATCATCCCGGCGGCGACTTCGTCGTTCATGCCGAGGTTCAGGATGGTGTCCATCATGCCGGGCATGGAAGCGCGGGCGCCGGAGCGCACGGAAACCAGCAGGGGGTTGCTCGGATCGCCGAAAATTTTCTGGTTGATTTCTTCGGTCTTGGCGAGGAACTCGTCGATCTGCGCAAGAATGTCGCCGCCGATGACCTTGCCGTCCTCATAAAAACGGGTGCAGGCTTCGGTAGAAACCGTGAAGCCCTGGGGAACGGGCATGCCCAGCTTCACCATTTCGGCCAGGTTCGCGCCCTTGCCGCCGAGCAGCTCTTTCATGGAGCCGTTGCCCTCGGAAAACAGATACACATACTTTGTTGCCATTAAGTCAAATCCTCCTTTAAATTATCAATAACTTGTCAACCCTTCCATTATACCAAAAATCCCGAAAATTGCAAGATGGCCTGTCAAGGTTTGACGGAAAAGTTTCAGGCCTGTCCCGCTATATTTTTATGGAAAATGCTAGGTTGCGGTGAATTTTTGGCACACCGGCAAAAAAATCTTGTCACAAGACTCTTGCATCTTGTTCAATAATCAGGTATAATAGATTTTAACTAAGCCCAAAAAACATTGAAAGGATCACCCTTCCATGAAAACATTGCGATACATGCTAGCCGCCCTGCTGCTGATGGCGCTTGTGGCTATCCCGGCATTTGCCGAACCCGTACCCACCACCGCGTTCTCGGATCTAACAAATCCCGCAGATTCCGTGCAAACCATCGAAGCTGCGACTGCCAACGCGGACGAAATCATAACAGCCGCCGAGGGCGAAGAAGCCGCGACAACCACCGGGACGACAGTTCTCGCCACAGAACCGCCCACGCAGGAAGCCACCGTTCCCGAAGAATTCCTGTATTATGGCGATCGGACCGTTGCCAGAGATCAAAAGCTCGCTCCATTGGAATACATCCAAGCCAACGCAATTTCTCTTGCGGCGCTGGTGCTTGCCGTGCTTGCGCTGCTGCTTGCCATCGCGGCGCTCGCCAAAAACAGGCAGCCCGGCCGCCGCAGAATGAAAGATTTCTTTTAGCTGCACTGAAGTTTTTGTTGATTTCTATTTGAGGTATCTATGAAATTTTCGTCCCCGGCGCTGGAGCCTATTGCAGCGACGCTTGCCGCCATGCTGGATTCCGATACACTGCCTCACGCTCTGCTGCTGGAGGGCGCGAGTGAAGCATGCCGCAAGGAGGCAGCCATCGCGCTCGCGAGGGTGCTCATCTGCAAACCGGAAGAAAAATCCGAAGAACAGGAACCGGAGGGCTTTGGGTTTTCGCTGTTTGGCGAAGAAGCCTTGCTGCCATGCGAATCACCATGCGAATCACCATGCGAAACATGTGCCCATTGCCGCAAAAGCGGGCAGGGGATTCACCCCGACCTGCTGCTGCTGGAAGGCGGGGGCAGTGCGCGCAGTTTTCACATCGAAGCCGTGCGGGGCATGCGGCAAAGCGCCTATACCCTGCCGAACGAAGCGGAATGCAAGGTATATGTGCTCCTTGGCGCGCACACAATGACCGTGGAAGCACAGAACGCGCTGCTCAAACTCTTGGAAGAGCCGCCGGATTATGTGCGCATCATCCTCACGGTGCCGAACCGCCGGCAGCTGCTGCAAACCGTGATTTCCAGAGTAACCACGCTTTCGCTCGGCGAGCTTTCGAACGAACACATCGACGAAGAACGCGAAGCGCTGATCACAGCAACCGCGCAAAAGCTCGCGCAGGCGCTGCTTGCGCCAAAAACGCCCTACACTTTGCTGGAAGCCACCGCCCCCTTTGAGGGCAACAAAGACCTCCTGCGGGAAACCCTGCCCGCGCTCAAACGGGCGCTGCACGGCGCGGCGGTCAAAAATCCCGCCATGGCGGCACGCGTGCTTGCGCTGATTGACGGCCTGGTTTCTTTGGAATTCGCCATGGAGCGCAACGCGAACCTCAATTTGATGATCACGCAGCTGGCCTATCTGGGCATCGACCCCGCAATCTAACATCTAGCATCTAAAATCTAATATCTAATATCTAGCACCTAGAAGGGACTATTATGGCAGTTATCATCGGCGTCCGGTTCCGCGAGGCAGGACGCGTCTATTATTTCAACCCCGGCAAGCTCGCAATCGAAAAAGGCGGCCGGGTCATTGTGGAAACCTCACGCGGGGTGGAGTGCGGCGAAGTGGCGCAGGAGCCCACGGAGATTCCGGACGATCAAATCAAGCACCCGCTGAAAGAGGTCATCCGCGTTGCCACCGAGCAGGACATCAAAACCGTGGAGGGCAAGGCCGAAAAAGAGGCCGAAGCGTTCCGCGTGGGCGAAGAAAAAATCGTCAAGCACGGCTTGGATATGAAGCTTGTTAACGTGGAAGTGAACTTTGAAGGCAGCAAGATCATCTTCCATTTCACTGCCGACCAGCGCGTGGATTTCCGCAATCTTGTGCGCGATCTGGCGGGCGTGTTCCATACCCGCATTGAGCTGCGGCAAATCGGCGTGCGCGACGAAGCGAAGCTGTTGGGCGGCCTGGGCATTTGCGGGCGGCCCTTCTGCTGCAGCCAGTTCATGGGGGATTTTCATCCCGTGTCCATCAAAATGGCAAAGGAGCAGGGGCTTTCGCTCAATCCCGCAAAAATCAGCGGCACCTGCGGGCGGCTCATGTGCTGCCTGAAGTACGAAGAGGTGGCCTACGAGGACGCCCACAAATATCTGCCCCGGCAGGGCTCTTATATTGATACGCCCGATGGGCGCGGCATGGTCACAGAGGTCAACGCCGTTTCCGGCAACATCAAGGTGCGGCTCGAAGGCCGTGCCGATGGCCCTTCCGGCCCGCCCGTACTCTTCCATTTTGACCGCGAAAAGGGTGCGCAAAAACCGGCGCCTTCCACACGGCTGCTGCCGCAGCTGGGGGAACCGCTTTCGCGCCTGGATTTCGATCCCTCGCCTGCGCCGGAGCCGCGCAAGCCACAGCCGGAGCAGCGCCCGCAGCAGCAAAAAAATCGCGGCAAGCAGCAGCAAAAACGCAAGCGTCCGCAGGGCGAACAGAATCAGCAGCAAAACGGCCACCGGCCCGCCAATCAGGCGCAGGGGGCGCAGCAGCAATCAAGACAGCAGCAACCCAAACAACAGCCCCGGCAGCAACAGCAATCCCGCCAGCAGCAGGCGGAACAGCAGGGTGCCAAACCTGCGCAGGGGAAAAATTGGAGAGACCGCCACGCAGGGCAGCAGCAGCCTGCGCAGCGGCAGCAGCAAACTCCCGCGGCACCTCCCGTCGATTCCAAAGCGGCACCCCGGTACAGCGAAATCCAGGGCCCGCGCCGTGCGGTGGCGCAAAAGCCGGAGCCGCCGGAAAAGCCGGCCGGTATGCGCAGGCCATGGCAGAGAAAGCCCGGCAAAGGCGCTTCTGACGGCACGGGCGGGAAAAAGTAATTTACCGCAAACCTGCTTTTTGCCAAAAAACACTTGCATTTTCTAGTCGGCTATGCTACAATATTGGCACAACGACTTTGCAAAAGGAGGAGAAAACATGGCTTATACCATCAACAGCGATTGCATCGAATGCGGCGCGTGCGAGGCGGAATGCCCCGTTTCCTGCATCTCGGCGGGAGAAGGCATCTATGTCATCGACGCGGACACCTGCATTGATTGCGGCGCGTGTGCCGCTGTCTGCCCGGTTTCGGCACCCAACCCGGCGTAATGCTCTGCAAATGAAAAGCGGCGTTCCTGTGACCGGGAGCGCCGCTTTTATCATCCCAAAGGGCGTTTTTTTCATCGCGCGAAAGAGTTGCGTTTTTTGCCGAAAAATATTTGCTTGAAAGGAAGAAAAAACTTGACTTTTCACAGCAAATGCATTATAGTATAGCTACCACCGGACAACTATTTTGGGGGGCTGATAATTGAAAAAAGATATCGTTATTGATTTGAAAAACATTTCACTGAGCTTTGATGGCCAGCCGATATTGAAAAACCTCAATTTGTACATCCGCAACCGGGAGTTTATCACGTTGCTTGGCCCCAGCGGCTGCGGAAAAACAACAACGCTGCGCATCATCGCCGGTTTTTTACAGCCCGATGAGGGCGATGTGATTTTTGACGGCACAAGCTGCCTTGCCCTGCCGCCCCACAAACGGCAGGTGAACACAATATTTCAGCGCTATGCACTGTTCCCCCACCTGAATGTCGCGAAGAACGTGGCGTTCGGGCTCAAACTCGTGAAGGACGAGGGGAATGGGAAGAAGAAAACCAAGGCGGAAATTGACGCGCGCGTGGCGGAAATGCTGGGGATGGTGAACCTCATTGGGTTTGAGAAACGCTCGATCTCGTCGCTTTCCGGCGGGCAGCAGCAGCGCGTGGCAATCGCGCGGGCGTTGGCAGTCAAGCCCCGTGTGCTTTTGCTGGACGAACCGCTGGGCGCGCTCGACCTCAAGCTGCGCAAGGATATGCAGGGGGAACTCAAGAATATTCAGCAGCAGCTGGGCATCACGTTTATTTATGTGACCCACGACCAGGAAGAAGCGCTTTCTATGTCTGATACGATTGTTGTGATGGACGAGGGCGAAATTCAGCAGATCGGTACGCCGAAGGATATCTATGACGAGCCGAAGAATGCCTTTGTGGCGGATTTCATCGGCGAAAGCAATATTCTTGACGGCGTGATGCTGGAGGACTATGTGGTGCGTTTTGCGGGCATGACTTTTCGCTGTGTTGACGCCGGGTTCACAAAAAATGAGAAGATTGACGTGGTGGTTCGTCCGGAGGACATTGATATTGTCGCGCCGGGCGCCGGGGTGCTCGAGGGCACCATCACGTCCGCCTCGTTCCGCGGCGTGCACTACGAGTTCATCGTGGATGTACAGGGCTTCAAGTGGATGATTCAGTCCACGGATGTGCAGCAGGTGGGCGATGTGATTGGTCTTTCCATCAAGCCGGATGAAATTCATATCATGAAAAAATCGAAGTATTCCGACCTCGTGGGAGACTATTCCAGCTACTCCGACGAGTTCGACGAGCTCTCGAACCCCAACGCGGAGGACGAGGAGGAAGTTTAAACAGGAATTTTCAAATGACTTCTGCGAAAGGATGGGCATACAGATGAAACGCAATACGCTGATTGACCTGCTTCGTTTTATCTGCGCGTTTTTTGTGGTGGTCATCCACATTCCCTTCCCCGGCAATGTGTTCCATGGCTTCGTTTTTCCCCTCACGCGGATGGTGGTGCCATTCTTTTTTATGGTGTCCGGCTATTTTTTGGCGGACGAAAACGCCGAGCGGATGAAGCGGCGGCTGAACAAACAGCTCCGGCATATTGTTTGGCTGTTTGCGGGGTCTATGCTGGTTTATTTTATCGTTCGGATTCTCTTTATCATCCTGCAAGACCCAAATGGAACGCCGGGAAATCTTTTGGTGCTGCTGGACTGGAACAGCTGGCTCCGGCTGCTGGCGGTCAACGACACAGCGGCGTTCCCCGCAGGGCATTTGTGGTATCTGTCGGCGTTGCTGTATGCCATGGTTGCAATCCGCCGTGCGCTGGAGCATGTTGAGCTGAAAAAACTGTACCTGCCCGCGCTGATGCTTGGCCTGCTGCTGGTGCCCCTTTTGATTTGGCAGAAAAGCCCGCACGCCGCAAACGCGCCGCTGTCTCTTGTGCGCAATTACCTGTTCTTCGGCATTCCCTGCCTGATGGCCGGGGCATGGCTCAAATGCAACGCGCAGCGTATCCTCAAGTGGCCGCGCAAGCTTGTGATTGCCTTGCCGGTTGTGTTCGCCCTGCTGACCATTGGCGAACGCTGGCTGATTTATTGGTGGCTGGGGTATGGCTCCATGGTCACGTTGTTCAGTGCCATGTTGCTTGCGGCGAGCCTGATTGTGCTTTCCATGCATGTTCCGGCGGCAGGGGCGCGGACCGTGTTCCCTGAATGGGGCGCACGCTATTCCCTGATGATTTATATCATCCACATCATTCCCCTGCGCATATTGGACGCTGTTGCGGGGGCATGGGGATTTCGGGAGACCTCCTGGTACCGGTGGAGCGCGCCGTTCGTCGTGTTTTTGCTCGCCTTTGGCTTTGCGGTGCTCTGGGAAGGCACAAAGAATAAGCTGAAGCGGCGCAAACAGGCAAACATATAAAATGCAAGAAGAAAAGAAGGGGGGAGAATGGATGAAACGCAACTCGCTGATTGACTTGTTCCGCTTTGTTTGCGCGTTTATGGTCGTGCTCATCCATATCAAGCTCCCCGGTGATTTTGCCAATGGGTTTTTCTTTCCCCTCACGCGCATGGCGGTGCCGTTCTTTTTTATGGTGTCCGGCTATTTTTTGGCGGACGAAAACACGGAGCGGATGAAGCAGCGGCTCAATAAGCAAATCAGAAGTGTTTTTTGGCTGTTTGCAGGGGCGATGCTGGCCTTGTTTCTGGTGGAGCTGCTGATTGATCTGGCGCAAAACCCGGGCGGAACGCAAAAATATCTGTCGGTGCTGTGGGATTGGAACAACTGGTATCGATTGATTGCGGTCAACAATACAAGTCGTTTTTATGCGGGGCATTTGTGGTATTTGTCGGCATTGCTTTACAGCATGGTGCTGATTCGCCTTGCGCTGGAGTATCACGAGCTGAAAAAAATGTACTGGATTGCCGTGGTTCTTGGGTTGTTGCTGGTTCCATTGATGGTGTTGCAGAGAATCAACGGAAAAGTGCCAAAGGAGTTGCTGCTCAATTTCTTGTTTCCCGGTCTCGCCTATGTGATAGGAGGCGCGTGGATCAAATGCAGCGCGCAGCGCATCCTGAAATGGCCGCGCAAGCTTGTGGTTCTCTTGCCGGTTATATTTTCGCTGCTGACAATCGGCGAACGCTGGCTGGTTTATGCAGTGTTTGGGTTTGGTTCCTTAACAACGTTTTTCAACGGCATGCTCCTTGCCGCGAGCTTGATTGTGCTGTCCATTCATTTTCCTTCAGCGGGGGAACGCACGCCCCTCCCCAAATGGGGCGCAAAATATTCCCTGATGATTTACATCTGTCATATGGGTTTCATTGATATACTGAACGCTGTGGCAAAGTCGTGGGGATTCCAAAATGCAGCTTGGTATCAATGGTCAGCGCCGTTCTTCGTGTTTTTGGTTTCCTTTGGTTTTGCGGCACTCTGGGAAGGCACAAAGAATAAGCTGAAAGAGCGCAAGCAGGCGAAAATCGCGGCATAATCGCAAAAAAAAAATTATAGAAAGGCGGGAACGCCTGTGCGAACTTCCAAGCAAAAACAATATGGCAAGGGCGGTTCCCCCTTATTGAACGCGCCCTATCTGCTGTGGAGCCTGCTGTTCATCATTGCGCCGCTGGTGATGGTGGCCGTTTATGCCTTTTTGGACAGCAGCGGCGGGCTGAGCTTTGATACCTTCAAAGCCCTGTTCGCGTCTTCGCACGAGCGCCGCATATGGAGCCGCGTGTACGGCGATTCCCTGCTCTATGCCCTCGCTGCCACAGTGATTTGCCTGGGGCTTGCGTTCCCGCTCGCGCATTTTATGGCGCAATCCCGCGCACGCACGCAGCGCATGCTCATGATGCTGATCATGGTGCCGCTGATGATGAACTTCCTCATCTGCACCTATTCCTGGCGCACGATTTTGGAGACCCACGGCGTGATCAATACCCTGCTGAACGCACTCAACCTGCCGCGCCTGAAGCTGCTCAACACCCCCGGAGCTGTGATTCTGGGCATGGTATACAATTATCTTCCCTTCATGATTTTACCGATTTACACCGTGATGAGCAAGCTCAGCCCCTCGCTTGTGGAGGCGGCGCAGGATTTGGGCGCAAGCCGCTGGTCGGTGCTGCGCCGGGTGACGGTTCCGCTGAGCGTGCCGGGCGTTGTGTCCGGCATCACAATGGTGTTTGTGCCGAGCGTCAGCACCTTTTATATCAGCCAAAAGCTTGGCGGCAAGGGCAATCTCATCGGCGATAAAATCGAGGAGCAGTTTTTGCTTGTTTATGATAACAGCCGGGGTGCGGCGCTTGCGCTGATTCTGATGGCGATTATTCTCCTGTGCATGATGTTTATGAAGCGGTTCACCGACGGGGAGGAGGGGAATTTTATCACATGAGAAATGCAAGAAACGCAAGAAAATCAAACGGCGTTTTTTCACGGGTATATACCCTGCTCATCCTGATGTTTCTGTATGCCCCGATGGCGGTGATGATCTTCTTTTCGTTCAACTCGTCAAATTCCACTGCTATTTTTGAGGGCTTCAGCCTGCACTGGTACGAGGAGCTGTTCAAGAACACAGCCGCCCAGCAGGCGCTGCAAAACACGCTGATTTTGGCGCTTTCCGCGGCCTGTATTTCTGTTGTACTTGGGACTGCCGCTGCTGTGGGCATTGACCGCATACGCCGGCGCTGGATGAAAAACCTGCTGATCAACGTGACGAACCTGCCGCTGATGAACCCGGAAATCGTCACCGGCATTTCTATGATGCTGCTGTTTGTGTTCGCCGGCCGCTTGCTGCGCCTGCCGAACATCTTTGGTGCGGGTTCCCTGCTGATTGCGCATGTTACATTTTGCCTGCCGTATGTGATTCTTTCTGTGCTGCCAAAGCTGCGGCAAACGGACCCCCATTTGGCGGAAGCGGCGCAGGACTTGGGCTGCTCGCAGGTGCGCGCGTTTTTTACGGCGGTGCTGCCGGTGATTGCGAACGGCGTGGTTTCCGCGTTTTTGATGGCGTTCACCATCTCGCTCGACGATTTTGTGGTGAGCAACTTCACCAGCGGCCC
>JGI994J12354_10006202_pt1 | contig 10059 bp, 1 predicted proteins | sample IntmicLarv3ML3BL_FD_12354 | JGI IMG/M metagenome (IMG submission 12354)
GGGATTGATCGCAGAAAATCAATCTTCGTGTCAAGCACGTTCAGAGATATGCAGACCGAACGTGACATGATACATAACATTGTTTCCCCGAAGGTCAATGAGTTCGCAAGAAAACATGGAGGGTTCGTAAACTTCATTGACCTGAGATGGGGCATTGACACATCAACTGGAAAGGATAGTATGGACAAGGTTCTCAAAATATGTCTCAATGAAATAGATCTTTGCCATCCATATTTCATTGGATTAATCGGAGACAACTACGGAAGCATGCCCAATCCCGATAAGATGAAGAAGGCCGCAAAAGGCCATGGAATCAAAAATATTTCCGACCTGAACACAAGTATAACCGAATTAGAGATCGAGTACGGTGTACTTTCAGGAGAAGGCCCGTTCGATGCTTCTTTCTTTTACTTAAGAGGGCCGCTGAACTACGACCTGATGCCGGAAGATATCCGTAAAAAATACAACGATGATAAACTAGAAAAATTGAATAATCTGAAAAAGAAGATCAGAGAAAATGCTGACCTGCATCCAGAAGTCAGCGTAAGCGGATACGAAGCAGTGTGGGATGAAAAAGAACAGAAGATATCCTGTGTGAAAGGTCTTGCAGAGAAGATGACTGCCGAGGTCATAAGTTGCTTGTCGAAGGAATGGGGCGTAGAGAATGACAATGATGCTGATCTCCCTTGGCAGGAACAAAGCATGATTCCCGACAGATATATCATAACGTCCAAGAACTCCTGCTTCATCGGAAGGGAAAGTACTATCAAAGACTGCACTGAATTCATAAATGACCCAGATACGCCGAGTCTGCTGACAATCACAGGGGAACCAGGCGTCGGAAAGAGCACGTTTATGGCACGCCTCACAGACGTTCTTCCGACTGAAAATATAGACACAATATCCATTTTCTGCGGCAGCGGTCCAAGGACAAATTCTATTATCGATATCATAAAGAACATATCTTACAGATTAGAACTCCTTCTCGGAAAGACTGAACACTTCGGAGATGAAGGGAAAACTGCGTCGGCTTCGATCGATGGCTTTATCTCAAATCGGGTGTTTAAACCCGAGTCCAAAACGACCGAAGAATGGTTCAATAACATCATGAATTTGGCATATGAACACCGAAGGGTCTGTAATAGACCTATCGCCCTCCTTGTAGATGCCCTTGATCAATTGTCTCCATTAGAAAGAGAGGATTCTTTACGGCAGCTATCAAGAATAGTAGCCCCAGGACTTTCAATTATTGTAACGTTCATCGAAGATTCACAGATAGCAGAGCCGGACAATATCACAACATGGACGCTTCCGTTAATTTCTGAAAAGGAGATACTCGAAACTACAAAGCGCGTCTTCAGAGATAATCACAAAGAACTCTATGATGTTGTATCCGAAGCCATCATCAGAAAGAAAGGGGCATCCAATCATCTGCTCCTCAGCATGATCCTCCAGAGATTGATGATGATCGACAGCGAGGATCTCAGCGATCTCAGCCCGGAAAGGTGGAGTGAGGATCACAAAAGGCTTATGCTGGACATGATAGAATTTGCTCCGGAAAATGTGAGCGATTTATCATCCCATATTATCAAAGAGGCACTGACAAGGGTTTCTTCCAAGGCTGTTGAAGAATCTGTGAAATATCTTGCGGTCGCAAGGCGCGGTCTTCGAGAAACAGACTTGGAAAAGATAATAGAAGATAGGTGGAACACGGTTGATTTCCGCACATTCTTACTCTATTTGAGTACGTTCTTTACAGAGCGTTTCGATGGGAGGATTGACTTTTCACACAGAATCATCAGAGAAGGCCTCCTGAAAAATATCCAAGAGGATCAAGAAATACATGCAGACATCTTGGACCACTTAAAATCTCTTGATATCCACGATCTGGTAAAACTTTCGGAGACAGTGTATCACGCATGTAGAAAAGATGATTCTGAGTGTTTGTGTTCTTTTCTCTCTTCAGCATATGATGAGGAATTATCCAACGTTGTCGCACCATATGTTCTCGAAGAGATCAGCAACGATTCCGAGACCGTCATTGAAGCAGCAGGTATCGCAGGCGAGAAGTTCGAAGAATATCACAGTTGTGCAGAGTTCTTTTTATCGAACATGTACAACATGAGGAACGTAAGCCACAGCATGTTGCATCAATTGATCGATTTGTTCACTGAACTGGCATCTTCTCTATGTGAGATTACCCCCACAGCACTCAACACAAGAGCCCTTTCACTCAGTTTCAGGAACATAGGGGACATATTTCTGTTATCTGGAAAGATTACGGATGCTACAGAGAACTATGATCGGTGTTTGATACTCGCCAGATTGCTGGTTTCTGGATCGAGGGTGCGAGAGGCACGCGAAAACCTTCTGGACAATCTTAAATGGATAGGAGGTTCGATCATATCTTTCACTAGAGATGTCTCATCCGCCATCAAGTATTACAAAGAATCCCTGATCATTGCCGAAGATCTAGCATCTGAATTCAAGACTCTGGATGCAGAATACGATCTGCTCAACATTTTGAATTGGATTGGAGATGCCACCGCAATATCTGATCCAAAAAATGCTCTCGAATATTACAAAAAATCTTTGGACATCGCCCAATCCTTTGTGTTTAAACTGGAGATGCCGGAAGCACAGATAATAGTGTCATACAGCCTTAGCAAAATTGGTGACACTCTGGCGTCATTGAACGATATCCCTGGAGCTGTCGAAAGTTATGAAGAATCTTTGACCATTGCCAGATTATTGGCATCAAATACCAACGAACCTGCGATCAGATCGGCGCTTGCCGAAAGTCTGTGGGGATTTGGTCACGTTCTTGTTTTATCTGAGGAAATCGACGATGCTGTCAAATGCTACAAAGAATCCTTGGAGATAAACAGATCGATAGAATCTGATATCGGTACCCCAGAAGCGCGTCGCAGAATTTCCATCGGGCTGAAAGAAATGGGCAATGTCCTTGTGAAGTTGGGGATTCTGCGGGATGCTTTGCAATACTACGAAGAATCCATTTCCATGTGCAGAGACTTGGTATCCGAACTCGACACTTTGGATTCACAGCATGACCTTTCCTTAAGTCTGGCCTGCGCAGGGGATGTCCTTTTAGAGATGAAGGACCGAGATGGTGCCCTTCAGTATTATGATGAATCTCTACTAATCAGCGTACACCTGGCATCTAGGTTCGATACTCCTGAGGCACACCATGCCATTTCCTTCAGCCTAAACAGGATCGGTGATGCACTTTTGTTATCTGAGGATGGACCTGGAGCCCTTAGATATTACAAAGGAGCCCTCGACATTGTACAGCATACAAAATCAGGATTGGGAGACTTGGAAACGCAGCATGATATTTCTTACTGCCTAGACAAAGTTGGTGACGCTCTATTTGTATCCGGGGATGCGCCCGGAGCTTTACAGCATCATGAAGCGTCTTTGGAAATCAGAAGATTCCTTGCATCCGAGCTCGAGACCTCTGAAGCGCAAGAAGAACTTTTAATCAGCCTGAATAAGATTGGTGCCATTCTCACTTTGTCTGGAAGCTCTAATGCTGTCAGATACCGCGAAGAGGCCACGGCAGTCGAAATGTCTCTCAAAGGAAACTGGGAATACAGGCGCGACCTTGCAGCCGGCCAGAAAAGGATGGGCGAGAAACTCGCATCTGCAGGAGATCTCTCCGGTTCCTCTAGATATTACGAAGAATCCGCAGCTACCCGAGAATCCATGTTCTCAGAACCAGATGTTACAGAAAAATATATCAGATGCCTAAGCAATGACAAAGAAGAAATCATGCCCTTAGAATCTGATAGCCCCGAGTCACTCAGCGACACTGCCTCCAGCCTTGATGCTGTCGGTAAAGATCTTTTGGATTCCGGAGACCTGTCCGGAGCCATTGAATATTTCAATAAGTCCATAGAGATACGAAGGTATCTTGCCTCAAGATTCAGGACCTTTGAGTCCCTCAGCGATCTTGTAATAAGTTCATTCAGCCTCGGCCGTCTTTTCGAAGCACTTGAAGACCTGTCTGCCATAAAATATTACGAGGAATCTGCCGGTGCCCTCAGTTCCCTGGCATCTGAATTTGGGTATTCTGAGCTAAAGTACGGTCACGACCTTTTCGAAGTACTCATGGGACTTTCTAATTCTATACAATTGTTCTGCAAGGTTCCCGGTTTCCTGCGATACAAAGAGTCCTTGGACAATACCATGTTCTTAGTTTCTGATATCATGGCTCGTAAACACGGTGGCGTTTCTACAATACCTAATCCTAAAAAGAAGGACGATCCCTTTATCGAAAAACGTGATGTCGTCCTTCGAGAATATGAAGAATCTTTGACCGTTGCTAGATCTCAGTCTTCTGCACTCGGGACCATCGAATCCCATCGTAACCTTGCCACCGTTCTTGAAGAAATCGGCGAAGCTCTTCTGCACTCAGGGGGTTTGCGATATGCTGCTGGTTATTATGAAGAGGCTGCAGGCATCAGAAGATCACTGTTCTCCAACCCCGATGCCGCTGAACCGTGCCAAGACCTTTTCGACAGCCTGATCAACACAGGATTTGCATTTGAAGAGGCTGAAGATTTCCTTAGCGCTACCAAATATTATGAAGAGGCCTTTGGGCTTTTCAAATCAAAAAGTTCTGAATTTACAGATGTAGAGTCCCGTCGGACCATGTCTGTCTGCTTGGAAAGGATCGGATATAATTTTGAACGGAGCGGATATCTTCCCGGTGCGATCAAATATTGTAAGGAGGCTCTGGCAATCAAAAAAACCATAGCCTTTGAATTCAAGACCCATGAATCACTATATGATCTCACATCATGCTTGGAAACTCTGGGCAGAGCTTTCTTGGAATCAAATGACCTGCCTCAGGCCACCGAATATTATGAAGAGCATCTGTCTGTTAGAAAATCCCTCGCCTCCGAAGATGAGGGCATAGCCTCACAACAGGGCCTTTCTGCATGCATGGAGTGTACCGGTAATGATTTTCTGGCATGCGGACATGTATCTCAAGCCATCTCATATTATGACAGGGCATTGGATATCTACAGGGCATTGGCATCTGAATCAAAGACTCCAGATTCATTGGAAGACTTGAGGGACACTCTGACATCAATAATCGAAACCTTTGAGGAACACGAAATGATAGATGAAGCCAGAAAATACATAGAAGAGCTTGAAAGCATCGAATAATCATTTTGCGAGTATGAAACCACAATCTCGCATATCTGGTAGAAGCAGAACATACAAAGATTGCGATATGATAATGTCATAAGACAACCTTTATCCGAACTCTCCTATTTTGAACACATTCTGCAAGATAAGTGGAGCTCAATGATTTCAGCTTCATGTCATTCGTTTGTATGAAAACTTAATTCACTCAAATTTTCCATTTTTAAGACCAGTAGATTTCCTGCCCGGTCCCCTGCAAATAGAATATCATTCAACACCAACAACGACTCTATTGATGCTTCTGCGACAAAGGAGTAATAGGAAGTGGTTTTTGCCAAATCATATATTTTTATTTTTTTACCATCAAACCCAGAAGACAATTTTGATTTGTATATCGACAAACAATTTTCATCAACGGTTTCAGTTTCCAAAAGCTCTAAAAATTCACCTCTGCCGATATCCCATAGTGTTGAGTCAGCCACACCAACTATCAACAACCCATTTGATTCCACCAGAGATCGTACAGAAATATAATTATCAGAAATGGATTTAGAAGCTCTATCATTTTTTAAATCCCACATAATAATGGTTCTATCATCGGATCCTGATATCAAAATGTCACCACGCTTCACGAAAACTCGTATTAGGTCTTTGTGCCCCATCAGTGTCTTTGCAATCTGTTTCGTTTCAAGATTATAAAGTATAATCTCTCCGTTGGCAGTACCAATAAAAATCTGGTCACCTTCAATCAACAAGGTGGTTATTGGACAATCAGAAATTTTTCCAATATCATTTATATTGTTTTTATGATCGATTGTAATTAAATGACCATTCTCTGATCCAAGTATAATTTTATCTTCATGTGCTAAGGAGGACGAAATTCGTTCGCTCATTTTAACTTCCGAGATTATTGATTTAGAGGAAACTTCTATGATTTTTAAGTTATTTTCATCGAGTGTAACCAGATTATCTCCCTTTATGAAAATGTTGTTTATTTTTCCATTGTGTTTACATATAATCTGTGATTTACTGAAGTCGCTTATTTCCCAGGCCCTTACTGTTTTATCCCAAGATCCTGAAAACAGTTGTCCGTTTTTATAAGCCAAAGATGTTATTTGATTACTATGCCCTTCTATATTTTGTATTTTTTCAGAACTTATCTTCCATTTCTTTATGACTCCGTCCCCATCTCCCGAGAATATGTAATCGTTATTGAACGCCAATGCATGGATAAAGCATGCATGGCCAGACAATGTAACATCACACACCCCAGATATGATATCCCATATCTTGACCTTTTTGTCCCACGAACCTGACACTATTTTATTTTTCCAGAACTTAACAACGCTCACTGCATCAGTATGACCTGTAAAGGTTTTATTTTTCATAAAATTGATATCATATATTTCGACATTGCCATCACTCAGGCCGACAAGTATCTTTTTGTCTAAGACGTCAAAGGAAACAACGTTTTCTGCGAACACGCTAGATTTTTCACAAATTTTTTTTTCTAAATTCCATACCTTTATGGTTCGATCATTGGCGGATGAGAACAATTTGTTTTCACTTATTTGTATGCAATTTATTACTCCTTTGTGTCCAGACAAAACACCTATGCATTCAAAACTTTTTAAATCCCAGATTCGGATGGTTTTATCCCATGAACCAGAAATCAGAAGATTATTGTACACAACAAGACACTTAATCCAACTTTTATGACCTGTCAATTCTCTCAATAACTTTCCATCCGACGGGTTCCATATCTTTATTGTGTTATCCCATGAACCAGATATTATGTAATTGTTATATGTTGCTAAGGAAGTTACATGCCATTTGTGTCCTTTTATATCCATTATACAAAAATTGTCTGTTGGCCTCCAAATTTTTATTGTTTCATCACCTGACGCAGAAATCAATTGGTCATTGTGATAAATCAATGCCTCAACAGAGCCAGTGTGAGCAAAAATTGTATCGACTAGGTTTGTATTCGGTTGTGTGAAACACGGATAAAGAGGTTTGAGCCAAAATTTCGATGTCAATTTATCTGAATTTTTCAATAATTTTTGTATTTCTGTGTTAGGGACATTTAGCAGTCTTCCGAAGAGCTGAGAAGGTAGTTGCCTGAAATCTTCAGCTAGTATGTGCCCAGATAGATGGAGGAAATCTTCCAATATCTTAATATGCTCTGATTTATTGGGCAGGCAATTACAATCCATTATTATCGAATTGACACTTAAAAACTCTAGTTTTTTGTACAACCATTTATAACAAAAAAGCAACCGTTCAGCTTCTTTAATTAGGTTAGCATTGACAAGATGGTAAATAATCCATTTATAGAAATATTCATCTTTTTGTTCAAGGACTAAACTGTTGTCGGTTTCATCTTTGTAACAATTCACAATCACCGAGTGCTGCATGCTTATATTTTCAGAGACAGTGCTCAGATAATCATATTGCAGATCGTGTAACTTAATGTATCGTTCACCTCTGTCAAACATAAGTAATGCTTTGTTTTCCAATTCTGTCAATCTGTTCTCAATTTCCCAATCTTCGATTTGTTTTTGCCTCCAGTAAATCTTCAATGTATCGATTGATATTTTTTCGCCTCTTGGAAATATTACCAGGGATGTGTAAAGACCCTTCAAGTGCTCTTTGAGAATCGCTACGCTTAGATCCAACGCAATCATTACATTCTTATGCTCATAATTTGGAAGACGCTTGTCGATGTAGTCTCTATCTTTCTTCTGAAAAGCCTTCGTTATTCCATTCCAGCTGTGACCTTCCCCTTTCATCGCCCCGCATATTGCAATTGCCAGGGGCAGTTTGCTAACAAGAGTACATAGATTTTTCGCTTCTTTGTTGAGGTCTTCAATAGCAACGCCGCCATACTTTGAGAGAATCATATATGCGTCCTCATCGCTCAACTCGCATAATTCGATGCACTCGACACCATTTTTCGTTGCGATGGATTTATTTCTTGTTGTGAACAACAATTTGGTTCTACTTCCATATGTTGCATTTAAGAATATTTCTATAATGGATTCATCCCAGACATCGTCCAGCACAATAAGTGCAATTTTGTCTTTTAGTAATTCAGCCAAGTGAATCTCGATTTTTTCTATAGATATCTTCTTCGAACCGCCACATATCGCACTGTATACATTATTCCAAATTTCGAGTAAATCATAATCTTGCTTTACTGAAATCCAGACTATCCCGTCCGGGAATTGTCTGCGTGAATAGGAACTTCTACAAAAGGATGCGGCCAGCGTTGATTTACCAGAACCGGCCATACCAAAAATTGCACATGATTTCCCTCCAATTCCTTCCGGTCGTGAATCAAACATTATGTTCTCTAATTTATCAAAATCCTCTTTTCTTTGAACATAACCGATTGGTTCTTTGAAAACGCCATACAATTCAGCAAGGGGTGACAGTGGCTCTGAAATATTCTTCTGAAAAAGATCCAGCTCCCGCTCATAATTTTTATTTTTGACGAAGTTGTATACATGCGATCTCCTCAGCCTTGTGGGTAAGGAACCAAACATATCTGAATTGTCCGAAACTTGGCCATAGAGTATTGTAAAGACACAACATCCTACTTTTTGAGCATATTCCAGTTCTGCTGAGACATAATCGCTATTTTGCGTGTTGCTGCCAACAAACAATAAAAATCTTTCAGATGACAAAATTGCCTGTCCGATTGCTTCTGTGAATACAAGTTCTCTACTGGGCATATTTTTTCTATCCCACCAAATTTTCATGCCAGAATTGGTCAATGTGTTGTAAATAAATTCCACAAAACACTCTTCGTCTTTTCTTGCATATGATATGAAAATATCATATTCGTATCCTGCATTCATATATCAGATTCCCACCGTTTATTTGATGTCATGTGTGTTAACCTACAAAGTTTTTCCAGGCATTACCAATGACGGCATGTCCTTGACGATGTGAGTTTCAGACCATGAATTGCATTCTTCGATCTCCATTACTCCGAGTTCGTAGATTATGTGCTCACACGTTTCAGCCACAACCTTTGAAAGTTCTCCTGATCCATTACATTGGTCCAATATTCTCTCAAGTCTTTTTGAAGCTACGTCGAACACTTTCTTTTTTAAATCTATCTCTTTCGGCGACCCTCCGTGTATGTACGACGTCCTTACAGTCATCATTGTCTTTGAGATTATGTTGGTCACGAACACTACCGTACTCAAGGCGAGTATTGTCAATGAAACGCCTATTCCGCCTTCCAAATTCAAGAAATCGGGAGAAAGGAGATTGACGCCCATAATGACCATGGACGCACCCGCGGACATAAAGAGAAACAGTTTTTCCAAATTAGAAAGCCCAGATATCTTTTTTGCATTTATCCTCCTCTTTTTAAGATGATATTTAGCCTGGTCGTCAATCCATGCGTTTTTAAGAATTGTAATCTTTTCTTTATCTGAAAGATTCGAGCCGTCTGCTCCTAAAAGATCCACGGACCAACCTATCATGATATTTCTAATCCATGTTGTCGGTTCACGGAGATATTCGTGAAACGTATCCGACATTTGGCGGTTCACGCCGACCAATGTCCAATAGAAATGTACCCTCATAACCTCAGCGAGCTGCCTATATTCCAAGAACCTGAAATGGTATATTCTTTTTTTGTGTTTTACAGTGTGCCAGAACAAGATCATTCCTGCGAATAAGAACACAACATAACCTGTCACAAGATATATATTCTCGGAGAAAGTCAGATACGCCATAAGGAAGAAGTTAGATACGACAACAAGCATCAGGTAGACGTATTTCCTGAAGAAACTTATTTTTTGATATTTTAAGGCAAGTCTGTCGGCTAAAGCGAACCGCCCCGCCATTGTCCTCATTGTGTCTGAA
>JGI994J12354_10006203_pt1 | contig 10054 bp, 8 predicted proteins | sample IntmicLarv3ML3BL_FD_12354 | JGI IMG/M metagenome (IMG submission 12354)
GGATTGGATTTTGAAGTGATGGGCGAATTGGAATATTATGCAATCAGCGAAGAAGATGATTTGTTTGCAGCCACCGACCAACGCGGTTATCACGAATCTGAGCCATATTGCAAATGGGGCGATTTTCGCGCCGAAGCAATGCGCGCTATTGCGCAAGCCGGAGGTTTAATAAAATACGGACATTCCGAAGTGGGCACTTTTACACTCGACGGAAAATTATACGAACAAAACGAAATCGAATTTATTCCGACAAAATTGGAAGACGCCGCCGACCAACTAATGATTGCAAAATGGATTATGCGAACATTGGCTTACAAATATGGAATTACCATTACTTTTGCTCCGAAAATCACGTTAGGCAAAGCAGGTAGCGGCATGCACGTTCACACTCGTTTGATGAAAAACGGCAAAAACGCGATGATTGAAAATGGTAAATTAACCGATATCGCGAAAAAAGCAATTGCCGGATATTTAGATTTAGCAGCGTCGCTAACCGCTTTTGGAAATACTAATCCGACTTCTTATTTCCGTTTAGTTCCGCACCAAGAAGCACCCACCAATATTTGTTGGGGCGACCGCAATCGCTCGGCTTTGGTGCGCGTTCCGCTTGGTTGGACAGGCAATGTAGATATGTCGAAAATTGCAAATCCATTAGAACCGGCAAACAAATCTGACTTTTCGCAAAAGCAAACAGTTGAATTTCGTTGTTCCGACGGCTCGGCAGATATTTATCAATTATTAGCAGGTATCGCTGTTGCCGCACGTCACGGTTTTGAAATGGAAAATGCTTTGGAATATGCCGAAAAAACTTATGTTGGTGTAAATATTTTCCAAGACGAACATAAAGCGATTATGTCCACTCTTTCGCACCTTCCTGCTTCCTGTGCCGAGTCGGCAGACGCGCTCGAAAAACAACGTGAAGTGTACGAAAAACATAATATTTTCAGCAAAGGAATGATTGACGGAATTTTGAAAAGTTTGCGTTCGTTCAACGACGGCAACCTACGACAAGAAATTGCCAACGACCAAAATAAAATGTGGGAATTGATAAAAAAATATTTCCACTGCGGGTAAAACAAGTTAAAAGCAAAATGTAAAAAAAGTGTGTACTTTAGTGCACACTTTTTTTATTGAAATAATTGCTGTAATTTTGTCAAATCAATAAGTAATTATGGCTATAATTATAGATATCTCTCATAACATTAAATAATAATGGCAAATCAAACAAAAAACATATATAATTTTTAATCAATGACACGTATGAAAAATAAAAACATATTCAAAGAAATACTGCAATGGTTGAAGAAAATACTTAAAAATTTTCGTTCCGTAGGTATTTGGAATTGGATTGGGATACTCAGTTTGATAGTTGGTGTTATTGGTATATGGATTACCGTAACAATATCTAGAACAACAGATGCTACAATTCAGATTGTAGATTGGAAAGGTAGCCCAAATAGATGGATTAATGAACGAATGATTGAATATGATTATAAAATAAAAATTTTAGAAAAAGAATATACGCCAGAAATAAACGACACATACGCCAAAATAGAAATTCATAATATTCGAGCCAAATACAAAAACCAAGAAGTTAAAGTTTACTTTGAAAGCAAAAATAAAAATAAAGATAAAATTTTATACAGCGATACTGATATTGCTTTGTATTGCGATAAAGTCAAACCGTCAGAATTAAGAATTTATGTCAAAGGTTTTGAGAGCATTCACGGATATATAAAAAAGGAAAATACAGATTTGGGGATTGACAGTGCTTTGGTGTTTATAAGCGGTAATAAAGATTCATTGTATACTTATACAAATCAATTTGGATATTTTGACCTGCAAATTCCGCCCAAATATCAAGATATTAGGCAGACAATTATAGTACAAAAAGAAAATTACAGAACGGAAGAAAAAAACATAACCGCTAAACAATTGACTGATAAAAAAGATATAGATATTTATTTAAGACCTCAAAAATAATTTATCATTATGGGAAAAATTTCACTTATAGTTATAACTTTTTGTTTATTTACACTCACTTGTTTTTCTCAGAAAAAAGAAAGTTTTACAACGCGAGAAGGTGTAATACAACCCTATCAAGAAGAAAAACAAGTAAGAACTCGTGATTTTTGGATTAAGTATTTTAGTCAAGAAGATTCGACTTATACGGATAATGGCGGAACGTTTACAATTACTTTTAATAAAAAACCAAATTATCCCACCGCGTTGTCAGTGTATCCTTCCCCTTTTGGCAGTTTTAAAAACTATAAGGTAGTAAACACTTATGATATTAACAATATTTCTGAATTTGATAACAGCGAAATAGCAATATTTGTTGCAGATAAAAAAATAATGAGACAACAGCAAGAACTGTTTTATGAAATTATTTCAAAAGATATAAAAAAATATTTTCAAGATTCAATTATGAATTTGAGGATTATTTACAAAGATTCTGTAGAGAAACTTAATCAACTCATAGGTAATCTTGAAAAAGAATTGAATAAAAAAGACCAAAGAATAAGAGAGTTGTCGGAACAATTAGACCAAACAGATTTAGAGTTGAGACTGTTGAAAGACAACCCACTGATCCTACAAAATGAAACATACGAAAAAAATTCTCTTCGATTGATTGACGCGCATAATTTTTTCAGTCAAGGAAAAATAGATAGTGCGAGAATGTGTATTCCCAAAAACATAGATGAAATATCAGATTTGAATATCAAAGAAAGTAAAATGCTTTTTGCTTTTTATCAACTTGATGCTGCTATAGAAGAAATACAAGGAAATTACTCACAAGCCATAGAGCAATATAAAAAAGCCCTTAAGCATACTGGAAAAGATGTTTTTCGTGAATATATTACTTGTATAAGTATCGCAGAATTGGAAAATATTTTAAATAATTATGACAGTGCGTTTAAATATGCAAATAAGGCAGCTGAATTGAAGGAAATAAATGATATTTATAAAATCAAAACATATAATCTTAAAGGTAAAATACGACAAGATTGCGATAATTACAAACAAGCAATAAAACTTTACAAAACAATAAAAAAAGAATACGGCAATGCCATTATAGAAGTTGCAGAAAAAGAAGCCGCTAAAAGTTATATGTTGTTGGGGGATTATTATAAACAAAAAGAAAAAAATGAAAGTGCTAAAACAAATTATCACAAAGCATTGGATATTTACACCGAGTTGAATAAAATTGAAGAATTTGAAATTGAAGCACAATGTTTTACATTATCGGAACTCATTATAATATATAATGATGAAGGTAAAGAGTCTATGGTAAAAAAATGTACGGACAGAATTATCCTTTTGAACAATACAACTGGTAATAAAATTATGCAAAACCCCAAAATAATTTTACAACGTGCTATTGTAAGTATGCAAAGTGGTGATTTCTCAGGTGCTAATGTTTTTTATGCGATGGCATTAGGTAACTATAAAAACAATGCCTCAAATCAATATCAACAAGAAATAATAGAAACTCTGTTTCTAACAGGTTTAAACCAATTTTATGATAAGTCGTACAGTTACGCATATGATGATTTTTCGCAAGCCAATGATTTGTTGTCAAGAGATAGTGTATTATTGGGGAAAAAGGATTTTGTACGATTGAAATCATTGTGTATAGCAGCGATGGGAATTACAAAGAAAGAACAAGGCGAAAAAGAAAATGGTTTACTCTTGTATAGTCAGGCAACGAGTTTAGTTGAAAATGACATAAACTTAAGTAAAAACGAAAAAAAAATACTATTGAAAGATATTAAACATTTGAAAAAATACAGTAAATTAGAAACAAATAATTTTATTAAACAAATTATTAGTGGTGTCTGTAGTTTTGGTATATTATTTATCCCTTTAATGCTATAAAATATGAAAAAAAGACATAGAATATATATTATACTTGCTCTGTTGCTTTTTGGTACGGGTAATACATATGCGCAAACACAATTGACGCGAAAATTATCGTATAGCCAAAAAGATTATTGTGCATTTATGAGAAACAACAGGAATTATTATGGGGTTTCACTTTTTGGTGATTGGCAAAATTTTCCAAACGCTGCTAACAAACATTGGATGTCGAGCATGTATGGCATAGGTATGGAGAGCAGTGCTCTTTGGTATCCGCTGATGTTAGAAGTTGGAACCAGATGGAAAAATTTCGGGAAAATAGATAGCCCGTACCAAATACCTACATTTCAATCGGCTAAAATAAACAACAAATATAAATCAGGAAGTTTTGTTTCGTTATCTGTTTTTCCACTTCCCTATTGGTATGTTTTAAAACGAACACAAGAGTATATCTCGCCTTACGTAGGAATTGGTTATCAATGGGAAAGTTTAGCTGGGTGGGATTTTGATAGTTATGATGATTATTATAATTTGAATTTATCCTCGTGGTATTGGAAGACCGGCTGCTATATCTTTTTGAATGATTTCGTTCCGTTTGATTTATTTGTTGAATATGTACAGACCATAAATCCTGACAAAATTCGGAATTATGAATGTATTAGAATGGGAATAATATTTCGATATAGCGATTTATTCAATTTGAACATGTCTAAAAAATCTTTTTCAAAATCATTAATAAATCTAAAAAAATGAAAATAAAAAACAAACTTTATATTTTACCTTTACTGCTATGCCTCTTATCCGGTTGTGAACTAGACGAGAAAGACGAGAACATTGATTTTCTTCTTGAAACTGTGTTTCTGGATAACGATGTACGACTGCTGGACTACAATGCAGTAAAAAACACTGAACGCGAACCGTTTTTCATTGAGGAATTTAATGATAATAATTCACAATTTCCCTATCAAATTGGGGAATATTCAGATATAGATGTCAGTATTGTTGACGGCAAAATTATAATCGAATATTTGGAGAAAAAGAACTATATGTATTCTAGGGCTATGCCAACTGAAATAGACACAAACAAAAACTTTGAAATTGAACTGAAGCTGATGGTTTATCGTGATTCCGCTTCGCAAGTATTAATGTGGCTGCGTAACAGTTTGTCTAATATTAATGACTATGTATTCGGTTATTCGCGCTGGCTAACTGTTGGTGGTGAAGAACGTGAATTTATTGATTTGTATTACAGAAGAACAGAAGATGATTGGAAAAGCATACGCGGGTATGAGTCTAATTCAAAAAAATTTCTTGATTCAGACGTATTCACTACCTTGACTATTCGTAAAATAGGAGGCAAGCACGCTATATTTATTAATCAGAAATTATTTTATATTATCAATGATAAAAATTTCCGTTGCATTCCTACAATAACAATGGTTGATAGAGTTATCAATGTTTTTGATTATTTTCGAGTTTACTATTTGCCATAATTATGATGCTCGTTTCGTCTAACAAGCAGGATGACATTCAACCGTGAAAATTCCTACGGACTTTTCCAACCGAACACCAAGCTGCCTCGTTCAGCGTAACGTCCTCGCTAAGCTGAACACAAACAGCCTCAACCTCCTCTTCCTGTCAAAAAACCTGCTGATTTCATTGTTTTCTTCAAATATATTTTGTACTTTTGAACTATAAAAATTATTAAAAAATACAACTATGATTACAACATTAATTATTATCGGCGGTGTCGCTATTATCCTTATTTTGGTATTTGTTTCGATGTACAATTCATTGGTAAAACTGCGCAACAACCGCGAGAATGCTTTTGCCGATATTGACGTTCAACTCAAACAACGCCACGACCTTATTCCTCAACTTGTAGAATCGGTAAGAGGATATGCCTCACACGAGAAAGAGACGCTCGACCGAGTGATACAAGCTCGCAGCGGAGCAATGAACGCGCAAGGAATTGACAATAAAATTGCTGCCGAAAATGCGCTTACTTCCGCTTTGGCAGGTTTACGCGTTACCGTAGAAGCTTATCCCGATTTGAAAGCCAATCAAAACTTTTTGCAATTGCAAGAAGAAATTTCGGATATAGAAAACAAATTAGCTGCCGTGCGTCGTTTCTTCAATTCGGCAACCAAAGAATTGAACAATGCCGTACAAACATTTCCATCAAATATTATTGCCGGAATGTTCGGATTCAAGAAAGAAATTTTCTTCGACCTCGGTACTGAACAACGCGCTACGCTTGACAAAGCACCCGAAATAAAATTTTAATTTTCGGCATTAAGAATTATGCAATACATCGGAATCCACAAACAGCAAGTAAGAAATAATACAAGGTCGCTGATTTTGTTGGCACTTTTTCCTTGTCTGACACTTGCACTCACGCTGCTTTTTTGTTGGCTATTTTCTTTTTATCTACTCTCAGGTACCGATGGCATGGAAAATATTTCTTTCTACAATCAGGCAATAGAAAATATTCCTACCTACAATCAAGCAGTGGAAAATATGTCTACCTACAATCAGGCAATAGAAAATGTTTCTATCAACAATCTATCAATAGACATATTTATCTCGTCGGTGCCTTATGTTATGGGAGCGATTTTGATTTGGTTTTTGATTGCTTATTTTTCCAACACAAGCATTATTAACAGAGCAACCGGAGCAAAACCCTTAGAACGAAAAGAAAACAAACGGGTTTACAACCTCGTCGAAAATCTTTGTATGGCAAACGGAATGAAGATGCCGAAAGTAAACGTCATTTATGACGATTCGCTCAATGCTTACGCCAGCGGTATCAACGAACGTACTTACACCGTAACGCTCTCGCAAGGAATCATCAATAAACTTAACGACGATGAGCTGGAAGCTGTGATTGCACACGAGTTGTCGCATATTCGCAACCGCGATGTGCGACTACTGATTGTGTCTATTGTTTTTGTCGGAATTTTTGCCATGTTGTCCGAAATTGCATTTCGCGTGATGTTTCATATGCGCGTTTCAAGTCGCAGCAAAAGCAGCAAAGACAACGGCGGCGGCATCATTATTCTTTTGCTGATTACCATACTTGTTGCGATAATCGGTTATTTCTTCGCTACGCTGATGCGCTTTGCCATTTCTCGCAAGCGCGAATATCTTGCCGATGCGGGAGCTGCCGAAATGACTAAAAACCCGTTGGCATTAGCCGGCGCGCTCAAAAAAATTTCCGCCGATCCTTATATCGAAGCTGTTCAACGCGAAGATGTGGCGCAGCTTTTTATTGAACATCCTACAAAGAAAAAGAAACAAGGATTTTCGCAAAAATTCAGCAGCCTGTTTGCTACTCACCCTCCTATCGAAAAACGGATTAAAGTGTTGGAGCAGTTTTAAAAATTTTTACCAATAAAAATGAAAAATATTTTCAACTACATACATCTTGGCTTGTTATTTGTTTTGCCATTAATTCTTTGTAGTAGCCACAAAAACACGCTTACTCACGACAAAGGCGTAGTTATTAATGGAGTAAAATGGGCAACACGCAATGTAGATAAGCCGGGTACATTTACCGAAAAGCCCGAAGACGCGGGAATGTTGTACCAATGGAATCGCAAATTTGCGTGGAATAATATCGACAAATATGCAACCAATTGGAATGCTATTTTTTCCTACGGCGATTCTTGGGAAAAACCAAACGATCCCAGTCCAACAGGTTGGCGTGTGCCTACTATAAATGAAATAAAAACACTGTTAGACACGAATCACGTGAGGAATGAGTGGGCAACCGAAAATGGTGTAAACGGCAGAAAATTCACAGACAAGGCTACCGGCAATACGCTCTTTCTACCTGCTGCGGGCGATCGCGACTACACTGATGGCATGCTTCGTTGCAATGATATCTGTGGTACTTACGGCTGTTACTGGAGTAGTACAGATTTTCGTAGCGACGACGCCTACTACATGTACCTTGGAAATAATGGTGTGTTCTGGAGCAACAGCTATCTCAACTATGGTCGTTCTGTGCGTGCAGTAGCAAAAACAGAAGACTCTTTAGAATCGTCGAAAGAGACATTGGCAGTTGATGAATATTTTGAGGACTTTATTACTAGTTTTAGGTATCATGGAAAATTTCGAATAGCGCGGTGCGGTGTGGTTGGAGGAATAGGTATGGTAAACATAGGTAAATCTCCACTATACGATTATGCTTTTTATTTGTATAACTCACACGAAGAACCCGAATATTACAACGATTTAACCAACGAAAAATACTTATCAATTCTAAAACCCACAGAAAATAAAAAAATGAATTTGAGATTTGATAAAATAAACGGTCGTTGGTTTATGGTAGAAATAAAAAATCTTGAATTCGATTTTAATAATACAGCAAATTTTGAGGCATTTATTTATCAGTTTTCCACAGATAGTATTTTCAGAAATGAACATATAAAATTCCCCTTAAAGTATTCTTTTATTAGAGATAATGAAAATGGTTATCAAGAAAAAACAGATTATTTAACAAAAGAAAATGTATTCCAATATAATTTTTTTGATAAAGGTGATTTCGTGTTTTTTTATGATAATGAAAATAGTGATGAAAGCCGAATGTTACTCCACATGCGAGGATACGAAAATGGAATATCTAATTATTATTATTTTGAAAAATTCGATGATACATGGCAACTGATTGAATTTATAGATTATTCCTTGTAACACAAATATGAAAATAGCGCTCTCTTCCCTCCTATGCTTTATTGCTGCCTTTTCCTTGTATGGACAAGCCGCAACCAACGACACAAAAACCATTCATGTATTTGTATCTCTTTGCGACAACAAATATCAAGGAATTGTTCCTGTGCCCGCAGCTATTGGTAACGGACAAGATGCTAATAACAATTTATATTGGGGTTGCGCTTTTGGTATTCGCACTTTTTTCAAAAAAAGTAAAGAATGGAAATTGCTTGAAACTCGAAAAGCAAATGGCGTTATACTCGAACGACTTATTTTCAAACACACTACCAAAAATTATTTTTTAATAGCTGATGCCTACAACGGACAATACATTAAACAATGCACCAAAGATTTTTTGAATAGCAGTTGCGGAAATAAAAAAGACACGCTACAAATCGACGGAAAAACGATTGGTATTGGCGGAAACGCTTCTCTTGCAGCATATATTGGTCACGATGGATTAATGGATTTTCAACTATCGGAAACTTTTTCCAACACCGACAACAAGCAACGCGATGTTATTATATTGGCATGTTACAGCAAACGGTTTTTTAGTCCTCACTTAAAAACGGCGAATGTAAATCCTCTACTTTGGACAACCAATTTAATGTGTCCCGAAGCCTATACCTTGCACGATGCACTAACCGCGTATGTCAACGAAGAAACTAATGAAAATATTCGAGAGAAAGCAGCGACCGCATACGCAAAATATCAAAAATGTACGCTCAAAGCTGCAAAAGGATTGCTTGTAACAGGTTGGTAAAAAATTAAACTAACTTTAATGAACACCGGCAGCCCAAAATATTTTCCCCATGTCATTCAGAGTCTCTCTAAAACGGAAAAAGCAAGGGCAACACCAATATCATAATAACTCCCATGATAACTTGTAAGGGCAAACCTACTTTGATGTAATCCATAAACTTATAATTTCCGGCACTCATCACAAGGGCGTTGGGTGGCGTGGCAAATGGCGATGCAAAACACATGCTGGCAGCTACCGTTACAGCAAACATAAACGGATACGGACTCGCTCCCAGTTGCAAAGCAGAATGAAGAGCAATAGGTGCCATCAACACGGCAGTAGCGGTATTACTGATAAACATGGTTAGCAAAGCGGTAGTAAAATAAATTCCGGCAAGCAAAATAGTCGGACCGTGCGCTCCCAATCCATCGACCAAGCTTTGCGAAATCATAACAGACGCGCCCGTTTTTTCAAGAGCAAGCGACATGGGCAACATGGCAGCAATAAGTACAATACTTTCCCAATTAATAGTTTTATACGCCGCCTCCACAGTACGAAGACATCCGGTAATTACCATCAGAATAGCGGCAATAAGCACAGCGGTAACCGGTGCTACAGGAATAAAATCAAATACCATCATTACCACCATAAGCAACATGATAATGGCAGCAATAGGCGCCTTGTGGTCGAGAGTTACTTTAGCGGCTTCGTTCAACGGCTGACCAAGCACTACCC
>JGI994J12354_10006204_pt1 | contig 10052 bp, 6 predicted proteins | sample IntmicLarv3ML3BL_FD_12354 | JGI IMG/M metagenome (IMG submission 12354)
CTTCAACAAAGAATACGAAATCGCCGAAGGATTTTTCCCGCAAGATTTAGGAGCCGCAACGCAAAACTTGCTTTTATCGCTTCATGCAAGCGGTCTCGGCGCTGTTTGGACAGGCGCTTACCCGAGAGAAGACCGCGTCGCCGGATTTGTTAAAATGTTTGAACTTTCGGAAAACGTTATTCCTTACGGATTTATTGTCATAGGATATCCCGAAAGCGAATCGCCGGAAGTTGACAGATTCAAAAAAGAGCGTATTCACTATAATAAATGGTAAAAACACATTGTTTAATTCGTTTTGGTGAAGACATGAATAAAAATCATATAATTCTCTGTTTCGTCGCCGTCCTTATTACATTTCTTTGTATTTTGAATCCGGCTTTCGGAGAAGGATATGATAATTACTTCACGGAAGAAGAACAGATTAAAGAAATTATAAAAAATAGTAAACCAATAAATTCAGACATCTTGAATGAACTTGAAAATGAAAAAGATGTTTTGGCAATTTACGGAAAAATTCCAGAAATAAAAGAAGAAGCTGAATATCATAATTGGTGGATTTCCATCAGCAACATTTCGGATTCCATATTAGAGAAGGGTGCAATGAAAAATCGCCTGTATGCAAATGGCAGCTGCGTAATAGGATATGGTCCGCAATCTGATGGTTACATCTTAATTTCAATATATGACGGCTATGAAGATAAATTAGGGTCTAAAGACATCGAAGAAATTGCATTCATTTTTGAAAAATATGCAAAAGAAGAGAATATTTCAGATGTTCCTCTTGTTTTCAGATATGCGCCAATGAATGAAGTTTACAACCGTAAATTCGTTTTCATTACTTTTATTTCCGATAACGTCGAGAAATTCATAGATTCGATTCCGGCAGTCAGTAATAAAAAATGGTTTATAAATGAAAAACGAGAAAATTAAAAACGAAAAAACAATTTTAAAAAAATATTAAAAAAAAGAAAAAGAATGAAGAGAATTACTCTTCATTTTCAGCTTTTTTCGGCGGTCTTCCGCGTCTTTTTTTAGGTTCTTCTTCAACGACAGGTGCTGCTTCAGCTTCGGCTGCTGCACCGACATCGAAATCTTCTTCGTCTGCGTCGTCCGCATCAGCATCTTCAATCATCAAATCGTCTTTGGAAACAGCGATGACTGTTCCGGAAATTCCGGCTTTGTCGGCGGCGTTCTTTTGAGAGCGCGTACGAACAACCTTCTTTTCAATAGATTTTGAAAGTTTCGGGTCTGCGGGGTCAATTGTTTTAGAAATCAAACGAATGTCGCCGGTACCCATTTTAATCGGCTGGCCGACAATAACGTTTTCCGTCACACCCTGAAGCTCATCAACGTTTCCACGCATACCTGCGTCAAGCAAGTGATTGACAGTCACTTCGAAAGCGGCTCTTGCAAAAACACTGGCCTTTTCGCCTGAAATACCGTGACGACCGATCTGTTTCACTTCACCGTCGCTGGTCATCAAGTCAGCCACAAGCATAATGTGTCTGATATCGACATTCAAACCCTGTTCACGAAGCGTGTTTGTTGCTTCCGTGATGATTGAATTTCGAGCAGCTTCAATACCGAAGACGGAGAAAATTTCGCTGATGTTGTTCGTTGTTGTTCGAGCCATATCAATGCCCGGAATCGGAATAACATCTTTTAAAGCGGAACCTTCAGTGTATAAAACATATTCTTCGTTATCGCTGGCTTTTCTCAAAACGACACGCTTGATATCTTCAATGCCTTTCAATGTGATATCATTGATTTTCTTGGTCAATTGAAGTAAGTCGCGGTAGCGCTGATCTCTGGGTGTTAAGTCAATTTGGAAATTTTCCTCGCTGACTTCAACCATAGCATCCGGAATTTTGTCTTTGAATCTTTCGGCGATTTCCATGAAAGCCATGTTTCTTTTGTTCATCGCTTTTTCATTCAAATTAATGACAATTTTCATTTGAGCCAAATCGGTTGTAACAGAAGCGATGTGGTCAATCTTCGTCGCTTCAATTTCCCAAGCAACAGCCTGTGCTTTGTCACGGTCAAAAGCGTAATCGGCCTTACCGTTTTCATCGACCGACTCTTTATCATTAGTCAGATAAATTGTCATCGTCGGCGTGCTCGGAATCTTACGAGCGTCCACGATTTCAATCAAACGCGGCAAACCGAGCGTAACGTTAATTTCAGCCACACCCGCGTAGTGGAAAGTTCTCATGGTCATCTGCGTACCCGGCTCACCGATAGATTGTGCCGCAACGACACCAGCGGCATCGCACGCCTCAATTTGAGACAATCTGTAGCCGACCATTACACGATCAATGACATCCTGCATTTCCTCATTCGTTACGCCGACTGCCATTGCATCTTCATGAATGGTTTTCAAAATATTTTTCGGAAGCGGCAAGTCTTTAATCATTGCCGCAACTTCTGCGTCTTTCAATTTTGCCATGATTAGACCTCCTTTCCGGTAACATTTCTGAAAATTCTGTGAATGGCTTCGGGTTTTGCGAAGTCACTCTTTGTCGGGTCAATACCGTCTTCACCGTAAATGAACTGAACAATCACACCGCGCGTGTCGCGAACAGTGTAATCCGGCTGAACTTCAAGGTCCTGAAGCGCATTCACTAAACGGCGCTGGAGATAACCGGACTGAGACGTACGAACGGCAGTATCGACCAAACCTTCACGACCACCGATAGAGTGGAAGAAGTATTCTGTCGGGTTTAAACCGCTCTTGTAACTGGATTTAACGAACCCGTGCGCGTCTGCACCCAAATCGCCGCGTTCAAAGTGCGGCAATGTTCGCTCGCGGTAGCCTCTGTTAATACGAGCACCACGAACGGCCTGCTGACCGACACAAGCTGCCATCTGCGTAATGTTCAAAATTGAACCTCTGGCACCGGAACGAGCCATCATAGCTGCCGGATTTTCAAGACCCATGTGCGCATCCGCAATCTTACCGGACTTGTCACGAGCCTTACCGAGTTCTTGCATGATACGCATTTCGATGGTTTCATCCAAAGTTCTTCCCGGCAACGGTTCTAACTCTTCATCTTTGTAAGCTTGAATGAGTTTCTGAACTTCATCTTCGGCAGACGTCAAAACCATGTTGATTTGGATTTTGGCTTCTTCGGGGATGTCTTCATCGGCAATACCGAAAGAAAGACCGGTTCTCATAACAGCGCGGATAGCGAGTTTCGTGACATCGTCAACGAATTGAGCGCCGCGGGTTGTGCCGTATTCTTTAATAATTGTGTCCAAAATCTGTGCTTTGAAAGCGCCCATTGCTGTTTCATCAATTGTTCCGGCAATCAATTCGCCGTCTTCAATGACAACATAAGCATCGTTCTTCAAGTCCTCGTCCATGTCTTTTGTACCGACGTTGGAAGAGAATGAAATATTGAGNCCTTCCGGAAGAATCTGACTGAAAATCTGTTTTCCNGTCCAGTATTCTTCGCCGCTTTCGTCAATGCCTGCCGGAGCGGGCAATTCACGGATATCGGTTTTTCGGAGCAAGTCGAGCGCATCGTCTTTGTTGATACGACCGGTAACCGGATTGTCTTTTCTTGTTAAAAGGAACATACCGGAAATGTGGTCGTGAATACCGCCGACGATCGGACCGCCGAAACGCGGAGACAGAATGTTTTCCTGAACTTGAAGCAAGATCTTTGCTTCAGCGCGCGCTTCTTCAGTTTGAAGCACGTGCATATTCATTTCATCACCGTCAAAGTCAGCGTTGTATGGCGGACAAACAGCTGGATTCATACGGAAAGTTTTACCGTCCAAAACCTTAACGCTGTGCGCCATAATACTCATCTTGTGCAAAGACGGCTGACGGTTGAAGAGAACAACATCGCCGTCGCGGAGATGTCTTTCGACAATCCAGCCGTATTCCAACTTTTCGCACAAATCTTCTTGATTGATGTCTGTAATTTTAATACGTCCGCCGTCGGAACGAATCACGTAATTGGCGCCCGGATAATTCACGGGGCCGCGGCGAATGTGTTCTTTAAGGAAATCAACGTTTCTTTCAGTAACGTGCTCGGGAATGGATAAAATGAGCGCAATCGGAAGCGGAACACCGACTTCATTGATACTCAAATCCGGATCCGGAGAAATAACGGTACGGGCGGAGAAATTGACACGCTTACCGGACAAACTGCCTCTGAAACGTCCTTCCTTTCCTTTCAAACGCTGAGAAAGCGTTTTGAGCGGACGGCCGGATCTGTGTCTGGCGGGCGGAATTCCTGAAACGGAGTTGTCAAAGAAAGTGGTGACGTGGTACTGTAAAAGTTCCCACAAGTCCTCAATAATTAATTGAGGCGCACCTGCATCTCTGTTTTCCTGGAATCTTTGATTGATTCTGATAATATCGACAAGCTTGTGCGTCAAGTCGTCCTCACTGCGCTGACCGGATTCCAATGTGATAGACGGACGAACCGTGACCGGCGGAACCGGAAGAACGGTTAAAATCATCCATTCGGGGCGCGCGTTGCTCGGATCCATGCCGATGACGCGAATATCCTCATCAGGAATATTTTCAAAGCGGTCACGAATTTCAGTCGGCGTTAAACGCTCGCCGTCTTCAAGATACTCGGTCGGCTTCTCGAATTTGATGTCGTGCTGTTCTTCGTCACAGTACGGGCATCTTTTGACTTTGGCCGCTTCCTTGTACACTTCGTTGATTAAATCGTCAGGCATGTGCCCGATTTCTTTAACCGCTTCAAGCTGTTCCAAGTAATCCTCTTTTGTTCTTTCATCCAAAAGCAATCGGCTGCAATTGCAACAGACTGAGCGGAGAAGTTTGCGGATTGTTTTGTTAAAACCGACATGAATCACCGGAACAACCAATTCGATATGACCGAAGTGACCGGGGCATTCACCGGCTTTGGAATGACAGGTTTTGCATTTCAATCCGGGGTCAATAACACCGAGACGGGTGTCCATCAAACCCATTTCAATCGGGAAACCGTCTTCATCATACGTATCTGCGGTGATAACGTTTGTTGCACTCATGTTTCTGATTTCTTTGGGAGAAAGCAAACCGAATTTAATGGCCGAAATTCTTTTCGGAATCTGTTGAATTCTTTTTGAGATCATGATTACACCGCATCCTCGAGTGCCATTCTCGGCGCAACACCGAGAGACTTAATTTCATCAAGCAAAAGCTTGAAGGAATAACTCATTTCAACAAGGTAGATGTCGGTATCGGCATCACAGTTGGGGCAGACAGCCATGTTTCTTTGTCTGTCGAATGTTGCAATCATGCCGCAGCTGCTGCAAACATATTCCTCATCCTTGTCGGACTCTTCCAATAATCTTTCTTTTAAGCACATTGCAGCGCCGTGACCGACGAGAACGTCACGTTCCATTTCACCGAAACGAAGACCTCCTTCACGGGCACGTCCTTCTGTCGGCTGTCTGGTAAGAACCTGAACAGGACCGCGTGATCTGGCGTGCATTTTTGAGGTAACCATGTGGTGAAGTTTCTGATAAAGAATAACACCGACGAAAACATCAGCTTGAATCATTTTTCCGGTCACGCCGTCATAAAAGACTTCCTTTCCTGTGTGCGCAAAGCCGTATTTGTCCAATGTTCCTCTGAGCTTTTCTTCATTGTCACCGTTTTCTTCAGCAGCGGAGAAAGCTGTTGAATCAATACGGCGACCTTCCATTGATCCGACTTTACCGCCGATCATTTCCAAAACGTGACCGACAGTCATACGTGAAGGAATGGCGTGCGGGTTAATCATCAAATCGGGAGACAAACCGGATTCGGTAAACGGCATGTCGGCAATATTAACTTTCAAACCGATAACGCCTTTCTGACCGTGTCTGGATGCGAACTTGTCGCCGATATCCGGAATTCTTTCATCTCTGACTTTGACTTTTGCCAAACGTGTGCCGTTGATGGATTCCGTTAAGATAACGTTGTCAACAATTCCTCTTTCGTTTGAACGCATCGTCACAGAGCTTTCACGTCTCTGCTGACTGAAACCGGAATCAAAGCCGGAGTTTTCTTCAAGGAAACGGGGCGGGCTTGTCTTACCAATTAAAACCGCATTCGGAGAGGCGTAGGTTTCAGGATTAACCAAACCGTCTTCATCCAATTCGGAATAAGATTCGGCACTTCTGGCGCCGCGGTATTCCGAGTCGGGAATTTCGAATTTGTCTTCCTGTCCGCCGGGGTAACGGCGTTCTTCGCCTTCGAATGTTCGAACGAAGTGACTGCGGCCGAGACCTCTTTCAATAGAACCTCTATTGAAAACGAGAGCGTCCTCAATATTGTAGCCTTCGTAAGAGAGAATGGCGACAACGAAATTCTGACCGGCAGGCCTGTCATCGAATCCGATAGACTCGCAGGTTTGCGTGTAAGTCATAGCGCGCTGTGGATAGTGTAAAATGTTAGCGCGTGTGTCAGGTCTCAATTTGTGGTTTGCCGTTGAAACACCGATACACTGCTTAATCATTGCTGCGCCCATTGTACAACGCGGAGCTGCATTGTGTTCCGGATACGGAATCATACCGGAACAAATTCCCAAAATCAAATCGGGAGAAAGTTCCATGTGTGTATGACGGTCGTTTAATTTTTTCTCGCGAAGCGCAATGTATGCGTTTTCTTCTTCTTCAGCATCCAAATATTCGATTAAACCGAGATCAATCAAATCATCGAAATTCAATTCGCCGATTTTAAGCTTTTCAATATGCTCGTCGGTAACAAGAAGTTCGCCGTTCTCAACAATGAGAAGCGGTCTTCTGGCACGGCCGATATCGGCTGAAATGATAACTTCGCCGGTGTGTTCCAAATAAGCAACATTCACCTGTTTTGAGAAGTAGCCTTTTCGTCTCATTTCGCGAATATTTGACACAAGCGTCAACGGATCGTCATGCGTTCCGATAAGCTCGCCGTCTAAGAAAATTTTAGATCTGTTCATCATTCTTCAATTCCCCCGTCATAGTCGATGCCGCCTAAGAAATCATCATCCATGTCGTCATCTTTGTCAGCCGGCGTTAAATCTTCAACGGCCGGAAGGGCACCATCTTCTTCGCTGAATTCGCCTTCGGATTTCGTAATGCCGATGGCTTTTTCTTCGAATTCGCTTTCAAATTCTTCTTTTTCAGCACTGTCATATTCAACTTCGACAATTTCCGGCTGAATAAACTGGAATTTCTCAACGCCCAAGTTGTAAAGAGCTTGTTTAATCGGATCGGTGTCATCAATACCTGTTGAAAGTTCCACCATTTCCGCAAAATTCTTTACAAGACCGCAATTCGGACCTTCAGGAGTTTCCGAAGGGCAGAGACGTCCCCACTGTGTCGGGTGCAAGTCACGCGCTTCGAAGTGCGGCTGTGCACGGGAAAGCGGAGAAATCACACGGCGAAGGTGAGAAAGCGTTGAGATGTGATCGTTTCGATCAAGTAACTGAGAAACACCGGTTCTTCCGCCGACCCAGTTTCCGGTTGCGAGCGGGTGCTGCAAGCGGTCTGTTAAAACATCGGCACGAACAATGGTTGCGACGTTGAGTTCACGGTTTCTCATACTGGCACGCTCTAACTGATATTTAATATCACGAGAGAGTTTGTTAAAAGACACACGGAAGAGATCTTCCATTAAGTCGCCGGCAAGCTTCAAACGCTTGTTGGAGTAGTGGTCTTTGTCATCCTCATTGCGTTTTCCGAGAGCGAGTTCGAAACAGGATTCAGCCATTCGAGCCAAGAAGTTGGCTTTGGAAATTCTGTCTTCGGGTTTGTCGCCGAGGTGCGGCAATAAATATCTGTCCAAAACGTAATTGGCACGCTTAATCTGATATTCGCGGGCCTGACCTGCGGCAACGCGCATACCGATTTTTTCAATAGCGTCCTGCATTGTGTCAACTTCAGCTTCATCGAGATTTTCGAGCATGAATTTAACAATTTCAGGGTCGCTTGAAACAGCTGTAACAACATCCTGATCGGTAACAATACCGAGCGCGCGGATAAGTGTAATGAAATTGAGTCTTCCGGTAATGGACGGGAAAGAAACTTCAAGCAAAGATTTGCGTCCGCGCTCAACGACAACGAGCGCTCTGTAACCTTTCTTTTGAGAGAAAACTTTGGCAACTTCAATGTTGTCGCCGTAACGCTCACCGTATTCGGTTAAGATTTTGTTCGGCGCAAGGTCTTCTAAAGTCATAACGACACGTTCGGTGCCGCCGACAATGAAATAACCGCCGCAGTCAAGAGGATCTTCTCCGTTTGAGATTTTTTCTTCATCGGACATGCCGATTAAGTTGCAGACTCTGGATTTGAGCATGATCGGCAACTGACCGATTTTTGCTTCAATCGGTTCTTCGGTTGTGTCTGATCCTTCTTTAATAACCAGCATTTCCAAGTAAAGCGGCGCAGAATAGGAAAGATTGCGAAGACGAGCTTCGTTGGGGAAAAGTCTGTTGGTTGCACCGTCTGCTTCACTAACGACCGGATGTTCGACACGGATTTTCCCGAGCTTCAAATAGGTTCCTTCGATATCCGTTTCGATGATTTGCTGTTCATCTATAATTTTTTGAAGTCCCGAATCCAAGAATTTATTGAAAGAATCAATGTGATGCTGGACAATTTTTTCTTGGGTGAAATAGTATTTCGTCAGGACGCGCGTATCTAATGTAATAGTTAGCACCCTCTTTATGAGATATATTATATTTTGTTTATCAGTCTGTTCAAATTGTTTTTGTTGATTTGTAGATAAATGTGAAATAAATGCAAATAAAGCATGAACGCTTGACCGATGCGGCAAACAGATTCATCGCTTTGATTGATTTAAAATGCGATATTGCAGAAGCCTTGCTGTTTTCATAACTCGAATTTCTATGACGGATTTATGACAGATTGAATCAACAGTATTGAATAAATCAGCCGATCAGTCGAAATTTTCATCGCGCTCCATTATTTTTACCGAAAAATTATGCGCTCGGAAAGAACATCGAAAAAAATGCAGGATTGAAAAAAGAGATTTGCATTTAAAGCGAATGTTTAAAACTGCCTTGCTTCAGGGGCAGAAAATTGAGCGGTAATTCGACGGTTTTTTTGTGGAGACGAGTGAGTTATGACGGGAAGGCGGGCGATTAAAATATTAAATTTTGTTTTCCCATTTTATTCTGAAACAATATCTAAAAACAAATATTTGCGTTCATTGCCTGTTCAGGCAATGGCATCAATGACAAGACGATAATAAGCGGACTCGTCAGCCGTTTGACTTTTGCGCATAATTTTGATAACGTCGCCGATTTTGGCGCCGATTTCAAGGACAATCGGATCGTCGAAACGAATTTTCGGGAGCTGTTCCTTGTCAATGACGTACTTTGAAAGAATTTCCGCCACTTCGTCTTCTCCGATAATTTCGTGATACGGGACCGATTCATGATCAAGAAGTTTAAATGTCAACTCGTTTCCTCCGTGAGAAAGATGAAATCATATTTGAAAGGCTTAAAGCCGCGAATAAAATAATTCGGGCAACGACAAGATTAATTAAAATTTTGTGAAAGCTAAATCTGTTTCATTTTGGATTTTTATGTTTATTTTTCTGTTTTCGTTATGAAACGATACCGTCAAACATCGATAAAAACAAATGATAAAGACATACGTCCACCTTATCAATCAAACATGAAAAAAATGGCGGGCCCATAGGGATTTGAACCCTAGGCCGACTGGTTAAAAGCCAGTCGCTCTTCCTGGCTGAGCTATGGGCCCCGTTTGTAATTGTTTGTCGTATCTGAAGCAAACCCTAGAAACTAATCTGTTGTATATATAGGTTTTGCTTCAAGAAAGGATTTTTTGTTTGAGAAGAGAAAAAAGAGGAATAATGTATATATAAAAACCTGATTTTTACATCTTTGTATAAAGTAAAAGATAAAAATTTAAAAGTAAGAAAAAACTTGTTACGTTTTTATTTATTAAGAACAGACGCGGAAACCTAATAGAAACATAAGAAACATAAGAAACATAATCCGCAGTCGAAAAATTAATTTTTGTGATTCAAAATGTCTTTTGAAATTTTAGAAAAAGAAGAAATGGCAACA
>JGI994J12354_10006205_pt1 | contig 10051 bp, 4 predicted proteins | sample IntmicLarv3ML3BL_FD_12354 | JGI IMG/M metagenome (IMG submission 12354)
CCGCCGCCATGGGGATTATGTCCAAGAACGGCGTGAAGGGCGGGCCGTTCGACTTCGCTCCCGGCGATCTACAAAAAGCGGCTGAAAGCGTCAAGGCATTCGGCGCACATTTCCAAAAAAGCGTTGCAGATGTCGGGCTGTTTAAGACTGGTGTTGGCGAAGCCCAAAACGCGATGCAGGGCATTAAAACCACCGCGCAGCACGCCGGAGACAGTATAAAAGGCTTCTGGGCCGGATTGAGCGGCTCCAGCAGCTCAAAAGACATAAAGGCGCTTTTGGGATATTCAAAAGAGCTTGCCACGATCAACGAGGCCCAGGCCAACGGTCTGATTGATATCAAGCAAAACAACGAGCTTGCCGCACAGGCATATGAAACACATATCGCCTCCGTGGATGGGCTAAAAGAAAGCACGAAATCCACGGCCACCGCGATGCAATCCGGGGCAGTCAGCGCAAAAGCATTCGCAAACAGTGCCGGTGCCATCGGCGTTGGCTCAAAAGCAGCCGCAATCGGCTTGAAAGCCCTTTCCATTGCTGCAAATATGCTATTCAACATGGCGATTGCCGCAGCAATCACAGCGAGTATAAAAGGCATCGACAACTTCATCCACCGAGCGGAAATCGCTGCGGAGAAAGCACGTGAGGCCGCACAGGCCGCCAATGAAGTTGCCGCAAAACAAGAAGAAGGTTACAAATCTCTCGTCTCACTGGTAGATGAATATCGAAGCCTTAGCGCAACAGGGCAAATTGATACAGCCAATCTTGAAAAAGCCAGAGATATACAAAACCAGATTGTCAAAATTGTTGGCAATCAGGTGGATGGGTTGGATCTCGTAAACGGCGCGAGTGAGGCGCAGCTGAATATTCTAAGGGAGCAGCTTCGCCTGAGAGCGGAAGATGCAAGAATCGCCGCGACAGCCGCGTATAATGCGTCTCTCAAGGCAACCGAGACTGCACAGCCACAGGAATCAAAGTATTTTGGGGCATTCAAAGGTGCTTATATATCGAAAGTAATGGCCAACGATGATGAGAAGGCGGCGCGTGACGCGTTAAAAAGCGCCAACCTTTGGAAAGATGCTTATGATACCCTGAAAATGGGCTTCTTAGACGAGTTGAAACCCGACTATGAAATCAGCCTGGATTTTGATGTGGATGGCGACAAACTTGATACCATCTACAAGAAAATCAAAGTCTTGCGGGATATGATTGAGGCTCTTGAAAGCGATGAAAACATTGATGTGACGAGCAACAGTGTATATCTTGGGCTCGTTAAGCAAGTGCAAGAATACGAAGCCGTTGCAAGCGATAATATCGCAGCATCGGTGCGGATGCTTGAATCCGTTGCGGCCTCAACAGAACTGGGTTCCAGCGATCGAATGGCAGCGGTAAAAAGCGTTGAGGAGTTCAATGCCCTGCGCACCAAATTGATTGGTGAAATTGCGGGAAATACCTCCTTGGCCGAGCCGCTGAAAAGCGGTGCGATAGAGCTTACCAGAATCAATGCCGTTGTTGATAGTATTCTTGCACGCAATATTCCGGAATGGTTTGACGCGGCGCGTGATGCGGCAACAGAAAGCACTGCCGCGTTCGTTGACGCCGTTGCGGTCATGGATAATCTGGGCGACAGCATTGATAACATTTCCAAACGCCAAAAAATCCTGCAAGCTGCCATATCCGAAATGGGTGATCCCGCAGGCAACGGCGGCATCGGCGCTGATACTGTCAAATCTATTCAAGACGCCCTGACTGCAAATGAAAGGCTGACCGACTACATCACAGTGCAAAACGGCGTCTTGCGCCTGAACGCAGAAGCATGGAATAACCGTACCTTTGGCGATATCACGTCGCAGATCGACCAGCTCCGCGCCGCAAACAATGCTCTGGAAGAGCAAAACGCGCTGATTATCTCGCAAAGTGGGGTCACGGATGCGATTGACCTCATGTCCGATAAATATGCCGAAAGCTCCAAACAGATTGAGGAAAACACCGCTGCGATTGAGGCGAATCAAGAGGCTCTGGAATTATACCAGGCAATATATGATCAGCTAGCATTTGTGGACATCTGGGATTTCGCAAATATTGCAAATGACCTTGCCTCTGTGCAGAGCGCGGCTGGTGGCCTAATCTCTGCCATGCAGCAGCTGCGCGATGGAACGGCACTAACTAAAGTGGAACTCGCCAAGCTTGCCATTCAATATCCCGAGCTATTGTCTGCCGCGAATCTATTTACGGATGGTTCCATTGCCGGACAGCGGCGCATTCTGGACGCCGCCCTGCAAACATATGAGGCACAGTATGATGGCGAAATAGACAAAGATATCGCGATTCTGGAGGCAACCAACCAACTGCTGCAGGATCAGATTGATCTTGAGGATGCCAAGTCTGCCATTCTCGCGGAAATCAGCGTGCGGGAAGCGACCGGCAGAGTATCTGATGCTGTATGGCTGCAAGAACGGTTAGCTGAGCTGAATGACCTTGAGGGCGAGAATTACGTCACCATGGAAAACGGAAAGCTCCGGGTCAATCAGGAAGCGCTTGAGAAAACGCTCGCGCAGACAGCTTCGTACGGTCAGCAATCCAGCACCATATGGTCTCGAATCTCGACCAGCATCGGCGGCTGGTTTGAGACCATCGCACAGAAGGCCAGGAATCTCGCGAAAGTCATTGCCAACGCACTCACCGGCAAAACGGATGATACTGATATTAACTCCGGCGCGAATGATCCGGCGCTGCTGAAAGATTCCGATTTGCTGACAATAGAGGGGCAGGCCATCTCGGCGTGGTCAACCCAGCAAGAAGCCATATTGGCGCAGCGCCGAAAAGCCCTGAACGAAGAGATTGACAAGAATCTGGCAGCAATTGACAATCTGCAAAACATGAAGGGTCTCGACCTGACCTCTGTCTATAGCACATCCGCAGTTGACGGTCTGCGCGACAGCGTTCGCAAAGCCAGGGATGATATTGTCTCCGACTCCGAAGACATGCTAAAAAGCGTCGTCAATGTCTATGATACGCTGAACAAAGCGACCACCTTGCACAATTTGCAGAACGGCAACATCATAGAGGCATTCTTTCCATCCGTCAGCACATTCCAATCCCTCATGGATATGGAAAGCAAGTACCTGAATTACCTCAATCTCGGAAGCGGCGCAATTACCATGAACCGCCTCGCATTGAAGAAGCTGACGGCGGCACGGGTTGAGGATTTGGCAGTCACCAAAGCCATGGCTCTGGTCGATTCGATCGCGGAACACCGCAATGATGCCGAAGCTCTGCACCAAATGGCAGACGCAACGCACCAGGCCACCGACGCCACCTGGGATCTAGTTTACGCCAAGTTGGCCCAACAAAACCTGGACAAGAACCTGAATGATTCCTTCACGAAGCAAATTGATTCCATGCGCCAGCTTTCTAAAAAGACACAAGCTGGCGTCTTCCTTGGCCTTGATGGTGGTATCATCCTAGGTATTCTAGGCGACGTCGCTCAAAAAATCAAGGGTATCGTCAGCGATATGCTCAAGGAAATCAAGGCCTTTGTTGACGAATTTATCAATGCCCTCAAACAGACCTACAAGGATATGCTGAACAGCGAAAAAAGCGGTCTTGACGAGGTTCTTAAACTGACGATGGACCTCATTAAGTACGAGGTCGAGCAGAAAGTCAAAGGACTGAAAGATCAGATTGCGGCTTACAAGGAAATCGTTGATCTGAAAAAACAGGAACTTGATTTGACCCGCCAGCAGGCGGACTACGAAGACGGCATCGCTGAACGTGTAGCAGAGATCGCCAAACTGCAGGCAGAAATTGCACAGCTCAAACTCGACGACAGCAGAGAAGCCGCCGCCGCCCGCGCCCTCAAAGAGCAGGAGTTGGCCGAAAAGCAAAAAGACCTCGCCAAGTACCAGGACGATCACGCATACGACGAGCAGATACGCGCACTGGACGATGCTGCCGAGGCCTATGAGAAAGCAAAGCAAAAAGAGATTGAGGAACTCGAAGAAACCATCAGCTCCGCAGAGAAGGTTTACCAGCTGGCAGTTAAGCGGCTGGAGGAGGATTTCTGGGGACTGTACGAGCAGGTCATCGAATGGAACACCGAAGCCGGAAGTTCAATCAACAAAGAGATTACAGAAGCCTGGAAAGAGGCTGCAAAAGCCGTCGTGCTCTATGGCGGCTATCTCAACGCGGTCAAGGCCATTGAAATCCAGTTGAAGATTCAGGCAGAAGGCATCGGCGCGGTGATCGCCGATCTTATGGTGGATGCAGCAGGTGGCTTTTTCGTCAAGCTCTACGATGCGTTCGCCGGCTTTTTGAACAAATTCCTGAAGTACGTTGGCGTGCAGCTACCCACGAGCGACAACACCGGAACCAACGGATCGCCCATTAATCCCGGAAAAGCCATTTTTGGCGTCATCGGCGATGTCATCGGCGGCGCGATCAACGGCATCGTCAATGGCGTCAAGAATTTTGTTGGCGGTATTTTTGGCAAGTTCCCTTTTTTCCACACCGGCGGGCATGTCGGCGGGAAAGTGAATGGCAGAACCAGCGACCCGGCGGAAGAAGTGATTGCCGTCCTGCAAACCGATGAGGTCGTTCTCACAAAGCAACAGCAGAAAAATCTGCTCACGCAATTGGATTTCCTGCGTGAACTCGGCGCGAATGTGGACGCACCTGTTTCTCTTGATGCAGGATACAGCAGCATGCTCAGCCGCCTGATGACCGGCTCTCAGCATACAGGCGAATTTGGCGATGTCAGCAACTATGGCAACGTCACAGTGTCCGCGCCAGTTGAGGTTATTATCCAGCACAGCGGTGTCATGGACGATGCCACCGCCGCGCGTTTCGGCAAAAAGGTCGCGGAAACCACAGTCGGTACGATCTGCGAGGCATTCCGAAAGAAGGGCATCTACCCTGGAGGAGGAAATGGAGCGTTGAAGCCGTAAAAAAAGCGGAGCATAGATTACCTATCCGTGCTCCGCTATAGTCAGCGGATAAAACCTACCCCTTTATCCGACTTGCAACTGTCTCATAATCAAAGGGCTTCCACCATTGTGATTTCGCCCACCCAGTCATATGCTCGTAATCTTCATGCGCTGGGTTTGCGGCTATCGCAAGAAACTCCGCGAACCCGCCGGGTCCGCCGACATCCTCGGGCGGGGCGTCGCCTTCGCCGGAAAGCAAGATTGGCAGCTCTTCTTCACAGTCGTCCAAAACGCGTACCACTTCGATATAGTGATGCCAGTCATCGCCGAAATCGTAGGTATAGAGAATCTTTGTATATTCCTGCATGTAGTCGGACAGCTTCACGCCTGCTACAGATTTGGCGTCCGGGTTCGCTTCATATGCGTCATATTGGTCGGATTCCATAACGAGTTCTACATCCGGCCTGGCATAGTAATTATCACTCCACTCTTTAAAAAGCCCAAAGCTATGCAGATGGCAATTCTTCCACCCGAATGCGGTTTGCAGGAGCTTATGAAGCCTTTCGAATGAGAGGTTCGCCGGCACGCGCAGCTGCCGCAGGGCATCCCTGCCGTCAAGATCGAGGCGCACTTTCAGGTCAAATGCGCGGCATTTGCGCACAGGCAAACCATAGCATTCAAGCAATTCCAAGAATCTGTCTTTCGGCACAAAGCTCTCGTCTGCGCCGAAAATGGGAACCGTGCTCGCGCATATGGACAGACCAATGTCATCCGTATAATCGCGCAGGCTGTACCATGCCGTTTCTGTGCTTTTATTCAACAGCCCGGTCTTTTTCCTGTCAGCATTTTTGGCGTAAACGACATCGCCCAGCTCCGCTATATAGCGCTCAATCACTTCCGGGTTCACGCAGAAATCCAGAAGTGTTTCCCGCAATGTATGGATGAACAATTCCGGCAGCTTTTTGAGTTTGGCGGCCTTCGCCTCATTGACGACGACCGTTAAGCGGCTCGCGTCATTCATGAAGACTACAAAGCGGCAACCATGCCCTTGCGCATAGTTGGCCCGCCAGGAATACAGCTCATCTTCGGCATCTTGCGGAACCGGAGCGAGTTTCAGTTTGTCGGCGAGCTTCTTGGTAATGTGCAATGTCATTTTAAATCCATCCCTTCAAAAAGAGCTGGCCAATGGCTTCATGGGCCGCTTCGTCCACTTCCAGGTAGTCGGGCATTATTTTTAGGATTTCATTGAGGAAATCCTCGTTGTGGCCGAATTCTTTGATATGCGCTAATTCATGAATGATCAGGCTGTCGATGCCGACCTCGCTGAGCATCAGCGCCCGGCGCGACAGGAAGATCACATAGGTTTCTTGGTTATATGAACCAAACGTCCTGCGCCCGTCATGAATTTTCAGAGCGCTATACCGCACGCCCATGATCTTTGCGTAGTGATCGATCCTCTTTTTGAGGATGTCGTAGGCGATGTTCCCGAATATGTCCAATACAGCTCTGCGAATCTTACCGCCAGATAAACCCGGTTTCAAATACACAGCCTCATCATCGAAATATCCATCACTATCGTTATCATCAAGCAGAATACGGATCGGCACATATTCGCCGAGGAAGGGAACTTTGCTGTCGCAAGTGAGCGGTTCGGGCGGATCATCTCTCTGTTCATCAAGGCCTAACTGGATATCATCATATATCCGCTCACCGTTCTCCGCGATGAACGCTTCCAAATGCTCCAGATGAAATCCATAAGGTACGTCCAGTTCTATGGATTCGTCTTCACAGAGCCTCAGCTTGATCCGCTTACATTTCGGAACATGGTAAGCGCGGACATGCAGATACCGCCCTGATTTGCCATCGCAGGGCTCGTCGCCGATCGGGAAGGTAACTTGAATGGGGCCTAGTCTATCAGGTAGTTTTGGTACTATCATGGACGCTCCAGTCTTCTGTTTTATCTTCTAATAGTGTAACACAAAACCACAATTTTCGCAAGCCCGACAAAAAATATTTGCCTGGAGGTGTTAAAAGATCGTCATAGATTTCTCCACGTTCAACCCCAAAGAACCCCCTGTGCTTATCCTGCGCAACAAGAGCGAAAAAGCCATATGTCTGCTGTCAAACGCAGTGGACGTTGGCATTGAGTTGAAATATAACGAAGTATCCACACTGACCTTCACCATCGCGTCGCATGTGAATGGAGAACCAATTGAGTGCTATGAGAAAATCATCGGCCTGCGCATGGTTGAACTGCGTGGCGTTGGACTCTTTGTCCTGATGAACCCTGAGACATCCAGCGACGGTGTTGTGGAAAAGAAAAAGTGTACCTGCTATTCGTTGGAACACGAGTTTGTGAACAAGCAGATATTCCTGGAGAATGGTACATTCAACTTCTGGGATCCGCTCAACCCGGAAAAGACGGTGCTTGGTGAAATTCTCAGGCTAATGCCCTCGTGGCACGCCGGCACCATTGACAGCGCTCTTGCAGGGAAATGGCGCACCTTCAATGTCAAGGGCGAGAATATCTACAATTTCATGAAGGGAAAACTGCAAAAGGCCTACCAATGCATCTTCTATTTCGACACATACAATCGCTTGATTCATGTGCGCGATGCCAACCGTATCGCACCATCCAACAGCGTCTATATCTCCCGCGACAACCTTGCAAAAAAGATCGACGTCAAAGAGGACAGTGACGGTATTGTGACCGTTCTGGATGTAAACGGTGCTGATGGAGTCAACATCCGCGACGTCAACCCGGACGGCACAAACAAGATCGTCAATCTTGACTACTTCATGACGCCGGATAACTTTCCGGAAGAAATGATTCAAAAATATTGGGCATGGAAAGCTGTGTATATCAGGAGAGCCGCACCAGCTACTATAACCTCTCGGTTGAGTACGTGATTCAGACCATGCGCAAGGTAACGGAAGAAGCCGCGTTGACAGATATGTTCGGCGAGAAAACAAAAGAAGAAGCAATCCTTGCCACCATTGTTCAGGGGATTGCGAAGGGTACACATGTTGAAACGGATTTGGTTGCAATTAACGCAAAAATACAGCAGTGCGAAGTTAAAATAACTGCTCAAAGAAACGTCATTGCAAGCATCCAGGCAACGCTTGACAGTCTCAATAACAGCCTTATCGCCATCAATGCACAAGCCAAAATCGCTGCATACTTCACAGCCGATGAAATGCTGTTGCTGGATCGTTATTACAAGGAAGATTCCATTGAGGAAAGCACTTTCGTGTCGGCACAGGTTCAGAATTTTGCGGACACTCCGACCATATCTAACGACTTCCCAGCTGGCGTTCAAATATCCGGCGCCGTTATATCCGGCGTATCAGCCGGAGTCGGCAAGACGATCTATAACATGACAGGCGGTACGGTTACAATACCTGGGAAGGTCTCAGCAGACATCCGAAGAGGGACACTGGAACGCTCAGGAACCGGCGACATCGTCATGAGCGTGCTCATGGCCGGTGGCACAATCAGCGGCGAGGCCATGGAAAGCGGAACGATCTCCCTGACCGGCAGTGCCGGCACAATACAAAGCGATATGGCGCCTGACCCAGATGCTCCCGGCCTCACCAAGGGCTCCCGGCTGTCATTCACGGTGAATACAGGCTACCTGTATGCCACGAAGAACACCAGCGCATATGAGCGCCATGCGGCGTCGTGGGATTTGTATGAATATGGCGAGGAAGTTATTAAGAAGCTGTCGCAGCCGACATTCCATTTTACCGTAGACAGTGGCAACTTCTTCACGGCAGAAGGGTTTGATCTGTTCCGCCGTTCATTGAAGCTTGGCGAGAAGGTCTATTTACACATCGGCGATGAACTGATTCTGAAGCCAATCGTTGTGGGCGTCAGTCTGAGCTTTGCTGATTGGGCAAGCCTCCAGTTAACATTCAGCGATAGCTGGCTTTCCGGCGAAAATGAATTCCGGCTGGTTGATCTGCTGGAACAAAGCATCTCCATGGGGAAAACCGTAGATAGCGGCAAGTTTAATTATCTGGCTTTTGTAGACAGCGGCGCGCAGACAGACATTCGGCGCTACATGGATTCCGCATTGGACGTTGCAAAGAACGCCATCATGTCCTCCGCCGATCAGGCCATCACATTTAACGAGGCCGGTTTTCGATTGCGCAAGTGGACGGATGCCTCGCATTCCGCCTATTCTCCGAAACAGATTTGGATGTCAAACAATAGCATCATGCTGACCAAAGACGGCTGGAATTCAGCTTCCATTGCCATCGGTGAATTCCGTGGCCCCAGCGGCGATGAGCTCTATGGGATTGTCGCGGAAAATATCGTCGGCAGAATGCTCGCCGGAAACAACCTGATCATCGAAAGCGAAAGCGTATTCGGCGGTAGCGCCGTGTTCCGAGTGGACGGCAGCGGCGTTTCCCTTAACAATGCAAATATCAGCGTCACATCGAATAGTAGTAACCAGATTGTGCTGAATCCTGATGTTGGCTTTGTCATGGGGAGAAACCTCTACACCGGTGGCAGTGCCATCAATACCGGCAACGCAAATTTCTGGGTGGATGCCGTTGGAAATTTGACCATGAAGGGTACGATATACGCGAACGGCGGATCCATAAAAATTATGGGCACTGCCTTTGGTACAGAAATTATACCGGGGCGGGTTATATTTTACAAAAATGGAGTAGCAACCGGCAGCGTAGGCATTGACTCCGGGGACGGGAAATTGACTCTGGCCGTCGAAAAGGTCATCGCAGATAATATTGCAGAATATGACCTGGTAGGCACAGATGCTCCTCCGCCCAAAAGCGGAATTCAGAAGATTGTTGAGTGGGTTGTCAACAACTTATTCGGAGGAGTAATCAACCTGATCAACCCCACAGTTGGCAGAGTAACCGAATTGGAACGATATTGGAAACCAGTCGCTGAAGGTGGGTCGAATATGGGCGGCAGGATCGTGGATTTGGAAACCTGGCGCATAACGGTCAATACCAACCTTCTCAGCCTGCAGGCGCAGATCGACACAATCAATGCACGTCTGGGAATATAACAACAGGAGAATCATATGCAAACAAAATCAATTCGGCTTGAAGCAGTGCCGGGCATTCACGCCGCGCTTTCTGTACTTGCCGCCCTT
>JGI994J12354_10006206_pt1 | contig 10051 bp, 15 predicted proteins | sample IntmicLarv3ML3BL_FD_12354 | JGI IMG/M metagenome (IMG submission 12354)
AACCGCCGTCAGCCGTGTCCGGGGGATTACCCCCGCACCCGGTCAATGTCAGCATAATTGCCAATATGAGGGATAGGTACAAAATAAATAATTTTTTCATAATGTTATTCTCCTGTGCCCTCATTATATATCTTTTTTTTCGCCGCGCCCAGCCTTTTTTCTAAATTTCAAAAATTTTGTGCAACGCGCCCAATTATCGTCCGCCTGCAGAACCCATATACGCAAACTTATATTCCGGGATGTCAAACACGATATGCAGCCGTTTTGAGCCTACCATAAACAGGGCGTGCTTGCGTTTTTTTGCCGCCAAAAGGTCGGTTTCCGCCTCGGTCAGATTATAGAGTGCTGCGGTGTCTTGCAAATTCCGCCCGTCCGTTCCCATAATGATTTTCATACAGGGAATATCCAAAAGGGCCTGACCGTACATTTTTACAGACGGGTCAAGGAAATCAACGACAGAGTGGGAAATTATCGCTAATCCTGCCTCATATTTCCTCGAACGTTTTTCGACATTGCGTAAAAAAATGAGGGATTGCGGTACATTCGGGTCTGCCAGCATATACGCTTCATCGGCTATCATCAACACCTTTTCGTTTCGGTCGCGGCTCATAATATCCCAGCCGTAGGATAACTGTAAAAAATACTGTGCGCGTTTAACATTGTCCGATGTTTCCTGTAAATCAAAGGTATCAAGGCATATGCAGTTTGTTTTCGGGTCAATCGTGGTATGACCGTTCCAAAGGAAACTGTCGGAACCGTTTGCGATGTCATAAAGCAGCAGCGACAATTCGGTGTATATCTCGCCGCTTTTTTCTTCCGCTGCTTTCTGCTCAATCAGCTTATACAAGTCGGAGAAGATAGGAAAATCAGTCGGTTTCAGCATATTTACATCAGTCGTCCATGTGATACCGAATTGCTGATAAAGCTCCACGATTGATTTTTTCAAAATAGCCTTGTGCATATCGGTGAGTGACGGCAAGTAAAGCGAAAAGAAAACTTCAAGCGTTTTCATATGCAAGGCCATCGGACCCATGCCGTTACCTTCATCAATATACAGCTTGTCTTTTTCGTCGTCTTCATCACGCGGGGCAGACCGTATTTGGAGAGGATTCAACATTCCGGCTGAACCGCCCCCGGCATTGATCCAATCTCCCTTGACCGACTGGCAGAAATCTTTATATTCCCGTTCAACATCAATGAAAATGAGCTTTGTGCCCTTCATCAGTTCGGCAAGGGCGATATGCTTGATTGCGGTTGATTTCCCAACTCCGGCGACGCCCATCACTACAAAATTTGTGTTGACCCTATCCCCGCCGCGTTTCCACGGGTCAAGGATGATTAAACTGTCGGATGTGTCTTTGGCGAAATAATATCCCGTTCCGTCATTGAAACCGGAACTCGCAAAAGGAAATCCGCCGACAAAGGTTGATAACGGTATAATCCTTTCGACTATATTTCCGATAGTGTCATTCAGAGGGTATGCGGGGGAAAGGTTCATCAGACCTTCCTTTTGTAAGGACGCTAAAACGCGGCCTTTACATTTCAGAACACCTAAATTACTTTCCACACGGCGGCAGGCTTTGACAAAATCCCGTTCCTCACGGACAAGAGGTGTAACCGTAATACTCATTGAGCCTACCGTTTCGCCCTCACGGTCGATTTGGAGCATGACGCGTTCGCCGTCTTCGGCGGCTTTTTCCGCTCTCTGTCGGGTCAGGGGGTCTTTGGCCGATTCCGCAATTCCTCGCTGCTGTATGATGGATTTGGATATGGCGGTAATAAGAGCGCCGTTATCCACAGGCTTGAATCCGATTGACACGACTGTACCGGGCATATTGGTAATCCGTGATAACCAGCCGACATCTACCTTTTGCGGGTATTTGACTACACCGTAAATCCTGCCGGAATTTTCACCGATTACAAGTGAATTTCTTTTAATTTCCAACCCCAACGGGGCAATGAGGTTAAAAAGGTCTTGATTTAAAGGGATAGGGTCTATCTGTTTTTTTAGCATTTAATAATCTTTTCACTAAAATTCCAAAATCCCTGATTTAAGCAGGACTATATTTCGTTGTCTTCTTCCTCGAAACTTGTTTCGTTTTCCTCGGCGGTTTCTTCGGTGGCTTCGGTATCCAATCCCATAGCTTCCGCCAATTCCTCATAGGAACCGCGTTCGCTGTATCCTTCCGCCCGATAATATTCTTTAACGGCTTCCTGATTTTGAATAGGATAAGCGGTGTAATCGTCCGCTCTTTTCAACATCGCCCATGTGTCTGCCTCGTTAATTTGGCTAAACACTTCTTTCAATGTTGTTCCTTGAACGGCGCGGCCTAAATCCAACTGTATCGGCATTTTATTATCGTATGGGAATACCCAAAAGCTGTAATCGTCCTCGCCGTATTTTGACAACGTGTAAATATTACTCATATTTTCCAATTTGTCCTGTCTTCCTGATTCAATGTTGTTTTCCATTGGTAAACTTCCTTTCAATGATTTATTTGGTTCAATGGTTTCGTCCGACAACAATTCCTTTTCGCGGGCGGCGGTCTGATCGAGGTGGAATTTTAAGCTGTTTTGTAACCATAAATGTCTTGGGGTATATCCCGCGGCGGATTCAGATGCGATTCGCATATAAAACCCGTCACGGACAGCTTGTTCAAAGCCATATTCAGCGTGTGCTTCATAAGACGCGCTGACAAGGCGTACTTTATGCCGCTGTAACTGTTCAAGCGACATATCACCAATATTCTTGCGGGTAAGGTTCAAAGCTGTTTTTACATCCAAATACGATTCTCCGTTTCACTAAGATATAAGCGGAACCTGCTCCGAAAAATCGGTGTCCTCCAGATGTGCGCGGGACGGGTTATTCAGCAGGCCGAGCAGCCGAATAATTTCATCTTCCGCGGCAATTTCACAGGATAACCCGCCGTTTTCAAACACGGCGGATAACTCCTTTGCGCGGGCAAGCATTTCCTTTTCAACCCCTTCGCCGTACCGTTCCCATATGGAAAGATAAAACTGCCGTTCCACGATTTCACCGGAACCTGCGTAATCGTTCATAACGACAAGTTCCTGTTTCAAAAGCTCCTTTTGAACCGTTCCGGCATCAATCATCAGCCCCGAAAGCTCACCGATAAGCGGGGAAATATCAATGGGCCGTGAAACCGCCATAAACTTAAAAGGATGCTGAACCGCCGAAAGTTCGGCGGTCAGCAGCTTCATAAGGGTTTGTTTTTCGGCTTTACTGTAAAGGTCGATAGATATGGGATTTAAACGGATAAAACAAATAATGTAACCGTCCATCGTATACAGATACCGCCCGCGGACATCCTTTACATTGGTAAATTCGTTTGCACTTTTTTGGGTTGCGGTAATATCTACCTTTTTGCGTTTCCCGCTTTGCTTCATAAAGAAAAATGCACCTACACCCAAAACGGCACAGACGCACAGCATAATGATAGGTAATATCAATCTTGTTTTCCTTTCACCTGATTTGATAAAAATTAGCGGCTCTGCCGCCGTCTGAATGATACTGCGGCAATGCGGAAATATATCCGCTTTCTTTAAGCCGCTTGATGTTGTTGCGGACGGCGGTTTTTGAAATGCCAAGCGCCTGTCCCATTTGCCGGACGGAGATACGAACCCCGTCAGTTCCGGCATTTTCCAAAAGCAGACCATAAATCAATTTGCCGGACGCGGTGCAATCCACCGTTCCGCACATTCGCATACTTATAAACATAAATTTTCTCCCTATTGTTTTTTTATTACGCAGCCAAAATAACGGGTTCCAGTTCTTTCAGCCGTTTGGCTATCACATACACCACATTGACCGTGATCGAGTTTCCCGCCTGTTTATAAAGCTGATTATCGCTGTTGACCTTCTGTGCTTTATAAAACAATTCATCGGGGAAACCCTGTAACCGCCAACATTCTTTCGGTGTCAGCTTTCTTATACGAAACCCGTCTGTAATTCCGGCATCGTGGCTGCCAGCCTTTAAAGTCCGGCTTAATTCCGGCAAAGGACTTTTGTGCCAATCAGGGGAATCGTTAGTATATAGGCCGCCGATTTCCGGTTCTTTTTGCAAAACTCCCAACTGACAGCCTGTGTCGAGAGTTTGAGCCACACCTTTGCCTACGCGTCCGCGGCGGGATTCGCTGTCGGGAAATGCCAAAACAATACTATCGCCCTCACGGGCGACATCGTACCCCTGTTTTGTGGCGTTTTTGACATATGCGACACCGTGAACATCCTGCCCCGTAAGACAGAACATTTCCTGATCCGGGTTTCTGAATCGGGGGCCGTTCTGCCGTATAGTTTCACGGTTAGGGGTAAGGACAGGCATAGGCGCGCCGTTTTCTGAAATCAACACACCGCTTGACTGGTTGCGGTTGGTAATTCCGTGATTGTAATTTGCAACAATACAGCGGGCATTATCAGTAGTCCGCGGTTGGTTTTTACATAAATCAAAAAACTTTTTCTTCGGTTTATTTCCGACCGCGTATAATCCCGATTTGCCGCCCTTTCCACCGCCCTCGGCCGTTAATGTTATTGCTGCTCCTTCGATGTCGTAGACGCGTTTGTTTTGGGAACCGCCGACGAGTTGGATAAGAGCCGGGCCGTCTGCTCCGATGATAGGAAATACTTCTCCGGTACATCTTCCTCCAAGACTTGCGACAATAAACACACGCTCCCTGTTTTGGGGGACGCCGAAATTCTTGCTGTTAAGGATTTGCCATTCGACGCTATACCCCAATTCGCAAAGCCCTTTAAGGATTGTTTGGAAAGTCCGCCCTTCGTCGTGAGTAACCAGACGCTTGACGTTTTCAAGCAGCAAAATCTTAGGCTTTCGGGCCTTAACCAATCGCAAAACTTCAAAGATGAGAGTGCCTCTTGTATCTTCAAAACCTTTTCCTCGTCCTGCGATAGAGAAACTTTGACAGGGGAACCCTCCGCAATATATATCTGCTTCGGGCAATTCGGCGGGGTCAACCTTTGTAATATCGTTTCCAAACCATTCATTTTCTTTTATATCATACATTTCGCTATAACTCCTGTTAGCGTACTTATCAATTTCGCAATGGCCTAAGCAGGTATGCCCCGCAGATTCCAAAGCAAGACGAAAGCCGCCGATGCCGCTGAAAAAATCTAAAAATGTCATATTCCCTGTTCCGCTTCATCCTCAATTTCCATTTCTTCGACCGCCGTTTGCTCTGTCCGTTCAGCCGTTTTCATATAAATGGCGTTCAAAATACGGTCGGGCAATTCACAGCAGATACACGGGTCAATTTCGTCCAGTCCGTCATTGAAATGGGGCGGTAGATTTGCGGCATGTTCACGGACATAATCGGAAAGCTCCGCGTCCTTCGCTCTGAATTGAACCGTTCGGGCAAGCATAATCATCGCCCGTTCCAATCCGTAATTGCGGATAAGGTCGTCTACCAATTCGCCTATTTCCACGCTTGACAGGCTTTCGTCAGCACGTTTTTTTACCTCGTCCGCAAACCGTCTGTCCGCCTCACGGGACGCTTCCCATTCTCTTAGCTGACCCTGCTTTTCAGCATAAACACGGCTTTGATAATAAAAAGGTATTTGATTCATTGGTTATCTCCATTTCGTTTTGAATTTGTATGGGTATTTTTTTTGACCGCGGATAAACCGGAACATATTCTGAACCTGATCCACCACGGATAAATTGCTTTGGTCTTTGGTTGTCATCATCACCGAACCTACAGCGCCGAACATCAGCACCACAAGGGTAAAGGCGATGTTCCGGGAAATCAGATAAACCAAAGCAGCTATACCGCCGAAACACAATGTCCCGATGATGGCCTGAAAAAGCTGTTTCCTTCCGAAACCGTTAAAAATCTCCCTCTCAATTTTCACACCGAGGGGGATGTATAGCTTGTTATCGCTTGCCATGATATTCTCCTATATTTCTAAATCTTCTTCATCTTCAATTTCTTCATTTTGAGATATAATACTTTCAACAAAATCCTGTACGCAGGATTTATATTCCTCCTGTATAGCAGTATCACAATCTAACCACTCACGATATAGAGAAATTAATAAATCCGGTTCGTTTATAAGTACGTCCAATTCCGATTCCGACCAATCATTATTTTTTTCAAACAGACAAACAAATTCTTCATAACAGCCTATTTTATAATGAGCGTCAAATATTTCTTGTGCGCTCTTAGTCAGCATTTCGGCTTTGTATACATCAAATTCATTTGAAATTTTACTGGAAAGAATAGCAAGTTTATCCACTTTTCACCTCTGTTTTTATTGTTCTAAATCTTCTTCATCTTCTGCGGAAATGTCGCCTGTGGGGTCGTATTCCATCTGTCCCGTACACATCATCACACGGTCAAAATATAAGGTTCGGTTTCCTTTTTGAATTTCATCGTATTTTTCAATAATATATCGGTTACGATGTTCCGCTAAATCATCAATCGAATCGCCCAAAAGGTTGAATTTTGAAATGGTATTGTCGCTATTCGCGTTGATTGCGGCTTTCCAGTAATGATAAACTTTATCCAACGGGTGCTTATATGTCAGCAGAGAAGTAAGCTCACGGTCAGATAAATCGCCGTTTTTCGCAATGTCGATGATTTTGTATTTGTCAGTAAATTCACCCATTACACGGTCGCGGAACCGCGTCCAATCTCCATTGTCGTGCCGGACGTGTTCACAAGCCTCAGTGATTTGCTTATTCAAATCATCCCACATAAGATTTGCAAGCCGTTCGCACCATTCCTTGTAATTGTAATTTGCCATAGACACCTCCTGAAACGCAAAAAACCGCCCCGGTTTCTCGCAAAGAGAAACCGGGGCGGTTAATGCTTAACTTGTTTTTATTTTTCCGTATTTTTTTCGGGATTCAAATTCCTTAATAAAACCGGATAATTTCTTGCGCCGTGTATAACATGATATATATAGACCGTTTTATCGACAAGACGATAAAAACAAAGATATTTTCCGCACCCCAAAGCACGGTATCCTTCTCTTGATAAATCAATGTCAGGCACTAACGGTGCGGACAAAGGGAATTGTTCAAGCCTCCGCAAAGACGCTATCAGCTTATTCACTGTACGATTCGCGGCGTCAAGATTGTCCTGCGCTATATATTCGCCAATTTCGCGCAGGTCATCCCACGCAGCAGGTAATATCTCAATTTTGTGTTTGTTCATTGATGATACCCCGCAACATGGTTTCGGCTTCGTCAAGCGAATAGGTTTTTGCTTCATCTAAACGCTGCTGTTCAGCTACCGCCAAACGTGCTTTCAGACGATGTGATTCCTCTCGCATTTCAAAAGCGTCTATACTCATTACAACCAAGTCACCCTCACCATTTTTCGTGATATATACAGGCTCGGCGCGGTCATGTGCCAGTTTGGATATTTTGTTATAATCGCTTCGCAGAGCGGTTGATGATTTAATCAGCATAAAAAATCCTCCTAACCTTATTCTGCTATTATTATATCAGAATAAGGTGAGAATATCAACTGATTTCAAAAAATATTTTTTTACCTGTAATACCAAAGTATAATATCCTTTATCGCCCAAATGCTTTCGGCTATGATATAGAATATCAAGGTGTTTTTGGCACGTTTTTTATATTGCGTGGTTTCTTCCTCGGCCGCTCCCAGCCGGATAAAACAATACAAAAGCCGGGCGACTGCACCGAGCCGTACAATCAGCATAATTGCATCGGCAACATCTTTAACCGTTACCGCCATTAACTGCTGCCCCCAATCGCTTTACCCGCCATACTCACTAAGCGGACAGTATGATACACGTTGTTAATCGCGCTTCCGCCGCCGCTGCCTGTGGAAATGACAAACTCGTTGAGGAATTTCGGCGTCTTAACCGCCAGTACCATACAGGCCACACCCCAAAAGACGTGTAGGTTAAGCATAAGACCGACGCCCAATTTTGCAAGACAAATCTGTACCAATACGGCAAGCATAGACTGAAAGAATTTCATAGAATAGGCTTTGAAAACACCCTTGTCGTTATCCAACAGCCCCACGCAGGCAAGCGGTACACCTATCCGCAAAATCAGAATTTCCAAGCCCCTCATAAGGAATTGAAAGTAAAGCATGATAAAGGTAATCATAAATATAAGCCCGAATATTGCGGTAACAATCCCGGCACTGCCGATAGCGGCTACCCAAGCCTCCCATCCCATTGTTGTCGCGTCACCGATTGCCGTTACCATTTGTGAGGTCATATCATTCACGATAGACGCAAGCCACGAGTAAAGGGTAGGAAACATAATCGCCACCGCAATCGCCTTGAAAAAGTTTGTCAGCAGGGATAAGGGTTCTTCGTCCGCATCGCCTTCCGTCCACAAGATATATGTTTCAAAGCCTTTTTTGAGGAATTTAAGGATAATAACAGATGTGCCAAACACAAACATCATATTGGTTAAGGTGGTAATCAGTTCAATGCCGCTCACCCTTGTCATATACGATTCGGCATACAAGGCGATAGGTACAATACTTTCCAAAAGGGTATCCACAAAAACCAATAGTCCGTTGAGGAGCGCGACAATCAGAATTACTAAAATAACTGTCATTTAAACAATATTTTCTCTTTCGCTGTATTTTCTATAATTAAGGTTATTTATGCCGCATCATCGGCATCATCGGTTTTTTTCTTTGTTTTTCGCTTTGCCGGGGTTTTCGTTTCCGCAGCGACCTCGCCGTCCTGTGCAGCGGTTTCTTCATCTGCGGCAGTTTCGGATTCAGCACCGGATTCATTACTGCTGCCGAAAGTTTCCTGCTCCGAAACGGTTTCATCAGCGGGTGTTTCAGGCGCGGCGGGAATATCCGCTTTGGTTTCCGTTTTTTCCACCGTTCGGAGATATTCGTCCAGAATAAGGGTTTTCATTTCCTCGCGTAATTCGATATTGCGGGGGAAACAAATGTCCACGAATTTTTCGTCTACCCTGCGGGCAGGCGGCGAAACAAACAAACCGTTTTTCCCTTTGACAATACGGTAATCACGGATAAGGAAACTACCATTAACTTGCTCATCGTTAATCAGAAAAGTTCCCTCGAAAAGCAGATTTGCTTTCGCTTTAAGGTTTTGGTCGCCTGTGCAGATTTCTTTGATTTGAGTTTTGATTGTCATAAATGATAGCTCCTTCAATTTTTAATATAAATTTTGTTTATGGCTGTTTCCCGATTATCTGTAATAACCGAGAATAAGGTTTACCAGCGCACTCGCCAGAACAGCGCCGATACAGGAAACCACCGCAACCATAATACGGTTGTTCCATTTTTTCTGATCCATTTCATCCGCGGCACTGCGACGGATAGCGAAATAGATTACAAGCATAATTGTTACGATAGGGGCCAAAATCATCAGCCATGTTGTGATGTCGCCAATCAACTTTTCTGTGCCTTTGACGATTGTGGAGTCGTTAATTCCGGCCGCAAACGCGGTAACGGAAAAAACAAGGGCGGTAATCAGCGTCATTGCACCGACTACCGCCCCTTTAAAGGCTCTTTTGAGCCGCCTGATTTTCTTTTCTTCGGGTTTAATCATCGTCGTTCGCATCAAAATCAAGCTCCTTTGATAATATTCCGCTTGCCAATAATTCTTTGGGAATTGCCGGGCGCGGCGGTCGCATCGGCTTATCCGCCGCAGATTGCGCGGCGATGTCCTTTTGGTAAAATACCCAAATGTTCCAAAGCTCTATTTCCTCGTTGGGGTTCGTAATAACGGGGCGCTTTCTTTCCCGTTCCTCGCGGACGCGGCGGTTATGCTCAGGGTCGCCCAAACCCAGCATTTTGTTGAAATACCACTGCGATAAATCCGGGGAATACATCATTGCCGGATGTGTTCGTGAGGTAACAATCTGATAGGGGCGTGAAACTCTCCGCACCTCGTCCGGCGTCAATAATTCCCGTTTGTTCAGGTTAATGGTATGGGACGAACTCGGTGTGGTAAATTTCGCGTGACTGGCCGAAAGCTGATACGCGGAGCAGGTATATGAGCCCAGCTTTCCGCTGATTTCCTCTAAAGTCCCTTTGTCGTCCG
>JGI994J12354_10006207_pt1 | contig 10050 bp, 10 predicted proteins | sample IntmicLarv3ML3BL_FD_12354 | JGI IMG/M metagenome (IMG submission 12354)
GTGAAGAAGGGTCTTTGGAATATTTGGTAATTACCTTCCAGAGCTGCATATAATGTGGGATTTGGTTCAAATCATCGGTCTTACAAACATCTTGCAAGGTAGCGGTTTCTTCATCAAACCCATTTTTATAAAGCAACGAGAATCCCTTGAAAGATTCAATTTCCAATGTACAATAGTTTGAATCTAAATTAAGTTCTTCTCCGTATTTGAAAGCAATAAATCTTAAAATCATTAATATAGATGTGATTCGTTGTTGGCCATCAATAATTTCATAGTTTCTTAATGGGTTTCCCGCTGCGTCTTGTTTGTTTTCTCGTGTTTTTTCAGAAAGGATGATATTACCTAGGAATTTACTTCCATCTCCAATATTATTAATTAACTCAATGACTTGTTCTTCTTCCCATCTAATTTCTCTTTGAAAGTCAGGGATAATGTACTTTCTCTCCGCATCAAGAGAACAAGTGTTATTCATTTCTTGATGAATAACTTGCTGCGAAGGAGATAAAAAATCTTCTACAGGAATCACTGTGCCTACTATTTGATTCAAACTGCCACCCCATTTTCGAAAATACATGTACTTGAGCGCGATGAATGGTTATTCTAATCACATTATATCACAATATGACGAAAAATAAAGACAGGCAGGAATATGTGTGTTAGGTTCCTGGCATTGTTTGAAGGTGTCGTGAATAGAATTGGTGATGCTTTTTCGTTTTTAAATCAAGAGTGCTAGCGGAGGGAGGAGAAAATCCATTTACAATAAATCGCAATAAATATACATGATTAAATATCCTACAAAATCTGATTTTAATGCCATTTTGCCAAGCCTCTAGCGACACTGGGGTTCGAACCCAGCTGTGGTTATAACATCGTCCATTTCGAGTGTTTTCGAATATTGCCCATACAGAGGAAAGTATGGGAAACGATGTTAATTTAAGAAACCGTGTAGAGGCTCGGAAACCCTGATAAACAAAGGGTTTTCGGGCCTCTCTTTTTGTTTTTCCCGCTGTTCATGCGGGTTTGGAGGTCGTACACCCTGGGAACGAATTTTGAGGATTTCTCGGAAAGAATGACCTTCGCATAGCCTTCATCAAGGCAAAATGTGCCGCAAAAACGGTGCAACACCACGGGGACAAAGCCAGTCCCACCCCTTATAGCATCACCTACTATTGACAAATAACCGAATTATCGGAGGATGCTATGAGTACAAAATATTCCAAGCTGAAAGATCAGTACCCTGAGTACATCAGCAAGATACAATTATACCAGATTTGCGGTATTTCGCCGCGAAGTGCTTCCTACCTTTTGGAAAAAGGTATTATTCCTGTCATCGACACAGGGAAAGCCACATGGCGTTATAAAATCAGGCTGGATGATGTGATCACCTATCTTCGCCGGCGTGAGCAAGTGGGATCCATGATTCCCCCCGGTTCCGTGAGCTCACGATATAAACGCCCGAATAATCCGCGAAAGTCGTATGCAATGTTTATTGCGGANGGNGGCGAATCACAGGTTGCGGAATACTTCAAACACATTTATTCCGGCTATCCTGATGTCCTTACTGCCGGCGATATTGTGGAAATGACAGGGATACACAAAAAGACTGTTCTACGCTTATTGCAAACCGGCGAAATCAAGTCTGTCACAAATCGGCCTCGGTATATGGTGCCAAAGCCATACCTGTTGGAATTTGTTGTCTCGCCGTATTTCATTGAGCATAAGAACTGCTCAGAAGTTTTCAAAAAGGTATTAGGAGGTTTTGAGATATGGAAAAGTGCAAAATAATCGCCATTGCGAATCAAAAGGGCGGTACAGGCAAAACCACGACCGCTTGTAATATGGGTGCGGCTCTCTCCAAGGAGGGTAAGCGTGTCCTTCTTGTCGATTTTGACCCACAAGCCAATCTTACTATGAGTTTTGGTATTCAGCGTCCTGACGAATTGCAAATGCCGATGAACGATATTCTTTCCCTCGTTATGGATGGTGCCAAACTACCCGGCCAGTGCGAGTATATACAGAAAAGTGCGGCATTGGACATCATCCCTTGCAACATCAATCTCGCCATAACAGAAATCAATCTTCGTGATGAAATGGGCGGCGAAAGAACGCTGGCAGATTTATTGGAGCCACTGCGCCCTTCCTATGATTATATCATTATTGATACTAACCCGTACCTTGGCATGTTGACCATCAATGCCCTTGCTGCCTGCGACAGTGTGATCATACCTGTCAGTCCCCAGCTTTGGTCTGCCACTGGCCTCACGGATTTACTGCAACATGTATTCAAGGTCAAGCGCAAAATCAACCCCCGCATTATGGTGGAAGGCATCCTGTTGACAATGTGCGACGAGCGTACCCGATTGTTCAGGGATGCAAAAACACTGTTGGATGATTTTTGCGAGGACAAAATTCGCATATACGGCACTCGTATTCCCAGCACTGTGAAAGTCGGTGAAGCAAATTATTCGAGCGTGAATGTGATTGACTTTGCCGCCAACAATAAAGCGGCACTGGCATACACAGCCTTTGCAAAGGAGGTTATCGGTGATGGCAACAACGACATCGACACAACTGAAACCCCGGCTTAAAAATCTGGATGATCTCTTTCAACTCAATGGCGGCGTGAATCCTTTGGATCAAGATATACCCATTGAGAGACAGGGCGTTAAGCGAACACAATCTGTCATGGCGATAAATGAATTGACACCATTCCGCAAGCATCCCTTCCGGCTCTATGAAGGCGAACGCCTTAATGATATGGTGGACAGCATCAAAAAGAGCGGTGTGCTTGTGCCTATAATTGTGCGGCAGGTTGATTCTCTTTTTGAAATCCTCTCCGGCCACAACAGAGTGAACGCCGCAAAACTTGCAGGACTGGACACCGTACCAATTATCCTACTAGAGAACATTTCTGATGATGTCGCTTGGGTATATGTGATTGAAACCAACCTGATGCAACGGTCATTCTCGGATATGGCGCATTCTGAAAAGGCGGCTGTGATAGCATTACATCACTCGAAACTCTTTTCACAAGGCAAACGAAACGATATATTGGCTGAGTTAGAAATACTCGAAAAACCGCATGATAACAGCGATAGTGGAACTTCTGCTCAAATTGAGCAAAAGTTATATTCACGGGAATTGATTGCAAAGGAATACAGTTTGGATAGAAATACTGTCGCCCGATATTTGCGCATTCATCGACTTTCACAGGTAATAAAAGATCGTTTGGATAACGGTGGCATAGGATTTATACCTTCGGTCACTCTTTCCTTTCTACAGGAATCCGAGCAGGTGGAATTGGACAAGTGCATGGGACTGAACAATTTCAAAGTAGATATGAAAAAGGCTGACGTATTGCGTCAGTATTCAGAAGATGGCAAGCTGGACGAAGATGCCATTTACTTGATCTTATCTGGCGAGGCAGTGAAAAAGCCAAAGCCAAATCGCACACCTGTGGTCAAGGTAAATAAGACAGTGTATGCTAAATATTTTCGACCAGAGCAGTCGGCAACGGATATACAAAGGATCGTAGAAAAGGCTTTGGATATGTATTTTGAGATGGGCGGCGATTTTGTAGACGGACACGATTATGAGTGAATATCTTCGGCGTAACAACGCTTTATTGGACTAACCGACGAAGCAGGCGATTTTAGTTTTGCTGGAGTCAACATGAAAATTCCGCTGGTATTAGCGACCAGCGGAATTTTCATGTTGATTTCTCTAAGAGTTCGGCAACGTATTTACTCTGTGCCGCCACGCAGTATTTCAAGATATTCGGCATACGCGAAAGTTCTGTTCCTGCTTGTTTCATTGGACTGAACAAGGATACCAGCATCAACCAATCTGCCAACTGCACTGGAAACTGTGTTGAAAGCCATTCCAAGTGCCTCGGCAGTTTTTCTTATTTCGATAATCGGGTTTGCCTCCAGATACGCAAACACTTGATTGGCAGATATAGATGCACGTCCTAGATCATTGATAACCGCACTGTTTTTCTCATGCAGTGCAGTCAATTTGTCAATTGTTTCAGTGGCGTCCTTTGCTGATTCATAAAACGCTTGCAGGAAGAATTTCACCCATTGTTCGTAGTTATCCTTGTTGCGAACCTCTGTCATACGATCATAATACTCGATGCGATTTTGTTTCAAGTAATAGGATATATACAACGCCGGTGTGGTAAGGACTTCCTTTTGCATTAAAAACAAGGTAATCAGCAGACGCCCAACCCTCCCGTTCCCGTCAAGGAATGGGTGGATAGACTCGAATTGGTAGTGTATTAAAGCTGCCCTTATCAATACATCAAGGTCATCGTCTGCATTCATATATTTTTCAAGATCAGACATTCCCTCAACCATGTCTTGAAGTGCTGGCGGTATATACCGCGCTGTTTTCAGAGTGCTGCCCGCTCCACCGATCCAGTTCTGAGAAGCACGAAACTCGCCAGGGTTCTTTTCCTGGCCTCTGACACCCTGCATTAAAACCGCGTGAGTTTCTTTGATCAGGCGGTTACATAGTGGCAGTTCCTTTAGCCGGGCAATTGCAAAATCCGTAGCCCTAATATAGTTGATGACATCTGATACATCGCGGTTTGCATTTTCGTCAAGCATCGGGTCAAGGACATCCTCCAGCGTTGCTTGTGTTCCCTCAATCTGCGATGACATCAATGCCTCTTTGCGAACATACATCGACACGAAAAGATTGACATTGGGTATTCGCGTGGCAAGCCCTTCTAAAAGAGTGATTTGCTTATTTGCCTTCACCAGAAGCCCAACCATTTCGCTATCAAGTTCTATGGATGGGTTCGGTGGCAATGGTGAAGGTGTGAAAGATTGATAGGCTGCTTCGCCTGAAAGATTAGTTTTATATTCGCCTGCACGTCTAACCATGTGCTTCACTCCTAGCATGAAATAATATAGGGATTATACCCCTTATATTTCAAGTTGTCAATCTAATTTGAAATAACAGCTAGTCCCGTTTGCAAGAATTTCAACAAAACAGAAAGGAGGAATGAAGATGGCCGCTGTGTTTCGCGTCATGAAAGACCGCAATTACACTGTCATGTCGAACTATCATCTAAAAGACAAAAATCTTAGCTTGAAAGCAAAGGGATTACTGTCGCAGATGCTGTCCCTGCCGGACTCTTGGGACTATACCCTGCGTGGTCTAGCCGCTATTAACAAAGAGCGCCTTGACGCGATCAGAACGGCAGTGCTGGAATTGGAAAACAACGGTTACATTACTCGCCGGCAGCTTCGTGATAAAGGCGGCAGACTTGCCAATACAGAGTATACCATATATGAACAACCCCAGCCACGAAGCGGTTCCCCACCGTGTTTGGATTTTCCGAACACGGATAATCCGTATACGGTTTCTCCGAACACGGAAAAACCGACGTCGGATAATCCAACGCAATTAAGTATAGAACTATCAAATACTAAAAAATTAAATAAAAAAGGATCAAATAACCATCCTATCAATCCATCCCCACCTGCTAACGCACGGGACAGGCCTGATAGGATTGATGAGATTGATCATGCAGAAGCATATCGTGATTTGATTATGGAGAATGTCGATTACGATATTCTGGTGGAACGCCACGGCACTGAGCGTATGGACGAGGCTGTTGAACTGATCCTTGAAACGGTCCTTTCAAAACGCCCNTATATCCGTATNGCTGGGGACGAATACCCACGCGAGGTTGTGAAGTCGCGGATGTTAAAGATTTCGTCATCTCATTTGGAATACGCTTTTGACTGCATCGACAAAAACACAACCAAGGTTCGAAATATCAAAGCCTACCTGCTGACCACGCTGTATAACTCCCCGGCCACAATGGACACTTACTATCGAGCCGAGGTTAATCACGATTTCTACGGATACGACCCATAACTAAATATCCTCCATCGCCCCCTGCCGTTACGCACATACCCATAACGGCAGGGGGGGCTTTTTTTGTATTTTAGGAATTTCGAAGAAAGGAGTTGTTCGCTGTGAAATACCGATTGAATAAGTTCCCCGGCTATTCTTTGGAGGACTGCCAGTGCATCTATTGTTTGCATTATGCCGGGCGAGGCAAGCCGTGCCCACTGGAATCCTGTTGCTGTGAAAATGAAAAACAGGAGGCTGTGGAACGGGAGAAGAAAAAGCCCGACTTACCGCCTATGCACTATAAGGTTGACCCTCTCCAGCCAATAAAAGCCGTTTGCCACGACAGACCCGAATGTGAAGGCTGTAATATCCCCGGTCACGGCTTTGTATGCGGCGGCACAGGTGCCTGCCTCCTAACAATGATGGCAGCTATGCGAAGGAAAGTTCCATGCCCCGTTTAACGGATGACCAGATCAAGGCGGCGCGGGAAGTCAACCTGCTTTCGTATATGCAAGCCTATGAACCCAACGAATTAAAAAGGGACGGCTTAAATTACCGAACTGCTTCCCATAGCAGCCTTGTCATTCGCAATGACGGGCGGTGGTATTGGAACCGTGGTGGCATTGGTGGTGTTTCAGCTCTGGACTTCATGATCAAAATGAGGGGCATGGGATTTGTTGATGCTGTTGAAACACTTGCCGGCGCACGGTCTGCACCTGTATACACCAAACAGGAGGCAAAACCAAAGCCAGCAGAGCCGGAGAAAAAAGATTTCCAGTTGCCTTTTGTCAGCAGGTGTGGAACACATGCCGTTTCCTATCTCCAACGCCGGGGTGTTTCCTCCAGTGTAATCAGCCGCTGCTTATCGCTGGGAATTTTCTATGAAAGTCAAAAAAACGGGCACTGTGTATTTGTTGGGAAGGATGAAAACGGAAAGCCCCGTTTTGCGGCGCAGCGCAGTATTGGCGGGGATTTCAAAAAAGATGTATATGGCAGCGACAAGCGATACAGCTTCTGTTATCCACCTGATCGCATTGGAGCAAAACATCTTGCTGTGTTTGAGGCACCCATTGATGCGCTTTCCCACGCCACAATGCAGGAGCGTGATGGTTGGCAATGGAATGGGCACCGTTTATCCTTGGGCGGCACATCGGCCGTAGCTTTGGTTTCTTTCCTGGAGAGGCACCCTGAAATTAACCGGGTCGTTCTTCACATGGACAGTGACCATGCTGGTCTGGTAAACGCCCATAAAATCAAATTCATGCTACAAGCTGATAAGCGGTTTTCCCATATCAAAGTATCTGTAAACCCGCCCCACAGGGGCAAAGACTACAATCAAGACCTGCTCCAAAGGATCCAACAGGAGCGAGAACAACCCAGCCGCCAGAAGCAGGCGGCATTTTCATTATAACGGAGGGTTTGAATATGAAAACGACCAAAACAGCCATTCAGGTAATTGCGGGCGCATCCAAAACTCCAGAATATACCCCCGCTGCTGTAAAAGCCCTGATGAAGCGGCTGGATATGAACGATAAGGCGTTCGCTTTATTGATGAATGTGGCTCCCAAAACGGTTCGCATGTGGATTACAGGGGCTGCCCGACCTTGCAGTATTGCCCGGCGCCTGATGCAGATTTACGATACCGGGCCTGAGATTGTAGGCAAGCTGATTGCCAGCACGGAGGACAGCCAGTGAAGAATGCCCCTTATAGACTAGCCCCGGAAGGAGGTGGCAGAATTGGCGAATACGCCCCAGCATGAAGATTTCGGTGAGAAAATAGGCGGCGCAAAAAAGGACCTTTGGCAGGGCCGCGGCCTATATTCCGATGATGTGGACGGTATGAACAGTCGTGAGGCCGATAAGTTCGTCAAAAAAGATAATGTTTGGAAAAAGTCAGATTATCAAGCCCTAATTGATAATGGCCTTCCCGTGGAAATAGCGTATTTCATTAAAACGGTACGTGACAGTCTGCCAACAGCACCTGATTACCGCCGTTCAGATGACACCCCGGACAAGCGCCTCGCCCGACAGAAAGAGTTCGTTGATACCGTTCGACAGGTGCAAAGTGTTGTCGAGCTGGTCAAGACACGTGATGACGCTATGGCCGCTTTCAACAAGTGCATGATTGAACCGGGTTGGTTTGAAAAACTGGAACCGGGACCTTAGCCGAGCTTACTATGCTTCGCCCACAGAAAAAGGGCGCGATAACACTGCTATCACAGATAAACTTGCCAAGGCTTTGTTTATACGCTCTGTTCGAGACTTCGAGTACAGAATTACCGATAAAGCAAAAAAAATGCAGTTTGGTGTAGCCAAGGACGATAAGGTGCCCCGTGGGTTCGAGATTCGTTATAACGAGGGTAACAATTCCTGGTCGAAGAACAACGACTGGAAACCCGCCACCTGGTTCGTATCAAAAAATCGTCAGATCATAGAGAAGAATTTCGATACCCGTGCGGATGCGCTTAAATGGGCACAGGACTTTTCCAAGCAACAGGGTATCAACGGAAAACAGCGGTTTGTCCCCAAGCAATTAGACCATATCCGACGCGACGGTCCGGATTACCGCCGCGGAAAAGATGCCTCTGGCCAGGATTACTTGGATACTTTTGGTTTCAAAGGTGGCGAATTTGGTAACTGGATGTCTCAGAATGACAGACGCGCCTCCCTCAACATGGGCTTTGATGGTTTGAAAGACCTGGCCGATGCGTTGCAAGTCTCTGATAAGGATATTTCTTATCAGGGTGCGCTTTCAATCGCTTTTGGTGCCAGAGGCAGCGGCAATGCTATGGCGCATTATGAACCGCTCCGGCAGGTAATCAACCTTACGAAGATGCGTGGCGCCGGATCGCTGGCGCATGAATGGTGGCACGGCTTGGATGACTTCATGGGTCAGAAGTTTGGGGCAAAGGGCCTCTTATCGGAAAACCCCAGCAAACACCCACTCATGAAAAAGTTGGTGGATACCATCCGCTATAAGCCTGAAACTTTAGAGCAGGCCACGGAGCGTACTAACAAGGAAACTGCCCGTCATCGCAGAAATGCAGAAAGCTGGCTACCCTCTGCCATAGGTAACAGCATTGAGCGCAGTGGAAATGAGAATGCCGCCGTCACATACGAATCCCTCAAAACGGCTTTTTTAGCTGGTGAGGTTGGTATTGTAGAGAAAATGAGTGCCTTGAAAAAGGAGATCACTGGTCGGGTCATTCCCAAGGAGGAACGCGACAGGCTGGAGATTTTCGAAAGCATTCTTCATGATGATGCCCAACGCAGCGAACCCGTCATTGGCAAGGTGGCTTCCGACTATCTAACCGCGGCCAAGAAAATCGGGGAGGTTTATGACAAGGATGGTGGCTATTGGGACAGCGATGTAGAATTGACTGCCAGAGCCTTTGCAACCTATGTCGTGGATAAGCTGCCGGGCGACTCTGATTATCTGGTGGGCCATGCTGAGAGCGGAATTGCTATTGTTCCTGATAAAGAGGGCAATATGGAAATCGTTCGCGCATATCCCACCGGGAATGAACGCATTGCCATCAATGCTGTTTTCGATGAACTGGTAGACGAGCTGAAACGTGAAGGCATATTAACCCATGACGATAGACCCCAGCCGGAAGCAGTACAAGAGGTTCCGCAGGATATACGGGATGTGCCGCAGGATTTTGGTGCAGATTTCTGGCAGTATGCGCCGATAGAACAGCTTTCGCTTTTTTCGGCTTCACCTGCGAAGGAGGATAAGCCCTCAGTGCTTGGACAGATTGCAGCTTCTAAGGCTGAGATTAAAGAAAGCAAAGCCCCTGATAAACAGGTGAAAAGCCATGATCAGGAATTATAGGATAGACCTGACCGACCAGATAATATGCGGAGACGCCTTGCAGGTTCTGAAAACGCTTCCCGATTCCATCGTCAACTGCTGTATCACTAGCCCACCGTATTATGCGCTTCGAGATTATGGTACTTCCGGGCAGATCGGACAGGAGGAAACGCCGGGAGAATACATTGCCCGATTAGTGGAGGTGTTCCGCGAGGTTCGCCGGGTATTGCGAGATGATGGCACTCTTTGGCTGAATATTGCAGACTGCTATGCCGCCTATGTCCCCAAATGCTGGCCGCAGGAAATAAAAACAAAAGACATGCTGGGTATCCCCTGGGCACTGGCTTTTGCACTGCGGGCTGATG
>JGI994J12354_10006208_pt1 | contig 10044 bp, 3 predicted proteins | sample IntmicLarv3ML3BL_FD_12354 | JGI IMG/M metagenome (IMG submission 12354)
CTTCTCCGGATCAAAGTATACCTCAGCGACAATAACTCCGTCCTCGGCATAGACTACGGTCTCACTGATATATTCAAATCTGAGAAGCTCATTTTCGATTTCTTCGGGATAAACGTTCTTGCCGTTGCCTAAAATAATAAGGTTCTTTTTCCTGCCCGAAATGAATAAAAATCCATCCTTATCCAAATAACCGATATCACCTGTATTAAACCATCCGTTGTCAAAGGCTTCACGCGTTGCATCTTCGTTCTTATAATAACCGAGCATCACATTCTCGCCTCTGACATATATCTCGCCGTTCCCCTCGTCATCCGGCTCTGCGATCCTCACCTCGCAGCATGGCAGCACCGCTCCAACACTTCCGTCACGGTTATATTCATTCCTGTTGACGGCGACAATTGGAGCACATTCGGTGATCCCATATCCGTTGAGAATCGTGATACCCAGCTCCCGAAAGCCTTCAATATATTTCGGGTCAAGAGGCGCTCCGCCCGAGACAATCAGCTTTAAATTGCCTCCGAAGGAGTGAATGACCGACTTAAACAGCACCCTTTTGGCGTCTATACCAATCTTCAAAAACACATTGCTGACGCTGATCATGGTTTTAAGAAGCTTGTCTTTCCCCTGTTTTGCAGCCGTCTCCCACACTTTTTTATAGAATGTTTCAACGAAAAGAGGAACAAGGAACATGTTTGACGGTTGATATTTTTGAAGGTCGGCAAGTACATTTTTTAAGCTTGAATTGATGAAAATCTCACTGCCCTTGAGGAGCATCGAGCAAACGGCAGCCACAAGACCAAACGAATGATGCAGCGGCAGCACAAGCATGTTGCTGCCGAATATCCCCACATGCTGACATGCAGCCACCGCGTCACAGGCAAGGTTTTTGTGCGAAAGCATAACGCCCTTTGCGCTCCCCGTCGTACCGGAGGTATATAACAGCGCCGCCACCTCATTATCATCAATCACACAATCCTCAAACACAGTGTTCCCACTCTCAATCGCCTGTGTCCCCTGCTCAGCCAGCCCACTAACTTGATTCAAATTCACATAATCCCTAATACTCTCCGCATTCTCACGCACATACTCCGCCACATCAGAGTAATCGTCGGAATAGATAAACACCTCCGCACCGGAATGTTTCAGAAGATTAACTATGTCTGGAGCAGGCAGCTCCTTATCAAGCGGTAAAACTATATTCCCGCCATTTACGATTGCAAAATATGTCAGTATCCACTCGTACGAATTCTCACCGATTAATGCAATTATATGTTTGTTTTGGATATCCATATTGACATTCGAACAGATATCCTTATACTTGGCATTATGGTTATCCGTATCGATATTATTGCAGCCTTCAAGGAGCATCGTCCCCAGTGCCTTTATTTCCATCTGCAACCTTTTATAGCTGATGCTGATGCGCTCCTTTTTCCTTACAAATGTAAGCGCTTGCCCATTACCATATTTTCCTGCAGAGATATCCACTAATTCCCTGAGATTGTTTATCGTTTCAGTTTGATAAAGAGGATAGCTTTTATTTTTCATTATTCTACCTCCAAATATTATTTGCTTTTTTATAACATATTTTTGCATATATACCAAGCTTTTTATGCTATAATGATATCCACTGATTTTATTAACTCTCCCCGCAGCAAAACAACGTTGCATCTCAAGGGTCACGTTATGAGCTAATGCAGCAAACTGCGTGGCATAAAAAAAGAAACGTTAATCGTTCTCCATCAAATTTGTAACAAATCACACAGCACCCTGGCGGTGGTGCGGTAAGCGTTGCGCAGAGATTTCGTCAGCGGAGGCATGGATGCCGGAGCGCCCCGCGTTAGCGCACGGATGCGCTACCGCGGGGATAGAAATCCTCGGAGCAACCTTGCCGTGCCGTCGCGGATTGGAAGCTTGCTTGTACAGTTAAAGTAAATGCCAACTCTAAGTAAGCAGCACACTCGAACAGTCAGTAATCACCAACTCAGCCGCTATATCGCCGCGGATTGGAAGCTTAATTGTGAGCTATGCCATACCGCAGCAGATTGAAAGCTTGCATGTCTGGCAAGTACAGTTACGTAAAGCAATAAAAACCTTTGCATAAACAGGGGGTATTAGATATGTCTGAACCACAGAATACTTCGCAGAATACCACGCAGGACACTTCGCAATGCAGCAACACGAGCATTAAAGACAGCACAAGCACTACACATAACACTAACAATACGCAGTACAATGCACAGGCGCAGCACAATTCGCAGGCGCAGTCGCAGCTGCAGTACACACAGCAAAGCACGCCGCAATATTATCCGCTGACCATTCCGCAGCGGGGAATATGGTACATTGAGAAATTCCACTCGGGCACAAGCATCGCGGGGATACCGGCAACAATTCTGCTCAAGATGCCGATCGATTTCGCCCTGCTTGACCAGGCTATCAATCTATTGATTGAGAATAACGACGCTATGCGGACGAGAATTTGCATGGTTGGCAATGAACCCAAGCAATATATTGAGCCTTACAAGTACAGAACCCTTGAGGTCAAGGATTTCACCGCCTCTACAGAGGGCGATCTCTATACCTGGAACGTAATGATGTCGCGCACACTGATCTACGAGGAAAATGCCGATCTATTCCGCTTTGTGCTGCTGAAGATCGACGAGAATACCTGCGGCTATTTCGCTATGCTTCACCATATCATCAGCGATGCATGGAGCATGGTTATGACCGGCAAGGAAATAATGCGATATTATCTGGAGTTGAAGGAGGGCATTCACGATCAGACGAAGAAGCCCTCCTATCTGGATTATATCGACGAGGAAAACGCTTACATCAACTCCGAACGCTACAAAAAGGACGCTGAGTTTTGGAACGCACAATTTGAGACGCTGCCCGAGCAGGTCGGCATCAAAGCCCGCAAAACAAACGAGGTGGGTGCCGAGGCTGCGCGCAGGACTTATTCGCTGCCTGACAGGCTCTGCGCCAAGATAAGGGAATACTCCGCAAGCACTGAGACATCGATGTTTGCGATGCTGATGAGCGCATTCATACTCTATTTCAACCGCGTCACCGGAAGCGAGGATGTGGTCATCGGCACGCCTGTTTTCGGACGTTATAACGCAAAACAAAGGCTACACTGGGGATGTTCGTTTCATCTATTCCGTTTCGCCTCTACGTTGATTCCGAGGACAGCTACACCGACTTCCTGAAAAAATTCACAGAGCAATGGTTCGGCACGCTGCGACGTCAGCGCTATCACATCGATCATATTCTCAGGGATGTCAGAAGCCGCTACGGTGATGTTGACCGTATTTATGACATTGTGTTTTCATATCAAAATGCCAAATTCGAAGAGGAGGAGGATTCTCTTCAAATAAATTCCCGTTGGCACTTCAGCGGCTATCAGAATGAAGCGCTGATAATCAACGTCAACGAACGCGATAACAACGAGAGCATCATGATCGATTATGACTACCTCACGGGTGTTTTTCACGCCGAGGATATCGACGCGCTGCACGACCACTATACGCGCATGCTCTGGCACGCACTTGAGTCCCCTTCAAAACAGATTAAGCACATCGAAATGGTCTCCGAAAAAGAGAAGAATATCATAAAATACAGATTCAACGATACGGAGATGCTGTTCCCCGATAATCGCACCATGCTTGATTTCTTTGACGATCGCGTGGCTCACACCCCCGACAGTGCCGCGCTGCTTGTTGCAAACGAGCAATACACATATCGCAGGCTTAACGCCCGTGCAAACGCACTGGCACTGCTGCTACAGAGCAAGGGTGTCAAACGCGGGGACATTGTTGCGCTCATGCTGCCGCGCTCATTTGAGATGATGGTGGGCATAATCGGCATCTGGAAAGCGGGAGGCGCCTATCTGCCGATAGCGCCGGATTATCCCGACGACCGCATGGAGTATATGCTGGAAAACGGCGGTGTAAATGTGCTGCTGACAACCACTGCCGTCGACAGGGAGCTCAATTGGAACGGCGAGGTCATTCAAATCGATGTCAGTCTGCAGGATTCGGATGAGTGCCCCGATAATACGATCACACCCGATGATGTGGCATATGTGATTTACACCTCCGGCTCTACCGGAAGAGCAAAGGGTGTCATGGTCGAGCATAAGGCGCTCGTGAACCGTGTCCATTGGATGAATCGAAAATACCCCCTCAGCGGCGATGATGTCATATTGCAAAAGACTACATATACCTTTGATGTCTCTGTCTGGGAGCTCGTATGGTGGTTCTTTGCGGATGTTAAGATGGCCTTTCTTGAGCCCGAGGCAGAAAAATTCCCCGATAAGCTTATCGACGCGATAGCAAAATACAAGATATCGACCTTGCATTTTGTCCCCTCGATGCTAAATGCGTTCCTCAGCTATGTTGACACTCACTATGATCCTATTCGCCTGAGCAGTCTAAGGAAGGTTTTTGCAAGCGGCGAAGCTCTGACCCCGCAGCAGGTCAACCGTTTTAACTCGTCCATAGGCTCGGTCTCAGGCGCGCGTTTGTATAACCTTTACGGTCCGACGGAGGCTGCAATCGATGTGTCCTACTACGACTGCCCCATTGAGCCCGGGCAGCGCGTGATCCCTATCGGAAAGCCGATAGACAACATCCAGCTCTACATAGTCGACCGATATATGAATCTCCAGCCGATCGGCGTACCCGGTGAGCTTTGCATCGGCGGCGTCGGACTTGCAAGAGGTTATATCAATAATCCAACGCTTACAGATGAGAAATTCGTTCCGAATCCTTTAGCCGCGGGCGAGCGACTTTACAAAACGGGCGATTTGGTCCGTTGGTTCCCCAAGGGCGACATAGAATATCTCGGCCGCATGGATTCTCAAATCAAGATACGCGGCTTCCGCATTGAGCTCGGTGATATTCAGCATCACCTTGAGCAGGCTCCGGCGGTCAACGAAGCGCTGGTCGCATGCTTCGACAATCCGAACGGCAGCAAATACCTCGCCGCCTATTATGTCGCAAATGAAGAGCTCAAATCCTCAGATCTCTATGATTTTCTGGGCAAACGCCTTCCCGAATATATGATTCCGTCGTATTTCATCTGGGTAGAAAAGATTCCGCTTATGGGTAACGGCAAAGCGAATGTGTCGCTTATGCCAAAGCCGCAGACGGCGGTATCAGCGGCACCCACCCGTCAAATCGTCCTGCCGAGAAATAAGAACGAGGAGCTCGTTGCACGCATATGGTCTGAAACGCTTGGTATCGAAGAGCTGAGCATTCATGATAACTTCTTTAAGATCGGCGGAGATTCGATCAATGCTATCGATATGGTCTGCCGTATGCCGACTCCTGTCAACGTCAGTACGCTTTACAAGCATCCTGTTCTGGAGGATTTTGCACGTAATTTCAACGAAAAGGGCGACGGCGGGCTCTTGACACTGCTTGCAGGAGAAGAGAAAGCGGAGCGGACTTACATCCTCTGCCCTTATGGCGGCGGCGGCGCTTATACCTTCCTTGAAATGGCAGAATCGATACTGGCGAAGGATCCAGCCTGCTGCATTTATTCCGTCAATCTTCCCGGGCATGACTACGGGTCTGAGGAGGATATTGAATTTCTGCCGATTGGCGATGTCGCGGCACTGGTCTTGAAGGAAACTGCCGAAAAGGCTATCGGTAAAATAGTCGTCTATACCCATTGTGTGGGCGCGGCGCTCGGAATTGAGATCGTCCGGCTGCTCCAATTATCAGGAGCCGAAGTCGAAGCGCTCTTTATCGGTGGGCTCATGCTGCCCGCAAGGATCGGCGCTTACGGATGGTTTTTTGACCCGTGGATGTTCATCGGCGACAAGCAGCTCATGAAATTCCTTAACTCACTCGGTCTGGCTGCCGACAGCGACAGCAGCAATCCGCAGGAGACTGAAAAGCTGATGAAGGCTTTCCGGTTTGATGTTCGTGCGTACTACCGCTACTTTGCCAAGAGAGCCAAGGATAAGCAAAAAAATATCACAGTTCCTGTAACTGTGATATTAGGGGAACAAGATCGATTGACATATAAAGCAGAAAACGGCCGCGGTTGGCTCTCTATCTGCGACGAGCCTATAAAAACCGCCAAGCTCTCGGGTGCTAATCATTACTTCATAAAAACACACGCTGCGGAGCTGGCAGAGATTATTTCGCAAAAGCTGCTGACTGCGCATGCTCAATCCGCAGACTAAATCCGCGATAAAATCTATCCTTACTCTTTCACCAGATACTCGCGAAGCTTGCCGATAACTTCAACAAAGTCAATCGGCTTCCCAAGATGATCATTCATTCCGGCGTCCATGCATTTATCTACGTCCTCACGAAACACATTTGCAGTCATGGCAATGATCGGCACGCTTTGCGCGTTCGGAACATCAAGCGCACGGATTGAGCGCGTCGCGTCGTATCCGTCCATCTCCGGCATTTGGATATCCATTAGCACCAGATCATATCTTGACGGCGCCGAGCTGAACATACTAACAGCTTTTGCGCCGTTTTCGGCGCAATCTATCTCCAAACCGGTTTGATCCAATAATGTAAGCACTATTTCACGGTTTATTTCCACATCCTCAGCCAACAGTATGCGGTGCCCTGCGAATATCCCTTCGATGTCCGGCTGGTTTTCATCCTCCTGATTAAGGTCATGACCGATCAAGTTATTAATGATATCCGATACAGACGACGGGAATAGAGGTTTTAGCAGGAATCCGTCAGCACCTGCGCTCTTGGCATCATCGCCGATAAGATTCCAGTCCGCAGTTGAGAAAACAACGACTTTCATCTCACGATGGGAAGGCGTGCTTTGCGGAGAAGCTGCAGAAGTTGAAGAAGCTTCAAGAGGTGCAGGGGATGCTGAAGCCGTGGAAGCCGCTATTGATTTTAGTTTCCCAATCAATTCGGCGACATTTGTGTCCTTCATTTCCCAGTCAATAAAGCATATATCATACGGTTCGTTCCGCTCTGCAAGGCGAAGGGCTTCATCATAGCTTTGAGCGATATCATAATTAGTAATGCCGAAGCCTTGGATGATCTCCTCAATGTATTCCAGAATATCGCGGTCATGATCAACAATTAAAACCTTCATGCTCGACCATGCTGTGTGCGTTTCCTGCTGCGGATCATTTTTACCGCGCTGCGTTTTATATGTAAACGAGAATGTCGAGCCTTTTCCGGGTTCGGATTCCACCCAGATATCTCCACCCATCATCTCCACAATATTTTTTGAAATTGAAAGCCCAAGCCCGGTGCCGCCATAGTTGCGTGTCGTGTTTGTTTCGGCTTGAGTAAATGACTGGAAAAGCTGACCTTGCTGCTCGGCACTTATTCCGATACCTGTGTCGATGACCTTGATAAGGATGGTGTAAAGCCCGTCCTTCTCTTCGAGGCACAGCGCATTTAACGTGATTGCGCCAAGCTCCGGAGTAAACTTCACAGCATTACCGAGCAGGTTTGCAATTACCTGCGCCAACCGTTGGTCGTCTCCAATCAGTGTCTTGGGGATGTTTTTATCTATGCGCACCATAAACTGCTGTTTTTTACCCTCAACGCGGAAATTGATGATATTTACAACCCTTTGTATCATCTTCTCAAAGTTGTATTCCACAAACGATAGCTCAAATTTTCCGGCTTCGATCTTGGACATATCCAAAATATCATTTATAACACCGAGCAGGTGTGTTGACGCCTCACTTATTTTTGTCAGGCAGTAGTCCTTACGTTTGGGGTCGGCAGTTGACTTACCGATGGTAACCATCCCGATAATGGCATTCATCGGGGTACGTATCTCGTGGCTCATATTTGCCAGAAAATCGCTTTTCATACGGTTGGCAGCCTGCGTCGCCTCAATGAGCCGCTTAGATTGCGTGATATCCTTGAGCAGTATGATGCTTCCTAATCTCGTGTTACGTTGAAACACGGGAGTGACTTCAACGCTGACATAAATATCGCCCGACAGGTGTGCTTCCTCCGAGACGGTCTCCCTGCTCTCCGTCGCTTTCGCGTTGAGTTCCAAGAACGAATCGAATGTTTTATTAAGGAAGAATTGCTCGACAAATGAGCTTAAATTGGATCCAAGCGAAATGCCCTCCGCTTCGGGGAGCAGACGAACAAGCGCTTTGTTGTAGCCTACAATGAAAAAGTTCTCGTCAATGACAAGATATCCGTCGGAAATCAGGTTTACAACATCACGAAGCGTAATAGGAATTGAAGTGGTAAAGCGGTATTTGAAGAAAGCAATCACGAAGCAAAGTATCGACACCGTGAAAGCGATCATGTTTATGCTGAAGTGCATATTAACCAATCCGAGCGAATAGAGCGCGTTCGGAATGAGTGTGACCGAAACGCCCGCTATGACAAGCACCGATTGTATGGAGAAGAAACCGGAATTTCTGGATGTGGCAATGAACATGCAGACAATTCCGATAATAATACAGCCATAGGAATATATAGTGTGGAAATAGTAATATGGTCCGTAGATCGCTTCGTTTGAATAAAGCGAGAAGTGTTTAAAAAACATTTGGTGCATCGGGTTTGAAAACACGATAATTACGCTGATAATCGGAACAATCAGCACTGCGGCATGCACCAGTCTGGGCTGCCACTCATTTTTCAGGATCACAACACCCAGATAGAGCAGTGCAATCGGAGTAAAGCATATCCCTATATAGCAGATATTTATCAAAGACATGTTGGTTACACCTGTCACCAGACGGTAATCCATATCCAACATTGTCCCGATACACCAAATCGACATGGATGTCAGCAGGACAAGAAAAGCCATACGCACTTGAGAGTGACGGCTTTTTTTTGCCACAACAATAATCATGCCAATACAGAGTAAAAATGGCACATGGACAGATAAGTTCATTATATCCGTCATCATAAAGAAGGACCATCCTAATCTTTGTCAAAATGCTTATCGACACTGCAACAGCTACATATCACCGCAAGATAAAGCATCAATTCCGCAGCAAACGAATCGGCACTGCAGCAAGCGCTTTTAACACTATATTCCAGTAGGCAGTATATCACGGACGCTGCAGTCTTATCAACATAAATTTACATTGATTTTCCCTTGATTTTCCTTTGCGCACCGCGCTTTTTGGTTATCCATATTGGTTGCACTTTTATTGTTCTTCTTGATTGTCTTTTGGTAATTCTTTTGGTATTCCTTGCAGTAATCCTTCCGGTTATCCATATTACTGCAGAATATCTCCTCATTCACAGCAAAATGCTCACAGCAAAAGGGCTGTTACACCACGGATTATTCTCCCGTTTTGTAACAGCCCCAAAGCAAATTTCTATGCGATTTATTCTGTAAACCCTACTTTTTTACATCCTCCATAAACCGCATCAGCAGCATTGCGGCTTCGGCGCGTGTCGCCGTACCGCCCGGAGCAAGCGTCGTCTCTGTCCGCCCCTGAATCAGACCCTCGGCAACTGCCCATTTCATAGCCTCAAGTGCCCATGGGGATACCGCCGCGGCATCGGTGTAGTTATTGAGCTCCATTTGATTCGGCGCACCTGTTTCATTATTCTCAGAAGCTACCGCCGCGTCAGTACCGGGCTCATCATTACTCGCATCCGCCGTATCTGTATCTTCTGCATCCGTATTTGCATCGGTGTCTGCTTCTTCCTCTGCTTCTGCAGTTGTTTCTAAATACATCATATATCGGTAGAGCATGGTCACGAATTCTTCGCGCGTGATATTACCGTTGATATTTGTACCGTCGCTGATTTCGTTCTCAACTGCCCATGCGACCGCTTCACTGTACCATGACTCACCCTGCGTCGTATCAACTCCGTCGGCACGCGCGAGGATAGTAATAAGCATTGCGCGGGTGAGCTTTGCATTGGGTGCGAATTTATCGGCTGTCGTACCGTTCATCAGTTCTTGAGATTGAACGTATTTTACTGCCGAGTAAAACCAGTCGCCGTCTTTCACATCGGTAAAGGGATTTTCCCATACGTCGGCAGCGCCGCTCAGCGGGGTATTTTCATCCGCAATTGTCGCTACGTCCGGATTCGTATCCGTACCTGCCCC